>JACLAC010001625.1_pt1 | contig 11532 bp, 4 predicted proteins | sample 8027881 | NCBI WGS metagenome assembly JACLAC01 (sample SAMN15725517, study PRJNA655200) | protist metagenome | isolation source: fluorescence activated cell sorting (FACS) single amplified genomes of... | place: Spain: Blaines Bay Microbial Observatory, Mediterranean Sea | collected 2016-01-19 | reverse complement strand
CCCCTAATAGCCCACTTGGGCTTAGGCTATTAGGGGACATATTGGGCCAAAAGATTGATAAGAAAAAAGATAAGAAGAAAAAGAAAAAGAAAAAAGATTTGCTTGCAAAACTTGCAGCGAAAGCAGAAAAATTAAATATTGAAGAGCAAGAAGAGGTAGAAGCAGAAGTTGCTGAAAAAGAAGCAAAAAAATTAGCAAAGAAGAAAAAAAGAGAAGCACGTTTAGCAAAGTTAAAAGCGGAACAAGATGGTCTCGATACAAGTAATATGACGAATGAAGAACCAGCAGAAGAGGATGATGAAGACACAAAGAAACGGAAGGATATATTAGCAAGAGCTCAAGCAAAACGAGACAAAGAAGAAGCAGAAGCTAGAAGATTAAAACGCGGGGGGAAATCGGTACGCACAACGATTGCCGAAGAAACGTTGTTAGATGATGATGACACTGATAATAATAATGATTTATCAGAAGAAACTGATGATAATGGCAAAAAGAAAAAGAAGAAAAAATTAACCAACAAGGAACGAAAACGATTGAAACGTGAAGCAGAACTTGCAGCCATTGATAAAAAATTATCAAATAGTGTAGATTTTCCATTTAGTTGCTCCCATGTCAAACAAGCTATAACTGATAAGGAAGCATGGAAACGTAGTACGGATATTAATATTGAAGAATTTACGGTTGCTGGTACTGGGAAAAAAGGTACAAGCTTATTTGTGGAAGCATCATTACGTATTGTGAATGGGAGACGATATGGTTTAGTGGGGCCAAATGGAATGGGTAAAACTACTTTGTTGCGATTATTAGGAAAGAAATTATTGCCAATACCACCAATGATCGATATGCTAATAGTCGAGCAAGAAATTGAAGGGACAGATGTATCAGCAATTGATGCAGTATTAGCAGCAGATAAGAAACGTACAAGATTATTAAAAAAAGAGGCAGAATTATTAAAAGCATTGGATGAATTGGAAGATGAGGTTGATCCTGCAAAAATTATTGAAGATTTAAAACAAGTCACGTCTGATCTGGAACAACATGGTGCGGCAAATGCAGAGTCTAAAGCACGCAAAATTTTATCTGGTTTAGGCTTTACTACTGAAATGCAAGAAAGAGCTACGAAAAAATTTAGTGGTGGATGGCGTATGCGTGTTTCTTTAGCACGTGCATTGTTCATTGAACCTACGTTGTTATTGCTTGATGAACCTACAAATCATTTAGATTTAAATGCTGTTTTATGGTTGGATGCGTATTTGCAAAAGTGGAAAAAAACAATTGTAATTGTTAGTCACGATCAAGATTTCTTAAACAATGTTGTGACTGATATTATACATTTGGACGATCGCAAATTGATTTATTACAGAGGAAATTATGAGAAATTCAAACAAGGAAAAGATCAAGTATTCAGGGACAAAGTAAAAGCATGGGAGAAACAGCAAAAAAATCTTAGGAAATTGAAAAATAGCGGTAAAAAGAATAAAGATGCAAAGGCAGCTGTAGTGAAAAAGACACGGGAGAAAGGTGCTCGTGCGGCGAAAAAAGCAGCAAAATTAGCTGCATCGGGTGGTGGACAAAGTAGTGCTGATCATGACAAAGCGACGCAGTTGCTAGAAAGGCCAAAAGAATATAAAGTTCGTATTCGATTTCCAGACCCAAGTGATGTTTCCCCACCTATTATTGAAATTATGGATGTGGAATTTAATTATCCAAAAAGTCCGACATTGTTTCAAAACTTAAACTTCGGTATTGGCATGGGAGATAGAATATGTATAGTTGGTCCAAATGGTGTAGGAAAGAGTACATTTTTAAATTTAGTAATGGGGGATTTAAATCCGGTGGGTGGAGATATACGCAGAAACAATCGATTGCGTATCGGTCGTTACAACCAGCATTTCGATGAAATATTGCCAATGAAAAAGTCACCTGTCCAATTTTTAATGGATGATTTTGAACTTAATTATCAAGAAAGTAGGAATTTATTAGGTCGTTTTGGCTTAGGTGGTCATGCGCATGAAATACCATTAAGAGCATGTAGTGGTGGACAAAAAGCTAGGGTAGTAATGGCATCATTAGTATTGCAGGAACCACATATTTTAGTATTGGATGAGCCAACGAATCATTTAGATATTGAAACAATTGATGCATTAGCAGTTGGTTTGCAAGAGTTTGGTGGTGGGGTGATTTTAGTTTCACATGATGCTCGTTTGATTACAGAGGCAGAATGTGATTTATGGGTATGTGATAATAAAACCTTGACATTTTATGAAGATGGATTTGATGGTTATCGCGATCAATTGTTAGATGAATTGGAAGCAGAAGCAGAGGAGCAAGAAAGACTATTAGCAGATAAAGAGAAGCAACGAAAGCAAAAACGAGAAATGCTAATCGCCAGGAAAAAGAAACGAGAAGCAGAAGGAGGCGGAGGTAATTAAAATAATATTTTGTGTGTGTGTGTGATGTAAGACCATTAAAATCTAGAGTTTTGATTTTATAATTTTTATTTTCTTCTATAAATAAAAATGACACACATATAGGGGTCTATATAATATTTTATAAATGCATCATTATATTAGGATGGTTAAAACCTAAAAGTTACGAAGCGTATAATAATTTTTTACTTCCCCTTATTGGTAAATAATATGCTCAATACTCAATCACATCAAGAATACCCTATCCTACTACTCGTATTAGTAAAGCTCTACAATGCACCCCTGCAAACTAATACTTCAATAAATTAAAATACGCGTACATTAACCCTAACAAACCTGTATATTTATATGAAATGTTTAAAAATGTACGTACATTCGTACAACGTAATTTTTTAATTTTTCATATTTTATTAATATCGCATGCACTACGAGATATTACATAAATCAGTTGTTGCGTGACCCGTCCTCTTATTATTATTACTTGTACTATTATTACTAATATTTTTTTTATTTTTTACATTAAAATCATTGTAGCTACGACTCGTACTTTTTTTGTTTTTCTTCTTTTTTCCATTTATTTTTTGTTTTTTTATGTCGACTCTATCTGGTACAAATGGTCCATATTTAGGCATCGAGAATTTCAACCAGCTCATAAATATATTTGTAAATTTTACATTAAGAGTCAATTCATTGCATGCACTTTCAAAGTGATTCAACCAACTATTTTTTTGAGTAATTGTAAATGGTCCTCCATATACACCTGCTCCACGTTTAATTTTTCGTTTTCGATGATCTCGAAATGGACAAGATTTTGCTTTTTGATGAGCTTCTTTAAGTGGTGTATATTTGGTTTGTCCTGATGATTTACATGTACCACACGCTACACCACGTTGTATTGAATATTCATTAGAAATTTTACATTTTTCAAGGATAAATGATGCCATCCTTAGATGGTGAATTTCTATATCTTTTTCAGCAAACAATACATTTAATATTGGATCCTCAAATACCTTTGTATAAAACAATTTTGTCAATGTATATATAGTATTTGGTCCATGTTCCAACAAAGCAATTGTTGATTTGTTCATTTTTCTATGTATTGGTTCATTTTTATGTTCATGTGTTGCATCAATCAATGTATATATATATATAATATATTAATATATTATATATTTGTATGTGGTAAAATTATTATTCTTCCAGCATATATTATTATTGTTGTATCGCGGGATAGTAGTGCTATATAGTAAGCTGTGGTATTAATACAGCTGATGGAGCTATTTTATTAGTAATGTGCTAATCCCACGTGGTGTGCTGGTGCTGTGTGTGCTGTGTGCCACAGTGTGCGTATTTTTTTTTATTTAAAAGATTTTTTGATAGGTAATAATTGCATAGTTTAGTACCAGGTAACTACACTTTTATTTGTTATTATCGTTATTATTTTATTTTTTTTATATCATGTTGCTCATCCTAATCCGGATACATGTATATATATATTTTTCATATTTTATAATTTCCATTTGTTACGATCGGTGTACGAACGTACACATTAACATGTCACAAGATATATATTGATGTACGATGTTTCATTGGTTCGTCAAAAAATAGTGTTAAACATTTAAGAAATATTTAATGTTCTGGTCAAAATAGTAAAGCGCATTCAAACAAATATTATAGAAAAAAGTGAAAAAGAGAAATTCGTTAATAATATGTGTTGTGATGATGATGAAGGTATTGAGCAACAGTATAATAACCAACCTACAAACGTTCATGTTTCACATCAAGGAGCTCAGATGCAAGTCGTTCAGACCAGAACAACTTTTAGTCAACCGCAACAACAATTACAATATGGTCAACCACAAATGGTGATGCAACAACCAATTCAACCACAAATGATGATGCAACAACAACAACCAATACGGGTGCAACAAGCATATGTTGTTCAGCAGAAATTCTAGGAGAGCAAAAAATGTAAAATGTTATTGATGCTGCTTGGATTATTTTTTTTGTATATAAATATATATATATAGAATAAAACAACGACACCTGTAATCAATATATATGCTTTAAGAAAAGTTTAGATGTAGATGTGATTGATTGATTGACCCGCAACGTTCCAAAAGATATTACGAATGGTTGTAGAAAACCAATTATCACTTAGCTATCACAAATTGTATCAGACAAAAAGATAAAATTTAAAATATGATAAATATGATGGTTTATATATCAGAGTGGATAGTTTTACAAGCATTTGTTTTATTAAAGAAAGAAGCAAAAACTATGATGGTTCGTATATAATACGACTTCGTAGAGATTAATGTAAATAATATGTGAAAACCAAGATATTTAACATTTATAATAGTGAACAGCACCTTTTAAAAAAACATTGAGCAAGAGAAAAAAATCTAAAAAAATAATATTTTATATATTTTAAAAAAAAATACTCTTTTAATTTTACGAAAATATTACGTCGTAAAAAAAAAAACGGAAAACACTTCCATTTACTTGATAATGTAATTACATGATGCATCAATACACATCTCCTGATGGAAGATGGAAAAAAAAAAATACACCACAACCAGCACACATATGCACACATGTTTACACAGTGTATCGTTGTTTTAAAAAATACAATTATTTTTTGAAAACAAAATGAAAATACGAGCAAAGACTATATCTCATTATGTTAACCAACTACAGTCCCATTAACCGTATTATTGTTGTTGTTGGGAGCAATGGAACCTGGATTAATTTCTGTAAATTCATATGAACCGCCATTATTATTATTACCATCACTTCCCACTAGTGAACGTCGTTGTTCACCATTTCCAGGCAAAATCTTTTTAATTTGATTAGACATGGTACGTTGTTGCTTATATAATATAAATAATAATCCAACAATTAATCCATTCATAATAATGGATATGATTGATAATGAACCATCAACAACTCCAATTGTCGTAGTTCGTTGATCAGATTTTTGATTCATATCCTCTTCTGATTTCTGAATATTATTGTAATTTTTTTTATCACGATCTTCTTCTTCTTTCTCTTTTTTTCTCTCAGAGCAAGTTTTATAATTATTATGATTTGTTTTCAAATTTGCAATAATTTCAGCTGTAAATGTTGGGCTTACTTTACGAGGTGTTTCACACATACATTGGGCTTTGACTGTACAACTAATATCCACCCATCCATTTCCAAAACGTGTTGGAGACATGGCAACACAATCTTCATCAATGCAAAAGTTATTTGGTTCTCCTTTATTCCAAGCTTTGAAATCCAAATTATTTTGATTCTCACAGGTACCACTCCATTCCCACTTATTCTCTTCCGCGCCAGAATGCATTCCAACCCAGACAATATCTTTCCAATATCCATCAACGGATGCATATTTATTTCTCAAATATCTTATCAACGCGTCTTGTTGCTCTTGCGAATTAATACACGATAGAACAGACGAATCAGCGTGAAGTGTACTGCATTTTTCCATACAGCCATTAAAATCTTCATAAATCGATGGGCCTGGAATTTGTATACACGTTGATCCAGCTTGACTACCAGACCATCTCACTTCTTCAAAGTTAGTAGGACAAGCCCCATGTACTGTTACAATTGTTGTTGTTGTCAGTAAAATACCTACAGTTGTTAGTAATATTTTATTCATAATCGTGCTTAATGTTATATTTTTTTTCTTCTGTCTAACTTTCAACAAGAATAAGTTTTAGAATAAATGTCTCTGTTTTATATTTTCTTTATTAAAATTCATCCTCACACATTTATATATAGTGTGGGGGGGTAGATATATATATATATTTTCCCCATTATTACGTATTACCAGGTATCATTATTATTATCCTGTATTATTATAGAATAATAGCAGCTGCTATTGTAGTTTATGCCAAATTGAAAATAACACCCCTTGTGTCTATGCTATTGGTTTTAAGCGTAGTCCTATGCTAGAATATATTTATAATGGACACAGCATTGCCTACGATCGATCCAATTTCACTCTTTTTTATATTGGGTTTATACCCACCCAATAAATGGAGTGAGTGCATATAGTGTATTCTAAAAGTGTCTCCTTAAAGTATTGTTTTTGTATTATGTTTTGTATTCTTTATGTACCTATTCCTTTCATCGCTATCAAAAACGAAGTGAATTCCAAAACGTCAAACCTCTCATAAAAACGGGGGAATTGGATATAATGCAATTAGAATTATCAGACAGAAACAGTGTACCCGGTATATACTACATTGATATATATATATATATATATATATTCTTGTTGTGTTTGTCTGTGAGATACAATATTATAAACATATACGTATATACAAGAATGAAATTAGGTACGAGGCAACGAGTATTTGGGATTTGTTTCCTTTTATTAATATGTTCATATGAATGTATATCAATAAAAACACAAATTAAACAAAATCTCAATGCAAAAGTTAGGTTTACTACTGCCCATCAACTAAGTAAAGCAGTATCAATAGTACAAGAAAATATGGATGTGTTTAATGAAAATTTTGATCCGAAGGATATTCTTGATGTTGTCAACGGCCCTTTGTTTGATCAAGCAATGGAAAGTAATATGGATATGATTAGACCCAAACATTTAGACTCGTTCGTAGAAATGTACGAATCTGCCAAAGTGAATAATGCAAAGAAAGGTGTAGGACATGCATTGCATAAAGCTGCTCACTCAGCTGTGCCATCATCCCATTTTGCTGCCCATTTTGGACACCATCACAAACATCACCATAGCAAATGCAAAAAAATGAAAGGTTTTTGTATCGATACTAGTGAGAAAAGTGCTGTTGGGTGCTCCACAAAAACATTAATTGGAAAATGTCCAGGAAACAAAGACATACAATGTTGTGTTGGAAAAGTTGAAAGAAAGAAAGTAGCTAAAAGTAGTAGTAGTAGTGGTTCTACTAAAAAAAGCGACGATGGCGTTGGGACATTAAAAGTTTATTTCTTACATGCAAAGACAACTCGTGATATGGATATGATTGGTAAATCCGATCTGTTATTTGAAGTTGCTGTTGGGGATAAAAGCAAAGGAACGCGTAAAGCTCAAGTTTCAATGGTTCACGATGATACACACGAAATTGATTTTACGAAAGAAGCTGATAGGGTCTATACGTTTAGAAACGTTCGACCAGATGCTAAATTTTCTATTAAATTAATGGATGATGATATGCTTGGATATGAGCAAATCGGTCACACCAATCTGTTCAAGGCTGGTGAAAACAGAGATGCAAAAACGGCATTTAGATACAATGCGGAAGAATGCCCAAAAAACACTATGATTAGAAAGTTGGAAAGTGGAAACAAAGTAGTATGCAACGGTGGATCGATTAAATTTTCCTCAAGATTTACTCCAGGACGTGTTGCAGTACCAGGCCAAGAGAATGATAAAGTAGTAACGAAATATGTGCAAGGTTTTCCAAACTATGATCTGGACTCTTTCCAAAGAAAAGGGACATCATCGGAACGCGTGAAAGCACGTTTCCATGGTGCAATAGGAGGACTTTTAGTTGGTCTTTTATTTGGTTTACCAGATTTATTCAAAGATTCCGAAGTGAAAGCAGCTGGAAGAAACTTTTTATCAGATGCTGGTGAAGCGGGTCAAACCGTATTCAAACAATTTGGATCGTTTCAAGAAAAAGTAGGAAAAGAGTTGAAAAGTGGGTTGAAATTGAGGTCAATCAAGGTTTTCTTGAAAGAATTGTTGCAAATTTTAAAGAGTTTCGTAAACTTTTTCGTAACATTGTTCAAGAAAAATGTCATTTGGAAGATGCTTTTCATGATGGTGGGTATGATGGTAGTGTTTATCGTAGCTGGCATTGTAATGGCAGCTGCTGGTGTTCCTGCAATCGCCATGACTATTATCAATATATTATTTGCTTTGCCATACGTTTGGGACCAAGCTAAACTGGTTGGACCGAATTTCATAACATGCAAAAAGCAAGCAGATGGTTGCACTTTGCAAAATTTAAACAAAGGATTTGGTGCAATTGGGCGTATCATTGGTACAATTGCAGTTGAAATGTTGATGATGGGTGCATTTCGTACACTTGCCAGTAAAGCTAAAAAGATGATGTCAAAAAACAAACCATCGTTAGCGAAAAATATGGATGTAGATGGTTTAACCAACTTGAAAAAATCTGCATCAGGGAAAAACTCAAAAGCTGCAAAGCAAGTTGGAGAAGATATGCCATGCAAAATTTGTGGACGCCGTCGTCGTTTATTTCAATCAAGTTGTTGCTTCAACGGACGTTCGAATCATTATTCAAGTGATGGTAGTGCGAACGGCAATGTTTTAACAGGAGAAGCATTGAGAAGACAAAAAGAGGCATTTAAACATGCTGAATTTAAAGCTAAGCACAAAACCAAAACGTTTGATAATGATGCTGCCACGCGTAACCGATTATTAGGCCGTGGTGGACCAAATAAACTTATTGAGGGTTTAGGTGACCATGTAAAATATCCAAACCAAGCTTTGAATCCACATTTATTTGAAAAATCGATCAAAGCTCCAAAGGGACATATATTCAAATGGAATCATGGTGTGAAGCAAAAGATTACAAAATACCAAAAAGACTACCAGGGATATTTGCAATACAAAAGTTGGGGAGGTCAAAAACCAGACCCACTTAAATTAGTAGATTGGGATGGAGCTACAGAGGCACTTCGAAAAGATGCAGTGAGAGGTGTACAACCACCTATTGAATCCATCGTTCCAGGTGCACCAGGCAGTCGTTGGAAGTTAGCAGATGAATTAGTTGGAATAGTTACAGATCAAAATTACAAAGGTCATTTGGATGGAAGTGGATACCCTTTAAAGTGGGATGAAGCAGTTTTCGGAAAAAAGTTAGATATGACTTGGGAAAGAGGAAGCATTCCTACAAAAGCTGAGTTGGTAGACTATAAGGCATTAATCAAAACGAACGACAGAGCTGCAAAAACTGCTTTATTCAATGTTGATTTTAATACTGTAGCAGCTAAAGTTGATGATCCAACAAAAATGTTGACGATACATTCACATGAAGCAATGAAATATGCTGAAGCAGCAACTGGTGATGTTCTTGCCGGTTATAAAAAGCAAGGAGTGGCATTTGATTCTAAAGAGGCTGCAAGATGGTACAAACAGGCATTGGAAAAATATAGAGATCTTAAGATCGCCAAAGGTGTTTCAAATGGTGCAAATGGATATGGTGCTCGCACTTCAAATGTAATTTATAATACTGACACAAAAATAAATTTTGTAGTTCCATCTCGATAATAGGATATCAGACCAAATAATCCTCTCGCGAATTTTTTAAAATTTTTTATCCCTGATATTAATATACGTATACTCTCGTGTGTGAAAAAACGAAGAGAGAGTGCATAAAAATAAATGATGGTTAAAATCTCTGCGCGTATGATATATAAAAGTTAAAATTTAAAAAAATAATAATTTTACTTCCCGTGGTAAATAATATGTATCATATGCTCAATATTATGCTCAATCTCAAGAATATCATAATATTCTATGCATATCCTATGGCTCAAATCGGCAAAGATTTCCCCAGGGCCTGTGTAGGCGTAACTAAAATAAGCTAATTTTACGTAATGATATATACATGCTAAATTTAAGCGCATGGGCTCTTCCTCTTCCATTCTTGGTCAATTTCAGGTCCTCCAATGCTTTGTTATAATCTCCGAACCTAGAAGGATCTAGGAGCTGACCTTCGACCCCGGAAATCGACTTATCTCACTTTATTGGGCCGGACAATTTCCAGATCGAAAAATTGAAAATAAAAATGTTTTTACATGCCTTGGTGTTGAAAAAAATAAAAAAAAATAAATAATTGCTTCATGTTTGGTCAATAACGTGTATCTCTGCAAGTTATTGGCCAATATTAAATCTAAATATATGTGCTAGAAGGTGTATATGTGGCCTACCCAATACAAAAATATGTTGCTATAATGGAATAGTCATCGTTTTTATATAGATGTGTATAGTTTAATATATTATAACAAACGAATATTTTTTGATGATGGTCCATTTTAGCATATAAAAGGCATATTTTTGCGCTTTTTTTTAGATGAAATGTTCATAAAGTGAGAGACACGATCGCGTTATCAATATTTAGAGATAATGTAAAGGTAGCGACGGAAATGAATAATAGATATAATAATTGATGATCATCCTTGAGATGGTGGTCAATAAAGCATTTTTAAAAAAGTTATGGGTACATAAAGTATTGCAAAGTTGTGTTGAGAGTGTGAGAGAAAAATATTAACTTCAATAGATAAATTAATTTCATTAAAATCATGAACGTCTCTCTGCAAACAATTAAGGTATTTATGACTTACTATTAACACAGCATGGCGATATTTCAGTGGACTTCACACATATCCATTTGCACATATATATGAAAATATATATATATCTATGCATTTTCAGCAGGAACCGGTGGAACTTACATACACATACAATGGCAAAATTTCAAATTTGAAGTTATTTAATAAAATTTTACACGCACGTCATAGATATTTTTTCCCACCTGATTGCAAAATTTTATTAGAAGTTCTTAAAAATTGGCTGAGATATTGATGTTGGCATGGGGGAAATCTTTGTCGATTTGAGCCATATGTATGCATATGATACATACATACTATGCATATAGTGAAGCTCTAAATGCACGTCTGCAAACTAAATACTCCACAAGCACAAGTAGGTTTCTATCCTAAAAATAATATATGTGTAATATTTGTATACGAATCGTAATAATTAATTTTAAATATATATCATAAAAGACCCCCCGTGTGTACCGTATGTACATGTACTTCGTACAATTGTGGTGTATAATTTTTTACAAAAAAATAATTCTTCTTATACGACCCGTAGACCGTGTAACTTTTTCAGAGTGTGTGCTGTGTACAACAACATTCAGCGTTTCATAAATGGTACTCTTCTTCTACGACGTTGTGAAACTATGACTAAATTGATAAAGCGATTTACTGTTTCATACGTCATGTACATAAAAGCACTATTTAACACCGTTTGCCACATTTTTGCATATATACCACTAAACAATCCAGATGTACC
>JACLAC010008885.1_pt1 | contig 11536 bp, 10 predicted proteins | sample 8027881 | NCBI WGS metagenome assembly JACLAC01 (sample SAMN15725517, study PRJNA655200) | protist metagenome | isolation source: fluorescence activated cell sorting (FACS) single amplified genomes of... | place: Spain: Blaines Bay Microbial Observatory, Mediterranean Sea | collected 2016-01-19 | reverse complement strand
CAGTCCATCTGAACCTCAAAATCAGAAAGTATCATTGCATCAAGTGGAAAAAGGACAGATTGAAAGATTTTTTTACCGGGGGGTACAAATAGTTCTGAGTTTATTTCTACTAGATAACTCTTTAAACTATCATCGGTACAAATAACTCTTTTTTGTTTATTATATTGGCATGGTTTGCCTGCATGGATGGTACAAATGGCCACAGAATCATTTGTACCTCCCAGTACAAATAAACACTTTCTTTTTACTCGGCCACTGACAGGGATCGAGTCTGCAAGTAGAAATTCGGCCTGTCTGTCCATTTGTCCATCATCACTTCTTATTCAGCCTTGGTATTTGCCACGGTATCTAATGTCCCCCAACTCCCCCATCCATGTCTCCCATGCCCGCCAGTCAACTGGTCCTCCTTCCCAGTCAACTGGTCCAACAATGAACAGGATCATATCACAGACCTTTCTTTTTCCATCTGGGGTCAAGTTATGTGTCAACTTCAAGTCAACTTGACAAGATATAAACACAGTAAATTGTTATCATCATCATATCAACCATCCATCCTCATTATCATGTTGCGACCGATCAAGCAAGGAGTGCATCCTAAGTTGGTAAGTCACTGTCTCCGGGAACCAACGAGCCTCCCGCACGAAATCCTTTCCACCGATGATTTTCTTTGCACCGGATCTAGGATCACGCCACAATTATGCCGCAAGGTATTTTCTGCTGCAATACCAAATCCTGATTTATTGTTGCTAGCAAGGAAGTTGTTGCTTCTCTGCGGGATGGGACGCTCTAGATGTTGGTCACTCAATCAATGTCTAGAGACTTTTCTGATGTGACTCTGGTGAGTGATGATACCACCCGCCCCGCGTATGTGTGTATTTTAAAGAATTAAAAGAAGTGTTGGTACTAGAGCTGGAAAGTCGGAAAGGCAGAAAAGGGCGGAATGGCGGGAAAAGGCGACTTTGGTTGTGCAATCGGCCTTTTGGCAAAAGAAGTGTTATAATGCGATAATATATTTCCATTCCTACCTCACGTCAAAGGCATACAAGTGGCAACGTGTCACCGATAAAATATTTTATTATATAACTTTTGAACGGAGTGTCCCACATAGGTCAGACGCATCTCAAAATGACCACAAGAGCAGTGGCTATCTCTCAAAAACATCAGCTACATTTATATAAAAAAAGGCGGAAAAGGGCCTTGGGCATCAGCCTTTGTAACAGAATTTATCATTGAATAGATCACTTTAATATGTCCGACCCTCCAACCAAATTTGACCCTTTCCAATTGAAGTAGTGAGTTAGGGTAGGTGCTAGGCATTCTCTCACATCTAAAAATTTCCAACGGATTGGTTCAACCAGTCCGTTGATGGTGGTGGGTGGTGCAAGGGCTGATAGTTGGCCGGTGCAAATTCACAGAACCTCGGCAGCTGGATGCACCTCCGATGCCGCGGAGGAGGCAAGCAGAACGGCCGCCACCAGCAGTGGCAGGCAACCAATCCCAAGCCACCTCCACCACCATGTTGGTGCTTGTCAGTCTGTCACTTTTGGTGCACACGTCAGACTGGTGTCAGGTTCAGATGTTCCTCCCTGCTGGATGTATCCTGGTGCTGTTCCTGCACCTCCTGGTGTGGTTTTTGCTGCTTGGCGGCGTTGACTGTTGTTGGGTGCAAGGCAGCAGCCAATGGAATTGAGCCAGCAGAGCACCAGTGTCACCAGGCGGCAACGGCCTGAGAGTTGCACCAGTGGTGCAGCACCAACATGGCCCCGGTGCACCAGCCGGATATATCAACGGATTACCGAGACTCCCCTCTGGTGTTGCGGTTAATATTGGCTCTGGGAGGAAGATTGCCAAGGGGGAGATCTGTGAAACCGCATCAAATACAGTTTCCATTATATCGCACAACTCGCAACTGCACCGGTATTTAATGCGAAATGAGCGACTATTTGAAATGTTCACATTCCGCAACAGACGCAACAAACGCAGTTGAAATGTTCGGCGACATCTGTGAAGCTGCATGGCCCGCCGTCTATTCTTAGCCCGGGCTCGCTTTCCTCTTACACGCGGAGCTGGACTAACAATGCAGGATACAGGTGGAGTCTCTTCTTCTGAGCACCGGTGTCACAGGAAAACGCTCGAGGCAAATATTTGTGTTGTCAAGGGAGGAACAAATTTGGAAACTTCCACATTTTCATTTCAGCCCCCTCGCCCCTCAACTCTGAAACAAAAGCTCGCCTGATCCCTCACTTTGGTCTCAGGTTAAAATATTCAATATTTATTGTCAAAGTACAATTTGATATAGGAAATATCACACTTGTAAGATAGTCTACAGTATTTTAAGTTGATATTTAAAAATTACAAAAAAAGTCACATATAGACCCTGTTTTCAGAATGAGCTGATGATGTTTTGTTTGTGAAAAAAAGGGAAAATAATATCTTTTTCTTCAATTTCCTAAAAGCGTTTGCTTGTTTAAAGAAGCCTGGGTGAGAAAACAGTCACCAGCCAAATGATGGTTCAATTGAAGGGCAAAAGATTGCGATTGCAAAAGAGGAAAATGATCAAAACAACAAAACAGGGTTATATGGCCGCCTACACAGGGCAATGTGGAAAGGGAACGTTTAAGTGTGACTTACAGAGAAGTGTCTATAACTGTCAATTTTGCAGCAACTCTAAGGTTAGCCAACATCGGGGAACATTTGCTAAGTTACATCACCTTGGATTCCGATATTGTTACGTTTGCTGGTCTCATCGCTCCAACGTTAGCTAACATTAGCTGAGCTTCTCTAACACGCATCCAGTTTGGGATTTTCTCCAAACACAGAAAATGCTGGCAAGACGTTCGGCAACGTTGAGTTCATATTAATGACTTATTGAATATTGTTTACGCTTGCTCGCGTGAACCTTTAATTGGAAAAGGTTGCGGCTCTAGACAATTCTAATAATAATTTATCGATCAACATTTTGTAACAGATCTACGCGCCAGTCTCAGCTACTTCTTGTTCAACTAAGGAATAAATATTACATATAATATGGTATTTTGGCACATTTTGAAGTTCACAGGTAAGTTTTGAAAATGTCTAAAAAGTGCCGCAACTGCTGCGCTTCAACTCAAGCAATAGCAAACACACAAATACGCTAGAGAGGCAATTTAGAAGCAAACATCAAATAATTGTTTAAAGGGCTGCATAGGTCTTTAATGATTGCACATCTGTGTAAAGAAAAGGTTTTGGCCTCAGGGCAGGCGGCAAACTTTAGTTTTGTTTGACGAAGAAATCCCTCGGATGATAAATCAAGATTTGCCAATTAATGGAAACCTTTTTGACCCCCAGGCACAAAAAACCTCAACATTACATCTTTTAAGAGCACATCTGTAATAAGCTATATGCGTCTTCACTGCGTGCATTTTGAAATCCTTTTTTGCAATTTTCACAATACACATTCACACGCGCACGATTCTTGCTGAAAAGCAGGAGTTGTGGCCGTGGAAATGTGTGTTTGACATTTATCCGAAACATTCACACTGATTCACATTAGCGCAACCACTGTTGAAGACACCGTGTATGATATCTGTGATTTTGGTACATTGATATGTTGTATTCCGTCTAGTGTGTAGTGTTAATTTTATCCATCACGAAATTAATAACTCTCTATATATTCATATAATAACAAACTATACCAAATTGCATAGGCCTCTAATAATCTAAAATAAGTTTCATTTTAGTTTTACAATTGTTGGCATCAATTGGTCTTCTCGGCTTGCAACAACGTAAAAATCAATATCCGGGTCTTCTTTGAAGACTGAGAGAGCAAATGAAAACGAATTAACATTAGTTGCATTGCTTTTCTTCTTCATACAAACGGCATTGATTCAATAGAATTGCTTCTGATCAATAGTTGACTTATTCGGAAGATGAGAAAAGGATCAATGAATATAATATTGGCTAACATCATGAGTCTTGTACTGTTATGTTTAATATATTGCAGAATAAGAAAGTTTTAAGAAAGTTTTATAATCAACTGGTCAACTGGTCACTGATATGCGATAATTGTAGGTTTTCTGAAAGACTTTCCATCGCCGGTTGAAAAAGTAGGATTTCGCCTTTGATTTGGCAATTTAAAGGAAGATAACAGTTGAATATTGGAAGATTTGAATAAAAAGGAAGATGATATATTTAAGGTGCCTTCATGGTTGGGGCTCTGTGGCCTGATATGCAGATGGGATATGTCGGGAACGGTGGCTAAGTAGTGCAATCTTGCCGCAATTTGACGGATCCTAATTTCAATCTGAGATTTCCAAATTGATATTGAGATTCAAAGAGACTTGGCAAGAGAAGCTTTTGGGATTATTACTCGGTATGGATCAGCGTGGGTGGTACATTTCTATCTTCGCGGGAACAACATCGAGAGCTTCAAGTGACTAGTTTTGGTGAAAGATCTACTGACTAGTCTTGACGATGTGGTTGGGGGAGATGTAGGCAAAGCCCGCCAAGCCTCCCATCGACGCCGTCTCCATTGAGATCCTGAATTAGGAACAGCTGAATCATTTGTAGACCTCAAGCCTTTTTAGTCAAAGAAAGTTGACTTATCTTGTATGAACATCAACAACAACAACAACAACAATATCGGGAGGAAAAGAATATAAATCTACAAAGGTTTAAGAGAAGGAAGCAGGAAGGAAATGTAGAAATATAGAAATCACAAAACACGGTTAGTTGGGGTGCGTTGGTCTGCTATTCTCTACGGTTGCAAGCTAGCTACAAGGTGGTGGTTGGGGAGGAGGATGTGGGTGACAAAAGTTAAAACGAGGTTTTAATTGGACCGGCATCAAAAGCAAGAGTGAAACGGGCCAATTTCCATAATTGCTTTTTTCAACTTGCTTTTGGGCGGCGCTTCAGATTAATCGGGTTGTATTACCTTCAATGCTTAGTAAGGCATGAATTTATGGTCCCTTGGAGAGGGGATGGAAATTAGGGAGGGCTGGGCTTTCAGCTTGTTTGTAAGTAGCAACGGCTGCGGGGGCTGGGGCTGGGCAATTTGCAGGGCTGGCCTCAGGGCTTGATGGGGATTGGCGAAGAGCAGCCCGGTGGCTGCTAGCTGATGCTGACCAGGGGCAAGTTGGCCTCCAGCGGCTTGGACCATGGGGGCTCCGAGCATGGGGTAGACCCCGTGCTGCTCGGCAGGAAAGCCACCGTTGAAAATGGGAAGCTGCCCGTAGGCCTTCATTGCAACAACATTGATGTTGTTGTTGTTGTTGATTTGAGACATTTGAGTAAAAGGGTGGGTGTTGTTAAGATCGGGTTGGGTAGGCTGGGTGATGTTGGGGCTGTGTACATTTGTGTGGACTGGGTCAGCAATGCTTTTAGGAGGGGAGGACAGCCTTTGCGGCAAGGATGAGGAGGTGTTTGGAGGGGGTGATCTGGCTGCTGGGTGCTGCTGGGCAGCTCCTTGGAAGGAGGGCTCGTCCGGGCTGAGCAAGCCCTGCTCCTCCAACAATTGCAAGTTTGCCCGAAAGACTTCCATGCTGGCGAGAAAAAAAGGATAAAACGGGATGGATGGATGAATATGGATGGAAAGGTGGCTACAGCAAAGCAGTGTCCAACAATATGATCAATGGGGAACTCACAAGGTAAAGGTCTTGGGATAAAAATCAATGAGAGAGGGGGGGCGGAGGATGAGCAAGGCCTTTTTATGTAGGATCACATGTTGCGGGGTTCTTAAAGCTGGATCAGCGGACGAAATTAGTAAGAAGCGTTTGAATGTAACATTGAACAGTAGTCGGCTTACATAGGATAGGCTTTCTGTTGGGACTCCAATTCTTGGACAATGCTATTGTATAGGAGATGGATCCGTATCAATTGGAATGGTTTTACAGTTATGATCGAAGTGTTGGTAAACTTTTAAGGATCTGTGCAGTTATAGCCGGTGGCAGTAACACGGCATTACAAAAGAAAAGAAAAAATCTCAGTAAAGAAATAAATTTACTGCACAAGGACGTGGGTGATTCTAATTTAGATCAAATAGTTCATCGGACATGTTACCAATACTTACAATATGTTTAGAAAAAATTGGGATATATAATTATATGGGCAGTTTACAGGATCGAGTTTGAAAGTCTGTCTCGAGCACAAACCGAGGACATGATATGATCTCTGATCAGATCAGTTGAGTTGCATTTTAGAACAAAAGTTAGAGCTGATATGTTCGAATATATGCACTGATGTAGAAATATATCGGCTAGAGGATGTTATTGATCTGTTTGTTTGATGCTTTGCTATGTCATGCCTTTGACTGGGTGGAAGGTTCTGGACAACATAATCCTCAGAGCAGCAGCTTACCTCATGTTGATCAAGTACTGGGCCAAGGCGACGGACTCTGTGTTGCCGGTGATGCTGATGGTCCTGTCAAGGTTGGCCGGCGCGTCTCTGTCCTCGCAGTTCGAGATCCGGATCATCGCGCCAGAGAGTTGTCTGGATATTTTCATATTTATTTTCATATTGATATTTTATTTTTTTTATATATTTATCGCGCCAGAGAGTTGTCTGAATATCAAGAATTGAATATTTGGGCAATATATTGGGTCATTAGGATTTTGCACAAACCGGTCAAAACAGTTTTATATTTTATAGATTGATCACTTTTTATTGTCGGCATTAATGAGCTCAGTTTTAGTTTTGGACTGCTATTTTTGTGAATGTTGATGTTGTGAATAAAATTTGTTGAAATAGGTCAAAACCCAGGAGGCATTGTTTGAAATATGGAAATTCCAACGAAATACAAATACAAAAGTTGGACACACAGATCATCGCTCCTGACGGCCAGATGTCAAATGAAATTTCTCGGAGATCTCTCAATTTGAAAGCTTGCATCTCGCATCTCGCCTCATATTTGTCAAAAATGCATATTTTACCTTTTATGGGGTGTGGTGTAACATTTTACATTGTCCAATGTGTGGCTTCTCGACATTATGTGATGGAGGCAAGATAACTCAGCCAAATGAAAAAAAGATCCAAAATGGAATTCAGGAACAAAAAAAAACTAAAATTCTACCTGATCTCTGCCACTTTCGATCCTCCCTTGCCGATGATGCAGCCGATCAGCTCGTTGGGCACCGTCATCTCGTGGGTCTGCTGGCTGCTCGCGGAACGACCCTGGCCGCTCAGCATGGCAAGCGCTGAGAATTGGACAAGTGTTGTATTATCATGATTTGCTATATTTGCTATATTTGCTATATTTGCTATATTTGCTATATTTGCTATATAACGACCCTGGCCACTCAGCATGGCAAGCGCTGAGATTTTTAAGAGGATTGGACAAATGTTGTGTTAACATGGTTTGCTATAAAAGAAAATTAAAAAAGCGGAGGAGTTGGGCTGGCTCGGACCCTCCCTCCTCGTGCATCATTAATCCGTCAGAGCAACCTTGCTCTGTCTCATCGTCATCATCATAGTCATCATAGTCATCATCACCATCATCACCACTACCAGCATCATCATCACCTGCAGGATTAAGAAGATTGGAGGCGAGAGGATTCCCGTTCAAGCCGCTCATTTGCAAACCCATCTTTCCAATCTGGAGGCAGTTTTATCATTGTCACCATTGATGACATGTATCGATGATGCATCATTACCACCAACTTTTTATATGTATCTTTATTTTTGTATACTATTTGTTTGAAAATGCATTTAATTTTTGCAACATCCTTGCAACTTTTGTTTGTTTGTTTTTCAGCAAGGAGCTTGTTATAAATCTCAAAGTTGGGAATTTTTCTATCTTGAGATTGTCTTTGATCTTCACAAGTCGTCCTCAAAATGCGCAGAATTTGAATTTATATTGTTGTACTATTAGGTTTCAACAAGATTTTATATGGGAAACTGCTTAAAACTGATGGGAATATGCTGGCATAATAATGATGATGACGATGATGATAATTATGATGATGATGATGGTGATGGTGATGATGTTAACCTGTGGTTGCACTGATGTTGGGTTGTGAGGGACGACTGCTTGGGAGTTGGCGGGGAAGAAGGCCGGTAAAGTGTGAACCTAATAATAATGAACATCATCATCAGCATCTTCATCATCATGTTTGTTATATCATTGTCATTATATCATCATCTTGCTCATCATGGATCACCCACCCCGCCTCCAACATTGAGAGCCTTGATGGGAGTGTAAGGAACAGTCACACCCTTAGGTGGAGACTGGGAGTTCATCTGGGAAGAACAATCATCATGATTTCTTTATATTCTTTATCATTATTATCATATCATATCTTATTATAATCATCATCACCAGCATGGTCCTAATGAGGATGATGATCACCTCTGACATGATTGTGCAGATATGGAAGATACATTGGATCACGGCTTCGCTGGCTCCGGACACCTGTTTTCACAAAAAATGGCTGTGTATGTGTATGATGTGGCTGTACAATGTACAATATATGTCCATTGTCCAGTGCACAGGTGCATATAAATGTATATGATCAGAGTGCAAGACTAAAAGAAGTATCTTTGTGTTATTGCTACTTGTAGTGAACACAAAACCAAGCTCACCGTCACTGCGCGCTCTGTTGAGTTTGGCAGCATCTCGCTGGCAACCTTGACAATCAACATCATTAATACAATAGTTATTTCTACTGTGGGGGTGATGATGGCAAAGGCCACCATCCTCGACATCATAGATAATGACAACGTTGCTCAGATTATTATTGTCAATGACACCGCACCTGGATCGAGGCCCCCGTGATTTCCCGGATCTCCTTTATTTTTGAGCCGCCCTTCCCGATCAACGAACCGCACTGGGAAGCAAAAGTTTTTTGAAAATTGAAAATTCTCAAAAATAAAAAAACGTCTCACTTGTGATGCGGGCACGACGAGGCGGAAGGTGATGGGTGGCCTCGGCACAGTGCCCGGGGATATCAAGTTGCTCAAGTCCTGTTTTTTTAAATCATATTATCCAATGGTCATCATATCATAATCGACGTGGGTGTCATAATCGAAATCAGTGGCAGATGTTGTGTCTCGTGTGCACCGTTTAGCTTTTCAGTTTTTTAGACTCCCACTTTAATTTTAGTTTTGAGAAAAACACCCAAGGAATTATTTTTCTCCGCCGTGCTTGTCATAAGTGCAGGGATTTCAATAATCCGATATCGGGGGCAATGTTTTCATTTAATTAATGTAGATTTGCTCCTCCACTTGAGCAGGGAAAAGGGGAAGGGGGTTGTTTTCGTTTAATTAATGTAGATTTGGCCTCGCGCTCAGATATAAATCCAAGCCCAACTAAAACACCAGAATCAAACAGTTCTTTTCGGACTCTTAACTCTTTTGACTGTGATCAATGGTGGAAGAGAGTCCAACCAAGTAATTGTTTTTGTATCATCAAGTCAAATTTGCTGCCATACCCACAATGTCCAATTGAGTAAAAATTATGATTTTAATGAAAGCAGCAAAACAAACCTCTTCGAACTTGTTGCAGATGAGCGTGAATGCCTTGAAGATGGATTCTGTGTTCCCGGTCACCGTCACGATTCTCTCCGGGCAGCTCCCGTCGCTGATGTTGATCTTCGCTCCACTCTGAAATAATCTCAGCGTCACCTTCCTTCAAATGATGTTTACCTCTTCTCGAAATCGCTTGACTATGTCTCCCTTCTTCCCTATAATGCTTCCCACTTCCTGTAAAGTTTAGATCATAGTTAGGTTGTTAAATACAGTTAAAATCACATAAATGTCCCTTTTCAGTGAAACAAAAACTGTTGAGCCTCGCTGCTTTGCCCCAGGATTGAATTGGTTGATTTCAAGAAAAACTGTCACTGCCTTGAGGGTGTTTTTCATGCAAACGAATTCTCAAGCTCATCTGTATTCCTCTCAAAAGAAAAACCTTTTTCATTGCCTTGGCGGCGCTAGATGCAACTTTGGGAAATAATGCGATGAAGAGAGGCTTAATTGAGCAAATTGCATTTTGACTTTAAGTAGACTTTTCCTTCTGCATCTCTCTCTCTCTCTCTCTGAATATGTTCAACTGTTGCTAGGGCTCGGGATTTGCTGGAAAAAAATTGAGAATTGGCCCCGTGTCTAGAGGTGGTGGGGAGGATTTTAAGGAAGGAAGGGGGAGGGATGAACTTACTTTTCCCTGCATGATCAGGCGGATGGTAAGGGTGACATTGGGGCTGTCTGTGGGCGACAGTGTGTCTAGGGAAGCCATCTTGTTAGAGTAGGTGGTGCTATCAGGAAGAGGAGGAACGGGTCCGGGAAGGGTCGGAGGGTGGTGGAGAGCTAGGGGCTGGAGGGGTTGCACAGAGGGTCTATACGGTGCCACCAGCCAGCCTGCAAAATACAACGGGGTAAGACAAGGGTGGTGAGAGGCACTGAAGAGGGGCAAGACAGCTGGTTTGGTAAGAGAAGAGGAGGAGGAGGTGAGACAATTTCCCTAAGCAAACTCGGCTATTGGGATAAATTTTGAAAATGTTCACCCTCACTGTTTTCAGATGGGTATCAGCCCTGTGAAACTATCCAGAGCCTCAAGTATCTGCGGACAAGAACCCATAATGGCCGATAAAAATTTTCAAACGCCCTCCTTAACTTCCTTCATGTTTGTCCTGGCATGGACCACTAAATATATAGATTTTGAATCACCCATACACAAGGAGGGTGCCGCCGTATACGTTGATGTCCATTAACATTGTTCTGCTTATTTTTCAGGAATAAAAAAAAGAGCAAGAGAATGGGTTTGTGTGACCGGCGTGTTTCACAGCAGGTCCGAAAACAGCTCACCTCTCTCTCTCTCTCTAGTAGGACTGGGGGGTGGGTGGCCACAATAGGGAAAGCCGAGCGAAGGAGAGGAAACAATTGCCGACCCTGTGGCCGCTGCCGCCTGCTGAAGCCGGCCATCAGTTTCACTTTATGGCAAAATGAGCGGATTTTGCGCGAACTGCGCTTTGATGGAAATATTACCAACAGGGGATTTCAGGCCATCTTGGATGTTTTCCTATTAAGACAACAGCTTGGCGAGAACGCCGTCCCAAATGTTTTAGAGCAAACAACAAAAGCAGTGGATTTCTTTGCAAAACACGTGTCAGTGAATTTTCCGAGATGACACTTTTCTGTTCATTGGAACAATAACACCACTCCCCGCTCAAATCAGTGCTTCTAATTTTCATGATTTAACCCAAATCACACAGCGCAGAGTATGCTTTAACCCAAAGCGCACAGAAAAACCCAAAGCGCGCAGTTTTTCTGTGTGCCTGGCGTGATTTCCAATTTTTCCGTGCGCTTTGAGCCAAATCTCAAATCACACCTCTCACAATGCGTTTATCCAGCCATTCCCCTATACAGATTTTGATCTTCTTAATTTGACTTCCCAAACACTTTTCATCGTTTTCCTTGGTCTTGTTAGTGATATTGGAGAAACATATACTCCTTGTTTTGTGGATTATGCAAATACAAATACAAATACAAATACAATTGGTGATTTTTTTTGGCCGGATTTGAAAATCCTAGAAAATGTCTGCACCGTCGAACAGAAACAGAAGAACCGCAA
>JACLAC010025803.1_pt1 | contig 11539 bp, 3 predicted proteins | sample 8027881 | NCBI WGS metagenome assembly JACLAC01 (sample SAMN15725517, study PRJNA655200) | protist metagenome | isolation source: fluorescence activated cell sorting (FACS) single amplified genomes of... | place: Spain: Blaines Bay Microbial Observatory, Mediterranean Sea | collected 2016-01-19 | reverse complement strand
AAAAAATCAATGACTTTGGATTTAAAGCATCCTGATAGTAAAAAAGTTTTTAAAAAATTAGTAGAATGGGCAGATGTGCTAGCTGAAAATTTTAAACCCGGAACTATGGAAAGACTTGGTTTATCATACAATGTGGTAAAAGAATGGAACCCTAAGTTAATTTATGCTTCTAACTCAGGGTTTGGCCCAGATGGAGAATGGGGGCCAAGACCATCATATGATGGCATGGCACAAGCATTTTCTGGCGTGTTAAGCAACAATGCAGGTGGCCCATCACATGCACCAAGACCAATTGGTTTCACCTTTAGTGATGTGGTTGGTGGTAATTATTTTTATTCTGCTATTTTAGCTGCATTGGTTTCACGAGGTGTCACAGGAAAAGGGACAAATGTAGTTTGCTCACAACTTGGAGCAACCACATATTTTCAACGCGTAAAAATCTCACAAACGCTTGATAATAAAGGTGGTAGGATTGACAATAGTGGTCAGCATGATTGGGAATCAACATGTTTTCAACAAGTTCACAAAGCAAGAGATGGCAAATATGTATGTATGAGCATGACGAAATGGGATCAATTCCAAAGATTTGCTCGTGATTCTATAGGAAGGGAAGATCTATTGACAGATGCAGTAAAAAAGAGATGGCCGATACCATCTGTTGAAGATCGTGACCATATCTTACTTGAAGTTGGCAAAACAATTGCACAAGAAACGTCCGATCATTGGATCGATAAAATGGTTGCTAATAATGTACCATGTGCGCCTGTTACAACATACAACGATTTAATTGATATGGACAGTAGCGTAGGAAGACATATGAGAGATAACAAATATATGGAAAAAATTCAACATCGTGATTATGGTGAAGTCAATTGGGTTGGAATTCCTGCAACATTTTCATCGACTCCTAATGAAGAAGTGCAAAATTTAGTAAATGCACCATACATAGGCGAGCATAATGATGAAACTTTGAAAGCTTTAGGTTTTAGTGATAGTGAGATTAAACAATTAAAGGCCGATGGTGTTGTACCAACCCCTTCTGGATTACGAGCTATGCCTGGAGCCAAAGATGCTAGAGCAGCCTATGCTGAAAAAATGCGAAATAGAAAACAAAAGAGTAATCTTTAAAAAAGAGTGTTTTGTGTGTGTGTTGTTTATAAAAAAATATTTTGTATACACGTCAATACGAATATAATATATAATTAATATATATTAATATACTTTCGGTATATACGTCTATTGTCACCCAAGACAATGGTTGCTATGAATCCACTCCTGGGGAATTCAAAACCACCAAACTTTGGAAAACCTATGGACTATTCACACCACTTTCATCGAGTGTGTTATACTGGATTCAGACCTACTTGTGCTTATGGAGTATTAGCTTGCGGTGGCGCATGAGAGCTTGCGGCGACGTCAGGAGAGCTTTATTATAGTAGGATAGCATATTATTCTTGCGATTGAGTATTGAGCATATTACTTTAACACGAGAAGTGTAAAATTATTATAACTTAGATTTTAACCAATATACCAATATATACACGTATATATTATTTAAAAAATTTACACCCGCACACACACGCATTTAAATCCCATAATTTTCCAAAAATTGACTACGTGTTACGTCGATTGAATCTTGCATTATTAAATCTGTTTCATTAGTTACTATGACATCAGATTCCATTCTTGCAATTTCACTGCCTTTAAATTTCGAGTATACCCCATTGGAACTGAAAGGATTGGAAGTATCTGCTGTATTATTTTCTGCAAATGCAATAGTATCAATTCGATATTCCTTTTGATGATTCACATCATCATTATCGTCCGGGTTGTCATCATAATGATCATCATGATTATCGTTTATTATTGTAAATGAATTATCGTTGCTATCGCTTTTATCCATGCTCATGCTTTCATTATCATTTGCTAGCCAATTGAATCCATCACTTGCTATGTGTTTTATTTCCAATGCAGCTTCATCAAAACGTTTCAAGGTATCACCCAAGTTATTGTGTTCATTATCATATTCATCACTATCATCACCATCTCTCTCTTCTTGCTCTTGCTCCTCTTCTTCCTCCCTTTCATGCCCTTCCTTCCCACGATCAAAATTCTTATTATTTACATCAAAATTCTTACTCTTTACAAGCAATGGATTTCCTTTTGGAGTATCATTATTATCAGTATCTTCATTACTTATTCCATTCAATATGTTATTATGATACGAATTATCTCCAGCCAATAACATGTGACGCTTTTTTAGTGATTTTTCTTTACTAGTTCTTTCCACGTCATGTAATTCTGTTGTTATAAATGGTTCAAAAGCTGTGTTTAAATCTTCTAATGTCTCCGATAAAAAATCTGAACGAAGCATTTCAGATGCATTTGGTCGTTCATTTGGATTTCTAGTAAAACATTGTGTTAAAAATATTTCCAATGATTTCGAAATGGAATCAGGAAACGCTGGAATTGAATCTGTTAAAGCAATCTTCTGCAATAGATACAGCGGCGATATGATGTTTAAATCTTTCCATGGCGGTTGCCCTGTCATCATTTGTATGACGGTGCATCCCAGCGACCATATATCCGCTTGTACACCATGTCCGGTTTCCAATGCAACTTCAGGTGCGATGAAATATGGAGTGCCGCACATAGTTTTAAACTTTTCATCTTGGTACATATTTTGAGAACCTGCATTTTGAAATTGTTTCGAAGTACCAAAATCAGCTAATTTAACAACACCTCTATCATCGACTAATAAGTTACTACCTTTGATGTCGCGATGTACTATTAAATTTGTATGCAAAAAATGCAAGCCAAGTAAAGTTTGTGCGGTGTAATTCGCCACGACACTTTCAGATAATGGCCCATATTGATCTAAAATACTTTTCACACTGCCACCTGGTACCCATTCTTGAAAAATGTATAATTTATTCAATTTTATATCTATTTCCGTACCTAAATAACTAACGATATGCGGATGACGCAGTGTTCGCATTAAATTAATTTCACGACGTAATAAGGCCAATTCTTTTTCATTATCACCATCAAAACATACTTCTTTTACTGCCATTAATGACCCATCTTCCATATTCAATGCTTTAAAGACATCACCAAATGTCCCACTGCCAATAATTTCACCTTTTTTCCAATTAATTTTTGTTTTACCTTGCGATCTTGAACGTCTTGAATATGCAGATCTTCTACTCATAGTTGATTTCGTTAAAAATGGGCTGGACATACCATTATTTGATACTAGTTGTTCATTATTCTTTGCTATTTTTACACCCTTATTATGATACCGTGGACTATCTGAAAATTGTATATACGGTGTATGCGTTGAAGTTTCCGAAGATGGACTAGAAGCCGAAGAAGCAGATATTACATTTTGTAAATGTTGAACGTTTCGATCTATACGTCGTTTCGTTAAATCTGTTTTTGATAAATTATTTTTCATTTTTTGTTTTGACATATTATTTGGGAATGAGGTTAATGCAGTAGCAAGGGCAGTAGTAGTATTTTGCTTCTTCTTGTTGTTCTTGGAAAAATGGTTTGATAGCGTTACTGAATTGCGTATTTTTGCAGTTTGTTTCCTAGTAACCTTTTTAAAATCTTTTAAATCATTATCTACGCGTTTAATTGCTTCGCTTGCTGGTTGATCATTCATTGGGGCCTTATCATCAAACTCTTCAAAATCTTCTTGATCATACTCCGACCCATCGCCATCACTATCTTCAAAATCGCTTTTGTAAATTTCTCTTTCTTCCTCTTCCTGCTTTTCAAAGACATCTTCTATTTCATCCTCTGAGGAATAATAATTATTATTTACATTATTGATGCTTTCATCTTCACTATTCACATATTCAGTACTATATGCTTTTGCTATTTCCATGTTGTACAATATATACTGTTTTCAAAAATGTGTATATGTATATATATATATTTATATCTATGTTATACCGTCTTTCTATATATTAAATGCTTGTATGATATCCTTATTAGTTGTTTATCTATCTCTCTTTCAAATGTAAATATATAGAATATGTGATATATATTTTGTATGTAATAGTGCATTTATTTATTATTAACATTTAACAAACGTCTCTGTGTGCCTGAATAGGACGTAAATATTAATACCAGGTACTATTAGAGCTCCAGAGCTCCATTTGCGTTACCAAAAATATGATTTGATTGACGACAAGCACAACTTAATCCTAATAGGGAGTCCTTAGTACTATATAAATCTGGAATAAACTAAAGAAATAAAAACACCGACTTGCTTGATTGATGGATTTTTTTTTACATAATGGCGGTATTATAATACCTTATTTTACATAATGGCGGTATGGCGGTACCTAATTTAAATTTCCACCTGCATTCCGGACTTGGAGAAACTATTGGTAGGACACCTACGCGCACAAAATAAGCCTGGAATAGCATTATATAGATTAGATTATTTCGCTCTGACAGCTATCCTGCTGCTGTGGGCCTGCTATCCAGCTATCCGGGCTATCATCTACTGTTCTTCTGAGCTCAAACTAAAGTACACGCATAATAATAATTTACACGCTTTACAATTAATGTAACATACATGAAGATAGACGACTATTATACACACATATTATACACACACATACACACACATACACACACACATATATATAAAATATCCACATCGAAACGTTTCTTATACGATGTCTCGAGCTGTTCAAGAACCTGATGCAGAGTTTGCTGTCGTTGAGCCAGAACCTCAAAAATTTATTATAGTCACAAATAAAAGACACGCTGGAAGTAAAGCATGGGCTGAAACATATTTACACATAAATTATGAAGAAGGAATAAAAGATATGAAGTATATAGTCGATGTTAGTAAAGACGTTGTACCATGTTTGCTGAAGCAGCATAAACATTTGGACACAGGCGCTGGAAGGAGGACAAAAATGCTTGAAAGCGATAGCACAATTAGTCCTATATTGGCAATGGAAACGTCTAAAATCTTCGTACAATACGCAACATATATGCATTTATCTTTAAAAGAAAAAACAAATGTCTTCGTAATTTGTTGTCGAAATGGTCGATCTCGTAGTCCAAATATATTGTTGGTGTATTTAATGATTTTTCATGGATACGACAGGGCTACAGCATCAAAATGGTTAAAAGCCTTATTTCAGTCACAACGCCCGTATATTACATCGAAAAGTGCCGAATTTCCAAATTTTGTCAAATTCTACAATGTTTTGGACGTAATTGATAAGCAACTTAAAAACAAGTCGCCAGATTTGTTGGAAGAAATCAAATTTGTAACTATGCAATATTATTATTCTTGCAAGGGTGGTATAAAAGGTATTAAAAGTGGAGAACAACTATTCAATGAATATGTAAAAGCATCCATCGAAAAGTCCTTTGAAAAATTTGCAGCATCGATAAATTTAAGAACACCAATACGACCGATAAGGAAACAAAATGATAGTTCCAGTAGTAATAATTTTGATGGTAACAGCAGGAAGTCTCGTTTTAACATCCAAACTACGTCTTTTGCATTACCTGATGTAATGAATAATTTTGGAACACCAATACGACCACCAATAAAAAAACAGATGATCGATAATAATGGCAACACTTCATACGACGGTACGCCTATTATCACTTCAACTACCACCACCACTACTAGGACGACGATTGCTACTACTTCTATTATTCCGCACAAAGCAGTTAAAGATAGTAGTAGTAGTAGTAGTAGCAGTAGCAGAGAAAGAGTAAAAAATCCAATTGAAAGAAAGAACCAATCGATTATCTCTAATAATTTATGCATGAAATGTAACGAAGTAGGAAATTTAATATGTTGCGAAACATGTCCAAATGTTTGTCATCTACATTGCAGTAATCCTCCTTTAAAAGATGTTCCCGAAGGTAACTGGTATTGTTCAGATTGCGTTGCGCGCTGTGTTAAAACTTGCGGAGATATCAAACTGACGAAAGTTCTTAAAATGTGTATCGATGATGTATTTTTGAAAGTAAATGCAGAATATGAAAGATATACTGAAGCCGTTGCGTTGCAAGAAAGAATATCTAATGGCAACTTTTGGGAAGCAAAGGAATACCGTACATTTGAAATGTTTTTAAGCGACACAATATTGTCAACACAAGAACTTCAGAGTTCTAAAAGAAAGCGAAAAAAGCCACAGCGTTTTGAAGTGCCAGCACCACTACAAAAAAAGAAATCGAACGTACAAGGGATATTTAGTAAAACTCCTGTTGTATACGTTTTTACAGAATCAGAAGGAAGTAAAAAAAGCAAAAAGAAAGATACTACTAGGAAAAAAGAAAATAGTGCTAGTGAAGAAGAAAGTAGTAGTAGTAGTAGTAGTAGTAGTAGTGAAGGAGAAAGTGGTAGTAGTAGTGAAGAAGAAAGTAGTAGTGAAGAAGAAAGTAGTAGCGAAGAAGAAAGTAGTAGCGAAGAGGAAGAGGAAACGTTTTCAAGTTTTGCTGGATGGTTACAAAGTCGCAAAAGAAGATGGAAAAGACTTCGAGAATATAATTCAACTAGCGATGAAGAGAGCAGCGAAGCTAGCAGCGAAGAAAGCTCTGAAGAGAGTAGCGAGGAGGAAAGCAGTAGTGATGTTAGTAGCGAGGAGGAAAGCAGTAGTGATGTTAGTAGCGATGATGATGAAAAAGAATTTGATAATTTTGATGATTGGATGAAGGTAGTCAAAACAAATCGTAGGTATAAGAAAATGAGCGAAAAAGAAGTGAAAGAAGCATGGTTTTTTCAAGTTTTAAAAAGGCGTAAACGAGAATGGAGGAAATTATACAAAACAAATAAGGATTTTAGCAATCTTAGAAATACAAACAGCACAAACGTAGTACAACTGCCAGATAGCAAAGCTTGGTTAAATGAGAGGAAAAATACATGGAGAATGAAAAGAAATTTCTCCAGGAAATATAATCCAGCATTGAAAGCTAGAAGAATGCGAAGAATGGATAAGGTTAGAATAGCTAGGTTGAAGAAAAACGTAGAACACGAGGAGAGCGACGACCAAGAGAGATTCTTAAAGAAAATTACAAGAGTTCCATTTTCAAACACAGATGATTATTTGAAGGAAAGAAAGCAAACATGGAGATCTATGTACCAAGCGAATCCAAACAGACGTAGTGTTATAATTGCAAAAGAGAAAAAAGCTTTGCAAAAGAAACAGAAAAAAGCAGCAAAGAAGAGAAAACAGGTCATAGAACTTACATCTGCAAGGCGCAATTTTTACAACAAGTTTCATCACTATCATTACAATACTAGCAAAACTGATGACATGATGGAATATGGTACACTTGTAAAGACATTTGTTTCTCCAGATGAAAGCACATCTGTTAGTGTGATTACTCGAGTACCTTTACAAGATTTCACGCGTTTGGTTACTGTATTTGTGACAGTAGAAAATTTACACTCTGCAAGTTCAACAAAAAAAAGTTATCATAGCATTGAGCAGCAAATTAAGATTATCAATGCAACATGGGAGTCAAAGGAAGTGTCGACATTAAACTTTAATCAACTGTGGGCAGAGGAAAATTTTGATGCAATGGAAAAATCTGGTTATGTAGCACAGTATAAATTGAAAGATAGTCGAAACAAAAGCTTTGAATACTTATGGGAAGTTCAATTGGCAGAAATTGCATTGAATTTTCATGGCAACAAGCATATCTGTGAAACTGTGATTCGCACCTTGATGTCACATAAACTGAAAGTGGGTAATAGGCATATGGATAACAGAAACGCTATATTACGGAGGAGAAAAAAGGGAAGTGCTGCTGCTGAGGAGAAGATTACAGATCTTGAAGCAAGTGAAAATACAAATTTGGAACCAGAAATTGATATTAGCAAACTTGTTTTATTTGATACAATACTAGATGTTGTTTGTCATGTGCTGATGGTAAAAAAGACTGGTTGCACGTTTACTAATATACACAAGGCCTGCAAATCTATGTTTGTACGTTTAAAAGGTAGACCAAAGGTAGAAATCTCTATATTTGAAATTCAAGAAGCTATTGATGAGGAATTGGAAAAGACTGAATCAGATGCAATTTTATATCGCCAAAACGCACTTGAGAGGAAGAGTTTTCTTTATGATTTGGTATCTCGCAGGAATACGACCCCTGAACCAACAGTGTTTAACAATATGAAAGGAATAGCAATTAACATATTAGCTAGAAATGAAGGAAATCCATTGACAGCAGAAAAAATTTATTCTGAGGCTGTAAAACGTAACCTTACATACAAATTAGGCAGAAAAAGTAAAGCTATTCCAGTATCTTCTGCAAGTGTCATTGAAAATTGCCTCTTAATGCTAACGGGAAAAGTCCAACATGGAAACGGTGCATCACGATGTGGTGTGATAAGGGATTCATTTAATTCTGAAAATGTCCCCTTGTTCATCATTAAAGAAAAAAGGACGGAAAAGAAAGACATGGTGGAAAGAAGACCAAAAAAAAGACGAAAGAAAAATTAAGATAATTTCAATTCTGATCACGCTGTTCAAACAAATATGATACGTATCATATGATATTATTACATTTATAATATATACAAGTATACTTCTTCATATTTATAATATATAAAGTAAATAAAATGAAATATACTCTTATGCATTTTTATAGGTATGCACTTTTGATCTATATAATTTTGTGTAAAAAGTACGCGCGTTCGTACCACATACGAGTATATAATTTTTTACGAATAAAATATGCATTTAAAATACGTAAAAATTTTATAAATTTTATCATGTATCATAATGATACGAGTTCGTATGATGTGATTTTTTATTATGACACGATACACTTGCACCACTCATTATTATCATTATTATTTTCTGAAGCTGCTCTTGCCAATCGTCTACGCTGCTCATGTCTTACATAGTTCATTAATATACTTCGCTCCTCTTCATCACCATATTCATCATATTCATCATCATCAGCATCATCAGCATATTCGGTCTCACTACCATTAAATATGCGAACACCATCTCGTGCATCGTGCTTTCCAGGTACCAATGACATAATCGGAAGAACGAGTGGAGTGTTCGGATCAACTATAAAGGAGAAATGATCTTGATGTAATCTTTTTCGTCTATTACTATCCATCCTTTCGAATAAACTTGGAGCACTATCTTCATAAAATAGTAACTCAGGGAAAGCCCTTCGATGTACGCATAGTTTACAAATATCATCCCATTCAAGAGATGATACCGTATTTGAATTACTAGTAATTAGATGCCATTGATTGCTATCCGTCTCTGATGCGGACTTAAATGAATAAAAGTGCCCTGTGACAGAGAAACAGATTATTTGTTTGAGCCTATAAATTGCAGTTTCCGCTCTACGCGTGACGGCTCTAGTTTTTTTTTTAGCTCCTAATGAATCAAAAATTTGCAATAAATCGATTTCAAAATCATCCGTATTCAACATGTTCCATACAGATTTTGAGCCAAGTGATGCAATTCGTTCCGGCCATGCTCTAACTTGTCCAGGCCATTTTAAACGTATTAAAAACGTACCAGGTCTTTGCAACAAATGAAATCGAGGTTCCCGATTTACATCCGTAGCATTTTGCTTATCCGTGCAATACGCACGCCATAATAATAAATCTCTAATAATCTGTGGAAATTCCTTCATACTAGACATAGATTTATCATTGTCGATTCCACAAACGTCTAATACATCTACTACATCGATATCATGCCAAAAAGATATCATCCCGAGGGGTAAAAATGGCGCAGGTTGGTTTCGTTTTTGACTCCGTCTAGGACTTCCTGTTGATAAAGTATCGACGTAATATTCTGTTCCTTCATTCCATGTCACAACAAGTTCTTGTGTGAAAGTAGAAAATCCAGAGTCTTTTTCTTTTAATCGTTTGCTAGATAAAGTTGCTTTAGCTGGCTTTAATTTTTTAGCCGCTAATGTGGAAACACAAGGTTGCCACCAAACGGAATGATTGGTATTTAAAGATTCTAATCCTCTCATAATACTTTTCGGATTTTCTATTTGGTTATGGCAACTATATAGACTGGCTAAAATATCAAAAATGACATCAGCAGCACGATTTAAACGACTTGTATAAACTTGTGACATTGTTGAATATATATCATTGAAATTTAATTGACTACCGGTGATATTATTGTTAATATCGTCTTTTGCAACCGAAGATTCATCGTTGTTTATGTTGGATGTATCCTCATCGATCTTTTTTTTATAGCCACTGGCTCCACTTAATATCATTTCAAACCCGTTTGTTATAATTTCAGGCGTAAGTGCATCTGGAATATTTGCTGAGCGATCATCAAGAAAAGGTACCAATATATCCATTTTTTCATGTTTTCCATATTTAATTCTAATTTGAGCCAGTTTCTGCTTTCCACGTGGAAAGTCTCTCATTTTAACGCTTTTCAACGTTGACAACTGAATAGTGCGTAAATTTGATTCTTTTTCATTGTTATTATTGATCTGCTTATTTTCTAATCGATCAAGAAATGCTATTGCTATTTCAAAATTTCCATGTAACAATTCATCTTCATCTTTAATTGACATTGATTTTTTCGAAATATTATTAGATTTATCATCATCGTCATCATTATTATTGCTTATATCGCTTTTGTTATCATCTTCATAACTCTTTTTGATCTCGACATCGTTTTCATCATCGTCTTCTTCCTCTTCATCCTCTACATAATCATTATATTGATAATACTTATTACGTCTTAAAGAAAAATAACAAAGTTCAGAAGAGTCGTTTTTTCTATCATACAATCGGCCCTCAAAACCATATTTTAATGCATCCAAAAATTTATTTACTGCTTGAAGCCATTGTTTGCGCGATTGCAATACATTGTCCTCTTTTTTTCTTAGGACTGAAGCAGTATCATGACATTGTAAAAATACATCTTTTAAAGCTATATAAATATTCATATCCTCTTGTCCTGGAGGTGCATTATGCTGCCATTTATATCTTCCTCTAGATGGATCATCTATTCCTATAAATCTCTCACGAAAATTTTTCGCCCACCATAAAGTTCTTAAAACTACATTATATATTTCTATTCTATCACTTTCATCTTCAAATAGTGTTGTTTTGCCATTATTATCGGTAGCACCATTTTTATTATAATTATTTTTCTTTTGTAGATATAATATTTTTGCCTTCGAAGTTGCTCTTCTACTACGCCGACTCATTCTTCTATTTCCTTTTTTCTTATTAACACTTTTCTTTTGGCCCTTTGCTTTCTCCATTTTTTTTCGACGTGTAGGACGTACGTCATTTTCAATAAAATCAAAGTTTTCAGCCATGTTATCTTATATAAAGCATGTGGATGTTATGATATTTTATGTTGTTTAATCATGTATATATATATATTATATATCCATAAATATATATATTGTAATCCAAAACAAATAAAAAAAAAAAAAAAAAAAAACAACAAAAAATGCCGACGAAGAAATATGATGAGATGATGGCTGGTTTTGCACAGCAGGCCCAGCAGGCCTTAGCAGGCAGGCA
>JACLAC010006027.1_pt1 | contig 11541 bp, 9 predicted proteins | sample 8027881 | NCBI WGS metagenome assembly JACLAC01 (sample SAMN15725517, study PRJNA655200) | protist metagenome | isolation source: fluorescence activated cell sorting (FACS) single amplified genomes of... | place: Spain: Blaines Bay Microbial Observatory, Mediterranean Sea | collected 2016-01-19 | reverse complement strand
TGAGCGAGGTGAAGCGCCGCGCACGGATGATCGATAAAATGAACGCACAAGCACAGGCCTCTTCTACGCCCGGTGGCTCGCCGAGAGGCGCGCCGACGGCGCCGGGCATGCGATCGCGTGCCGTGTCGATGCCGTCAGCTCCAAAATCGCCTGGGATGGCGGCTGCGACAGCAAGCCCCGCAAAGCGCCATAGCATCAGCCACACAACAAAGCCGATGGCCAAGCCGACCGACGAGCCGCCTACTATTCCCACTGCCATCCCCCCTGTCGCGCCTCATGACGAAGCGCCTACCGAGAGTGACGAAGGAAAGGCGCTCTTCGCCAACTTTGGCTTCAGCGGATTCATTCAGAGGAGATGGAGCACTCCGGCGGAGGTCGAAGGCCCGCCGCCATCGACGGCACCTCCGATGCGGGATAGAGCGCAGAGCGCCTACTGCACGACGTCAGCAGCGGCGATCTCTGAGAGCGGGCCGAGCAGCCCGCTTCATCTTCCCAAGACGCCAGAGCAAAGTACGAAGACACTCGACGAGCGGATGGGTGATGTTGGAAGTGAGAGGCGGATGTCAAGTGCCCTTCAAGCGCTCCTCGAGGATGCAGGGGATGGAGGAGGTGGCGGCGTGGCGGTGACAGAGACGACGGCGCATGTGGTACCGCCCGCACGAGGACGCGCCGCGTCAACAGCGGCGGCGATCATGAGCAACGCGCCCGCGCCGGCCGCACCCGATCCAGCTCTACGCTCGCCGCCTCCACCTATAACGAATCCAATGGCGCCGGTCACTCCGTCCTCCTCCACCAACACTCCCTACGTCTCCACCAACACTCCCTATGTCGTCACCGCTACCGCCGCAGCAGCAAGCACCTCGCAGGCGGAAGCGCCCACTGCCGCAGAGGAGGAGGCCGAAGAGGGCGCGCCCGCAGAGGCGGAGGCGCGCACGTCCTATGTCTTCCGCTTCCCCGTCTCCTCCCCACCACCTACCGTTACGGGCGGCGGCTCCCAGGACGACGAATCGTCACCTTCGGGTCGGAAGAGCGAGGCTCTCGTCGACGAGACGGCACTGCTCGCTGCGGTGGCGGAGGCGGAGGCGGCTCTGAAAGCGGCCGCAAAGGCACGCGCTGCGGGCGCACCCGAGGGCGCTCCATCGCCGCCTCTGCAGCCTCAGCCGCCTGCCGCCGAGCCTGCACCCGCCGCCGCACGCGCCTCCACCGCCTCCGAGCGGCCCTCCTCGTACCGCGCGTCTGAGTCCGAGGTCGAGTCCGAGGCAGGCTCCCGCCGCGCCTCCACTGCCGAGGGTGGTGGTGATGGCGGCGGCGGTGGTGGAGGTGGTATCCCCGGCTTCTTCCGCAATATGCTGCCGCAACGGCGCACCTCGCGCCAGCTGCGGGCCTCGACTGCTGCGGCGCCCGCACCACCAACGGAGCAACCCGCTCCTCCTCCTCCTCCTCCTCCCAAGCCGGAGCCGGCTCCAATTGTTAAGGTGAGCGAGCCCGCCGCCTCCGCAACTGCCGCATCATCGTCCTCCGCCAACAACAACAATGGAAGCGGCAGCGGCAGTGGTGCGGGTGGTGGTGGTGCGGAGGAGGGTGAGGTGCTCGTCGGCGGCGCCGCAATCGGGTACGACTCAGCGCCGTCAAAGCGCCTCTCCGCTCAAGGGATGTCGTTTGGCGGCTTGAAGCGCTACAAGTCGGATGCGGCGGCTGCCATTGCGGACGAGAAGACCGGCCAGCTGAAGAAGCGGCCGTCGATGGTCGCGCAGGCGTCAAAGGGCATGGTGATAGATTGGAACGCGGCGAGGGGCGATCTCACCAAATCGCGCTCGGTCAAGGACATCGTCGCAGGCCTCGACAAGACGCTCGCGGATACAGATGGAGGCTCGCCGCCAAGCTCGCCGCCGCTCTCCGCGACAAAGCCGCAGAGGACGCCGTCCGCCTCGGAGTTTGGCTCGCCGCGGAGGAATCTCACCTCCGCGTGGCCGCCGCCGGCGGATGAGCAAGTAACGCCTGGAGGAGGTGGCAGCGTGCCGACGACACCGAGCAAGGTGGTTGTTGCAGCTGGAGCGGCGCCGGCGGCCGCCGCGACACCGCAGCAGCCCGCCGACATTCCGGTCGAGATTGGGAGGGTCGCGAGCCTGCGCGCAAAGGCGGCGGCGAATGTGCTCGGGAAGGACATGCCGAGTCCCAAGGATGGCGATGCGGCTCCGATTGGGCGGGTGGCGAGCCTGCGTGCGCGCGCGGCAAAGAGCTTCCGTGACGATTAATTCCTACTACTTGTGTGTAGTCTGTGTGTGTGCGCGTGCGTGGATGGGCATGAATTTACAACCGCGAGTCTTGGCGAGTCTTGGCTCTAGCTCTTCCGGTCAGGGCGACATCACCTGCGGGCGGACCTGATGTGTCATTAGCCAGGTCTTACCCCGGTACCGCAAACGGAATCGAAAAGAGGTGCTCCCGACGGCGCCACTAAGTAAGGAGCGCGTCGCGGCGTCGGCCTCTCACTCAAGCGATGCGCGGCTATGTTTTCGTCTCGATCGCTGCCGTGCTCCTCTCCGTATTCTTCGCGACCGTCGTGCCGTACATGGTCACGATCGTCCCATTACCGCAGCCTATTCCCGCTGGCGGCACCAATTTGTCCGATCCAACATACGACATACAACCGGTCTCGGCGCCGGCCGCTTCCGGTTTAATGCTGCGTATACTTTCCCGCATTGTCTGCACGCCGCCCATCGGCTCATTTGTTGCTCGCGCCCTCCTCAACGACAATAAATTGTGGCGGCTGCGCGCGCTGTCGCTGCAGGTGCCGGAGAGCGTCGTCCACCTCCCGCTACCATTCCACCGGCTGACGGCTCTGGAGCGTGAGCACCACGCCGCGCTTGCGGACACGCACGGCGCGGTCGCAGCGTGCACCAACACGAGGAATACGCAAGCATCGCGTCTTGGCGGCGATGGCGCACGCGCGCCGCCAATGCGCTGGTCCGTGCTTGATTACCATGACGCTTACCAAGCCGGCCGCACGACTCCGTCGGCGGTCGCGCGCAAGCTGCTCAAGGCCATCCCACGGCTCGAGGCGGAGGTTGGAACCGTGTTTACTGAGGTGCAGCGGACGGAGATCCTTCGCCAGGCGAAGGCTAGCGACGCGCGCTTTGCGGCCGCCTCTTCGAGCGATAGCAAGTTGCCGCAAGGCCCGCGGAGCGTATGGGAGGGCGTGCCGATTGCCGTCAAGGAGATGATCAGCATAGAGGGCCACATTACGGGGGATGGCTCGTGGCGTGAGGGCATGCCGGGCGGCAAGAAGGGTCATAAAGGCAAGACGCGCGCGAGGAAGGACGATCCCATGGTCGCACGCATGCGCGAGGCGGGCGCCATTATTATTGGGATGACTGTGATGACTGAATGGGGCGTGACGCCGCTTGGATGGTCTGTACATGCGCAAGGGCCGACCAACCCATTCAACACGAATCATCTATCGGGCGGCTCCTCCTCAGGTTCTGCCGTCGCCGTTGCATTGGGCCTCGTGCCGATGGCTATTGGATTTGATGGCGGCGGCTCCATCCGAATCCCCGCTGCGTTGTCTGGTGTCTATGGTTTGGCCGCAACATACGGTCGCATCACTTTCCATACGGATCCGATCGCGTCGATGATTCATGCAGGGCCATTGGCAGCGACGTTGACGGACGCGGCTCTATCGTACGCGTGGCTCGCCTCGTCCTCCAAATCAGGTGGTGCTGTGACGCACACGACATCCGACGGCTATGGAGGAGACGGCCCACCTCCCGCTCATCTAGACGGCTGGACGCCATCCGAACGCGACGAGGAGAATGGCATCAAGGCGAGGAAGGACGACTTGAAGGGTGTGCGCCTAGGGATCTTCCGCGATCATTTCAACGACGCGTCCAAAGAGGTGGTGGATATGGCCGACGCGGCAGTGGCGAAGCTGGAGAGGCGCGGTGCGACGATTGTGGAGATCGCCATCCCGAATCTACTCGCGCTTCAGCTCTCTCACGGCATCACAATCTCCTCAGAGTTCTCTTGGGCGCACGATCGAGAGACGACAAACGGCTGGCCAATCGAGCCGTCCACAGCAATCCAGCTCGCGATCGGACGATCGCTCACTGCGGTCGAGGTGCACGCGGCGAATCGGCTACGATCATGGGGCATGGAGATGATCAACAAACTCTTTGAGAGTGAGAGGCTAGACGCCATCGTCACGCCGACAGTCGCAAGGACTGCGCCGGTGCTCACGAGCGGTATGCGCGCGAGCGGTGCGTCCGACACGGCGCTTGTCGTCGAGTTGATGAAGCACATCTTTCTTGCCAACTTGTTGGGTTTGCCCGCATTGTCGGTGCCGTTAGGCCTCGGCGCGGAGACGAGCTTGCCGATTGGTTTGCAGCTCATTGGCAGCTGGTGGGAGGAGGGCAAGCTGCTTCGGCTCGCAAAGGCGCTCGACGCGGATGGGTCGACGCCGCGGCCGAAGCTTTTTCACGATGATCTGGATGGATTGATGGTGGGTGGATGGATGAGCGTGCCGGAGGGGTGCCGTGGTGATGATTAATAAGGAGACTTTTCTCTCACAAACTGCACGAGCACATCGCTACATGATAAATTTCACTCCAACGCAAAGTCCACGGCGCTCGACGCGGACGACAAAATCGACATCCTCAGAACATCCCAAAGAACTTCTGCTTCGCACTCGCCGCGACACCCTCGCAGCCATCCTCGGCCGAGAGCCACATGCGATTCTGCCGGTCGAAGTGAAGGTAGAAGCGGTGGTGCAGCGTGTACGCCGCCTGGCCGAATTTCTCCTTGAAGGTGTCGAAGCCCTCGGCCTCCAACATCTTACCATTGCGCCAGATGCGCCCGCTGTCATGGCCCCAGCCGTCATAGCCAGCAATCTCCTCCTTCGTCCAGCCCTCCTTGTCACCCTCGCCAGCGTAGCTAAGGTGGAGGACAAAGCCCATACCACCTGCTGCGTCTTTGACTTGGCGCACCTCGCGGCCGTGGAAGATCTTCACATTGTCGGCGTCTGCGGTCTTCGCGTAATCAGGAAGGTTGCCCATCCGCATCTTGCCGGCGTCAAAAATCGTCGGCTGCTTGCCGCCGCTTGTTGCGACGGATGCGAGGTGGCTGCGAAGCTTATCGGATAAAACGAGCTGGAACATCATGCCGCCGCAGAAATCAAAGGTGCTCTTCGAGTCGTGAAGGTCGACAAGATATTGCGCCACATTGCCTTCGTACTTGGCATCGCGTGCAGCAGGATCGTAGAGCTCCATTGTGGTGGCGACGCAGGATGGAGCACCGGCGCGTGGTGACGAGGCGGCGAGCAATGGAAGGGCGACGCGCGCGAGGAGCATAGAAGATGCACGGAAACGCGACTTGATCGCCGATGTCGGAGCGCGCGGCGCCTTCTGGGCAGAGCGGCGGCGCTGTGAACGTGAAGGCCAAGTTCTTGCGTCGGCCGTCTTCGCGCTCACCGTCGCCATGGGTCGCGTGAAGGAGCTGATGATGCACATTGAGGATGAAATTCGTTGTATCCACGCGGAGATGCCGCGTCCAACATGGGAGAAGGCGCTCGCGCGCCTGCAGGCGACGAACTTTAAAAATCGAGATGGCACGAGCTTTTATCTGGATGGCGAAGAAGGCCGCGAGTGGTTTGAAAACGTGCTGGCGGATGCCATCGGCGAGGAGTGGGAAGACGACTGGGACGAGGAAAGTGAGGACGAAGAGACCGCCGCCGTCGTCATCGAGCCATGGAAGCACATTGGCATCGCCATTCGGCCGCTCGCCGAGCGTGCTGCCGTCTTACGTGAAGCGCCACGGGTCAATCCCAACGACGCCGAACCCTTTGGACCTGCGCCGCTCACCTTTTTCGAGGAGTTCGAGATCGCTGTCCAGTACTTGATCTGGATGGGCGTCGTCGTGCTGCCATTGCTCTCTCCACTGTGGCTTTTATTGCGCCCGAGCCTCATCTCTCTCCACTACTTTTGTTTTATCGTCTTCCTCTCTATGGTTTGGCCGAATGGCGAATGGCCCATTCCACCGCGCAATCGGCTCACCAACCCTCTGCGCAACCGCAAGGTCGCCTCCGCCTTTATGCGCTACTTTCCGATGCGTATCATTGTCGAGGACCCTGATATGATGCTCTCAGAGACTCGTTCACCAACTCTCTTTGCCGGAGTGCCGCATGGCCTCTTCCCGATTGGTTTCGTCCTCTTGGGCTTTTGCAACTTCTCTCTCCCGTGGCGCCGCATCCGCGCGGCCGCCGCGTCCATCACCTTACGCCTACCCATATGGCGGCAGGTCTCCTTATGGAATGGCGGCGTCGACGTGTCGAAAGAGACGATTGTGAAGACGCTCAAGGACGGCGACGATGTGCTGGTTGCGATGGACGGCATCGCCGGCATGTTTGCGGGCGGCCATTCACCTCCAGAGGGCAAAGAGGTCTTTCTATTGAAGCGGCGCAAGGGCTTGGTGAAGATCGCATTGCAGCGCGGCAGCCCCCTTGTGCCATTTGTTTGCTTTGGTAATACGAAGGCTGTGACGCCTATACAGGACAGGTTTGGCGTCATGGAGGCGTGCTCACGGCTGTTAGGCGTGTCCCTCATTTATCCGAGAGGCCGCTTCCTACTTCCCATCCCAAGGAGCGTGCCCGTTACCGTCTGCATTGGCAAGGCATTGCCAAGGGCGAATGAAGGGCCGATTGCGCAGCCGAGCGAGGCACAGGTCGATGAGCTCCACGAGAAGCTCATGAAGGAGTTAGCGGCGATTTATTATCGATGGCGCGTTGCGGGCGGCTACGCGGGCGTCGAGCTACAGGTTGTTTGAGAATAAGCAATGTAACACGTGACACTAGACACACGTTGTATAGAATAGATACCGAGTCCGTTCGCAGGGACAAGACACAAAATAAAAATAACCTCCTCTTCTCAGTCTTTGATGAGCGGCGAGGCGAAGCGCGGACGGATCGGGCTGTCGTCGAGGCCGCCACACGCGCTCTCGAAGCTGCCGCGGCTCTCCAACCGCGTCTCACGCCGCGCCTGCAGCCGCACCGTACGGACCGACGTCGGCGAGCCCGCAGCGCTGCCAAAGCTCGAGCCGCTGCTGCTGCTCGTCAGCCGAAGAGGGGACCCCATCCCGAGGGTCCCGCGGCTCGACTTGCTCTGGTTGCGCTGGACCCAGCTGCTGTCGGGCGGTGACGGCGCAAACCCGCGGCTCGATCGCGAGAGAGAGTTCGAGAGGGTGCGCGGGAGGGATAGCTGCGTCAGGTCGGGCAACGCGCCCGAGGATAGAGAGGTCGCGGGAGGCGGTACGCCAGCGGCTGAGCGCAGAACGGAGCGGCGCACATCAAAATCGAGCTGTCCATTGCCGGAGGACATATCGCGCCATCGCACCGCACAAAACCAGCAGCCGCACCAAGCCCGGCCGGCGCCTCCACCTCACCGCCGCCGAAGGTACTTAGTGAGTCTGAGAAGATACTGACGCATTGCGCCGTCTGTGCCGCGCCGCCTCTGAATCTTGGTCTCGGGAAGCATTCATTTAGCTGCGAGGCTTGCGGCCTTGTGCACTATTGCTGCGAAGCTCATAAGCTCAAGGCCATGCCCATACACTCACAGAACTGCGGCAAGATGGTCCAACTGCCGAGCGAGAAGACATTAGCGAACGCGACGGCGGACGAGGCGGTCGCCGCGCTCAGAGAGTTTGGACAAGGCTACCCGAAGCTCGCGGCGGCGGCTTTACATCGCATCGTCCAGTACGCGGAAGGAGCGAACGCGTGGAGTGAGGATGATCGGCTGCGGCTCGTCTCCATCTTCACGGCCGCGGGAGTGGATATGGCGCTCGAGTGGCTGGAGGTTCAGCGTTCAGGATGAGGCGTGTAGCCGCGTTACGTTACTAAGTTTTGAAAAGTGCTCAACGCAGCGCCTCGAACGATGCGCGCGGGCGCGCCGATGCTGCGCATCGCAGCCGCTCTCCTTTTAACGCGTGCATACGCAGCCGATATTCCTGCGACCGACTCGCGAAGGCTCTGGTTCACTAAGGAATCACCGCCGCTGCCGCCGCCGCCACCGCCGCCTCTTCCACCTCAATCTCCTTCGCCGCCGCCGTCGCCGCCAGAGCTCAACTCGTTGGCGAATTTCTTCGAGGGCCGCGAGGTCGAAGTGCTCGACGCGAATCTCGACAAATTCCTCGATCCGAGCTGGTTTGACACGCTCTACCAATTCACGTGCGCGTCGGTAACCATTTTGCTGCTCGTTGTCATAGCGTTGTTCTCGCTGCAAATCGCGTGGTGCTGTGCCACCGCGGTCGCCGGGCGCATCATCGCGGCTCAATTTGGATATCCGTCGGAGCTGCCGGGCCTCTACGAAATAACAGAGGAGGAGCCGGAGGAGGCACCCGCTAAGGATGAACCGCGGAGGAAGTCCGCACGTAGTGGGGGCAATATGCTGACCCTCGAGAACACGGCAGAGATGATGCACGACGTCGTGGGCGATGCGGCGGCAGCGACCAAAAAGTTTACGATGGATACATATGAGAACTTGTCGCAGCGGGATATGGAGGAGACGGGGCAGGGCGCGGTCGGCCTTGCCATGGGGGCGGCGGCGGCAACAGTGGGCGCCGCGACAAGCGTGTGCACGGCGGCGGCGGTGGTGGTGGCCGGAGAGATGGGGGTTGAGCTCGCCGGCAGCAGCTCTACAACTACGCCGTCGAAGAGCGGCAGCGCATCAGGTAGCAGGCCGAATGCGAGCCTTACGGATCTAGTTTGAGAGAGAGAGAGGAAGGACGCCTCAGCGATAGATTACCGAAAAGAGAAGTGATAAAAGTTGCATAAAAACATGACTTCGAAACCATTCAAGACTCGCGATTCGCATGCACGCCGCCGCACGAGGGTTTTGTCGACCGTGTTGACGGAGCCCAGCACGGCCGGACTGGCCGTGGCCCGGGCTGTGTCACGCCGTGTCGCCGGCGATCGTGGCTCGGTCGATCGAGCCGCACATGTCGACTCTCTCTTCGCTCGTTCTCGCTGAGGAGGCCGCGCACTTCGAGCACTTTGCCGATGCCATGGGGGGCGACGTCGGCGTCGTCGGACGCACGCGCGCGCCTGACTCCGCGTTCTCCGAGAACATCCTCGCTGCGCTTCGCCACGCGCTCGACGACGAGCGTGTGACGATTGACGTCAAGGGCAGTCTCATGAAGGGGACGCAGACGATGACGAGCGACATCGACATCGTTATTACAACGCCGGGGCGACAGGTGAGCCGCGACGACAAGAAGATGGTTGCAGAGAAGCTGCGGCACTGGCCGGGCTTTCATCAGTCGCACGTCAAGCTGAAGCGCCTCGCGATCACATGCGTCATGATGGGCACAGAGGTGAGTGTGGCGTTGCCTCAAACGTCGGTCGCGTGCCTGCTCGTCTGACCTCGCTCGCCCCTCTGCAGGTTGATCTCGTCTTCGCCGACACAGTGGAGTACGGTCAGCTTCCGGGCAGCATCGAGGCCAAATTTATCGACAACCCAGCGGCTCAGCGAGCGGCGCTCTTCCTGATGCGCCTCCTCCGCCTCCTCCGCCTCCACCGCCGCCGCCTCAGCACGAGGAGCCTCCACCTCCACCGCCGCAGCCGCCGCAAGCGCCTCCAGAGGCTGAATCGGAGAATGACGAGACGGCGAGCCGCGATTCGACGCTCCAAGACTTTGAGGACGACCAGCAAGAGGCTGAGGAGGAGGAGGAGGCTGAACCGGAAGAGGAAGACGAGGAGGAAGAGGAGGAAGATGAGGAGTCTGACAGCGAAGACAGCATGACGTCGTGCGATCCGCCGCCACAGCCAGTACCATCCGCATCATCAAGACCTGCCGACGTAGATGACACAAAGGAGGAGCCATCAAAGCCATCCGCGTTGGAAGAGGAGGAGCGGAGGAGGAGGTCGATGTCGACCGACGAATGGGTTGCAGAATGCGTGGCAATGACCAAGCCGGCGGCTGTGTGGAAAAAGGAGACAAAAGAGGAGAAGCGCCAGCTACTCGTCGCAAGGAAGCATTACGCTGGTATACTCGACGTGAGAAAGCGCTCGCCGCGGCGTGCTCATCAGATAGATGTAGAGGCGAGATGGAGGCGGCCGCCATTGCCGCCGGACCGGCGTGACGTACAGACACAATCGCATCCGTGGCGGCTTATGACGCGATACGCGGGTTCTGGCAGCGTGCGATCAAAATGACGATGTTTTAGATTCGGAAAATATGATATACACTGATCGGCTCTCATGACACGACCGACACCCCATTCGATGCGACCCCATACACGACCTCCCCACTACCCACCATCTTGAGGTCGAGCGTCCCTTTGCTCGTGATATACTGCACGATTGCCTCCTCGCCGCCTGATGTGAATCGCACGCGGTCGCCCATCGCAGGGGGCGCCGCCGCGACTGCTGATGCTGATTCCTTCTTCTCCGCCTTTTGGGGCGTGCTGCTCGGCATACTACCGCCACCATCCGATGCCGCCGCGTCGCTCTTTCGCAGTTTACGCGGCCGACGGCTCCATGTGCTCGGGTGGCGCATCAGACGCATACCACCGCCACCGGTACTATCCCTTCCGCCGCTCTGATGCTTATTGCCTCCTCCTCCAATATGAAAGCTGAGCGCCACTCCATTGCCGCCTATCGGACCTTCGGGCGAGGTCATCGTCGGCGGCGACTTGCCAGCCGACCATGATAAAGCGCGACGATGCATCGACCCACCACCACCGCTCATAGACCCAAGGCGATTGGGTGTCAGCCGATTGAGCGGGCCCGGCCAAGTCAGACCGAGCCCACCATCGCCCTGCTGTTGTGGTGTGGAGGCGGAAGGCGGGCCTGCTTGTGGGTATGGTTGATACGACTTGGAGCGCGACGACGACGATGATGTCGACCCGTTTCCATTCGGCTTGCTCGTACCCGGTGGAGTGTGCGCAACACCACCTCCTCCTCCTCCGACTCCATTGCTCACCCGCGCAGTGGAGCCTTGAATACCATCCAACGTCTGTGCGAGCGGATCTGAGATCGCCTGCAACGGCCCGCTCCACGAATGGCCGCGACGATGGCCCCTCATACGCCCAAGCACACTACCTGCACTCCCGCCTTGCTCCTGCGGCGTCTGCGGCGTCATGCGCTTGCTGCGGCCAGAGGAGCGTGGAGACAGGAGTTTTGACAACTGCCGGCGGACCACCGCAGCCGCAGCCGCTGGCGGGCTGGCGCTGCTGCTGCTCACGGCACCGTTGGTATGCGTCTTCGCATCTGCCTTTGATGGAGTGAGTGATCCCTCCGCTTCCTCCTTTGCCTCCTGAGCGAGCCTTTGCATACGCAATGAAGCGACGACAAGCCACACGACCGCCTTGAAGCGCGCACGAAGCCGATTCAACGCCTCCATCGTAAGGCCCGGAACAATCGCCGCACTATCGCCGCCAGACGTGCGCCCTCCGCCCTTCAATTTGATCTCATTCTTCGCGATGCCATCGTAGAGCTGCGCGAGCCATTCAGCTGGCAGATCGCCGCCATTCGCGCCCTGGCCGCGTAGATTGCTGCGG
>JACLAC010007384.1_pt1 | contig 11543 bp, 5 predicted proteins | sample 8027881 | NCBI WGS metagenome assembly JACLAC01 (sample SAMN15725517, study PRJNA655200) | protist metagenome | isolation source: fluorescence activated cell sorting (FACS) single amplified genomes of... | place: Spain: Blaines Bay Microbial Observatory, Mediterranean Sea | collected 2016-01-19 | reverse complement strand
ATAGTTAGATAGATAGATAGTCCAAAAGAATTTCATTGAATTATTGAATGTAGGTGTTGGAGAGTATCTTTATTGCTTCGTGAAGAAAAAATTATCGTATTGTGTTCCCAGAAGTATGCTCTTGCATTAATGAATATGAATAGTGCAGTCCGACGATTAGTTGTCGGTCTTGGGAATCCTGGCGACAGGTTCGCTCTCACTCGCCACAACGTAGGCGCACTCGCCCTTGACCATATCGTGGAAAAATTTCTCCCTTCCTTTTCTTCCGATCCGGAGGGAAAGGATTACAAGCTACAGAAAAGCGATGAAATGAACGCTTTTCTGTGCGAGACTAATATTGGATTCTTCCAGGGTGGAGAGCCCGGGAGAGACGGCAGGGTCGTAGACTACGACTTCGTGGATGCAGTTTCAAGCCGGCGCCGTGCGAGGACGAGAAACGAGGGGGTGCCGTTCACAAATGTGGACTTGGTCCTCATGCGTCCAGGCACTTACATGAACCAAAGCGGGGGTCCTGTTAGAGTGTTTTTGGATGGTAATAGATACAAATTGCGTTCGAACCCGAACAGTTCTAATTTGATGGACGAATTGGTTGTAGTGTTCGATGACGTTTCATTGCCTTTCGGTACAATACGCTTCTCGCCGAAAGGAGGCCACGGTGGTCACAATGGGGTGCGCGATATCATTCAGTGTGTTAACACCAAACGATTTCCCCGCCTGCGAATTGGGGTTGGCGCAGCTTACGACGTACCACAATTGTCAAAATATGTCTTGTCGAACTTTTCTCAGGACGAAACGTCTGAACTCCCAACTTTGCTTTCGTTCGTCTCTGCAATTATGCGCGTGTACTTGCACCGAGGTTATGGACCAGCCGCCCAATTTGCGAACTCGATGACAAGTACAGATTTTGATGTCTACCGACGCAAGCGAAGGTCGATCCTAGCACGCATTCATAAAAAGAAAAAAGGCTGAGTAGTATGTATATAAGAAGTCTTAAGTTGTAAACTAAATCAAGAAAATTGGCTGTTAAAGTTGCGTAATAAAAATTAAAATAATACTTTGTACGTACACTCTTTCTTAATTACTTAAATAAAACGGATGAGGAAGTTGATTATGGGTCATGTGGAAGCACTGCTAATCCATCTACTGATTCAGATCATAAATGGAGTACATCTGAGAATGATAGTCAAGACTAAGTGACAAGGGTATATCGATTAGTAAAAACCAAAAGAGCAAAGATAAGTTCGCAGTTCATGAAGGAATGCAAACCTAGAATGTCTAAATCTAGATTTCAGTTCGCAGTACATTAATTTTAATTACTTAAATAACAGCCAATTTTCTAGTTTAATAAAACAATAAAATTGGCTGTCAATTTTTTGTTTTTACGTGCTTACACTCTTTTTAATTACTTAAATAACAACCAATTTGTTGTTTTTACGTACACTCTATTCTTACGTGATCACGAGAAAAAAAGGAGAGAGTACGCTCGTTGCGACAGCGTACCGTGCTCATTTCTTCGGCTTCAAGTTTCCAGCCATCTGTCTTATTGAAGCATACGTTTTTTCGTGTCCAGGGGCCCACAATTTTAAAGAATTTTCTTTTGAATTGTGAAGCTTCAAAAGGAGACGATTGCTATTCATTTGTTCGCTTATGCTCAAAAGGTCTGTGTCACTCTCTGCGCACGTGCTGAGAGAGAGTTTCAGTAAGTGCGACACTCTCTCCAGCAGTTTCGCCAGGTCTGAAGAGTTTCGTAAGTCGTCCGAGTCGTGCGCAAGAGCATCGAACAGTGATTTGGTAACGTTTAAGCCCGGCCACTTGTACGGTGAAATCTCCTCGTTCGGCAAATAATTCCCACCACTCTCTTTCCTCCATCTCTTCAAGAGCTTAAACGCTTCGTTGCTTACTCTACAATTTGCAAATACGAATACCGCATTGGCGTAACCTTCCTCTGTCGGGACCATACCCCTTGAGAACAAATCGGACAATACCGACCGTGTCAGCTTCAGATCGTTGTCTCGAGCAGCACCGTCCAGCAGCAAGGACAGTGTTTCTGCCCCTGGCCTCAGGTTTGCATTCCCTGAATTTTTAAGCATTGCAACGATGTCTTTGGCCTTCTCCAGCTTGTGACAGTACACCAGCCCGCAAATGTACCCTTCGTAGCACTTCAGGTCTATTTCGTCCTTCTCCACTGTGGCTGTTAATTTATCAAAAAGGGACGAGCACAATTTCAAGTTTCTAGCCCTGGCTGCGCCCCAAAGCAAGTTTTTGAACGTGCACACGTCGGGCATACTGCCATGTTTTGACATTTGCTGCATAACCTCCATGCCTTTTCCTACTTCTGGAGCGTACGAGCCGTCATCAATTAAGTTTTTCGGGGGCGTGCAGTAGGCAGATATGACGTCGTTGTACGTGTCCACGGATATACCAATATGCTGGATCTGCATTTCACGCATGATTTTTCTGACGCCGTGCATGAACCGAAACTTCACGCAGGTAGAAAGCACGATTTGGTACAGGGTGTCGTCTGGCTTGTACCCTTGGGCTTTCATCTCCGCTATTAAATGGAACATTTTCTCCGCTTCCCCTCCGTTTTTGTACGCAGTCATTAGGGTTCTCCACGACTCCATTGTGGGCTCCAACCCCAAACGAACCATTCTGTCGAAAATCTCCTGGGTGAACTGCAAGCGACCCGCACGACCACCAGCGCTGATGAGCGTGTGGAAACATGACTGCGGGGGGACAAAATTACTTTTTACCGCAATGTAAAGTACGCGCTGGGCTGCTTTAAGCTGGGGCGAATCCCCTTCGCAGAGGCTCCGCATGAGCTCCAGCAACGGCTTTGTGTCTATGTGGTGCTTTTCTGCGGCAACAATGTCCCCTGTGGACGACTTTGCAGCCAGACGTAATCTTGTTTTCACCTCCTCGGCGCTAACCGTGCTCGAGCCGCCGTCGACACACAAATGCTTGCGATTGCTGGACGGAATCAGTGCTTTCTGCACGAGGTCCTGAACGATACTGTTGGCCCTATCGAGGTCTCGGTTTCTAATATACGCACTGATTAGAGACCCGTAGCACTCCCCAGGCAAGGACATTGACTTGCTTCTCATTAGCGCCACTAAACTTGTTGCGGTTTCGATCTCGTCCCGACGGCAGAAAGAAGCCACTAAATTCCCGCACGATGAAGGCACGGGGGGTATCAGGCCCTTCGCCTTCGATTTCCTGAAGAAGCTGCGACCGTGCCCGCCGTTCTCCAACGAAGTTTCGAAGGCCCTGAGAGCGTCGATCAAGTGGTCCGAGCTGGAGTTGGACGCGGACACGGTGTTATTTTCGAACTCTACGCAGCTAAAAATGAAACCACTTAAACATACATCGTTCCCCATAAGGCCTTTCTCCTCCAGCCCCGTCTTTATGCGCTGCACGCTCTCGAAGTCGCCCGCCATTCCAAAAGTCACCATTGCCAACGAGTACGTGTACGGGTTCAGATCAATGCTGGCCTTCTTGGATTTCTTCAGAAGCTGCTCTACGATGTCGACTCGCTTCATGTTGAATGCGCCGGTGATTAAAATCTGTATGGTTTGAGAATTTATTGCGGTGCCTGATTTTTCCATGTATTGTACTATGGCCAACGCACGGTGCAGGTCAGAGCGCTCGCAGTGGACTTCCATCAGTGCGTTGTACACCGATACGTGCACGGAAACACCCGAGCGCTTTATTGCTTCGAAGTGTTCCACAGCTAGGTCGATTTTGTTCGCCTGCACGCACGCGTCCAGCAACAACGATTGGCTTGTCTCGTTCGGGGCGATCGAAAATATGTTTTGCATCCTTATCGAGAATTTAAACGCTTCGTCTGGTCTATTTTTGCCGTGTTTTCCCAAATACTTCAACATCTTGTTCACGTCCTCCAGCTCTGGGAAGTCGGTGGCCACGTCGTCGTCATCCGATCCTTTGTGGTCCTGCACATGATTCTCCATGGTACCCACGAGCGTAACCGCTTCTTCGAAACATTCCTTGTGAAGCAATGCCCTGAGCAAGAATCTATTCAAACCCTTTGGAAACCGAGTGACAGCTCGTTTTATTATGTTCAACGTCTCTGCATCTTTGGCTTGCAGCCCCTTGTCCTGGGCTTTGCAAATCGACAGACACAAGAACTTTGTCGAGTCGTAACTTTTGCGAACGTCCGTCTGCTTGCCTTTCAGTACCTTTATCTCGCTCTCTGCTTTGCGCCATTCCCCAGTTCTTGAGAAAGCGTTTGCCACCAGGGTGTGGTCTTCGGGAGATATTTTTGCACGAGAGGCACGCATGAGTGAGAGGATTTGCTTCATTTTCGTGGGGTTGTCCATTCGGTCGTACGACTCCAGCAGCGACCGGTATGCCCCTTCCTCCGGCAGCAGTCCTTGCTGCCGCATCCTTGTCAGGGTGATTTCCGCTAGGTTTAACTCCCCAACCCTGGCAAACATGGACGCAAGGGCTCCGATAACCTCTCCCGACGGTATTGAACCGGAAAATTTCATCTCTTTAAGTAATTTTCGCCCAAAAACAACGACAGGATTACCCTCACCTTGTTCCACATCCCCCGAGTCCTGCGTTTCTATAGAGTCTAGCATGAAGATGACAGTCTCGTGGGAAGCAGGTTTTCCTATTTTTCGTTGGTCCGACAGGATTTCCAACGCTTTCGAAAGGTCGTTGCACGTAATGCAAATTCGAACTGCGGTAAAGATGATACTGTCGTCTGGCCACACCCGACTCATCCTCATCTGTTTCAAAATATTGGCCGTTAGTTCAGGGGCACTAGATGCGGGGTGCACATCACGGTTCTTCCCAATAGCACGTTCCTTCCACTCCCGGGCCTCCTCCTCCACGGCCTTCAGCTGCTCCGTGAACTCAAGTGTCGTCTCCGTCGTCGGAGTACCTCTCAGGGAAAGGTTTGCGATTCTCTGTTCGAACTGGTCGTTGGTACCGTCTAATATCCCAGGAAGCGCTGACGATGACGAAAAACTCTTAAGCTTTGGCCTGTATTTCCAGAAACTTAGACCACCATCCTCAAACCCAACGTTCACGGAGATCGCGTTGTCCGAAGCGGTGCACGATATCGTGGAAGGCTTCGTGTCGTTGGACAGGTGAAGCTCGTGGTACACCTCGCCAGTGTCTATGGATACGTTGAATATATGGTGCGCGCCGCACTCGAGGCGTTCTCGACCGCAGATCAGCAACGATCGCGTGCCACACTCGTGGCTGTACAACAGTTTGGATGAGCTGATATAACCAACACTCTCGTGAAAGCTTTTGTTCATTTTGCTGTTGTTGACGTCCATGAGGTTCAGCTCCCTGATGTTCAGGCCCGTCCTCAGGTCGTGAACCATCAAAAGTTCAGACGAAGATCTGTACCCGAGCGATTGGTCGCGCCTAGCTCGCTGAAACACGGGCGACAAAGGATGGTCGTTCTTTCGTCTCAGGTTTAAAGTTCGGCTGGCCACCGCTTGCTCTAGCGAAGTCCGTTGCCGATGCACCGCAATCCTTCCAGAGTTAGACCTTCGAGGCAGCCTGCCTGGCCTCCGAAAGTCGCCGTTGACGGTTTGAACGCTACCTAGCTCATTTAATTTCTTGACCTCTCTAGCGTTGCCATAAGTGCTGTTACCGGCGGCATGTCTGGCTTTGTGCTGTTTATTAGGAATACTAGTGCTGTACACAACACCATTGTCATGAAGGACTTCGCATGCCTGGTTTCGGTGACCGGACATGGTCATAACGCACGGGGTAGGGACACGCGTATCCCACAACTTCACCGTCCTGTCGTGCGAACTGGACAAAAGTGTCGTTTGGTTTACCCCAAAACTCTTCACGACTTGGGTGCATGTAATTTTCGCGCTGTGACCTTCCAGCACTTTCAAGCAGTTCCCCTCCTCTCGGTCCCACAGTCTTACCGTGTGCGCCTCCTCGCTGCTGCCAGCGTCCCGCTGCCCTGTCACGAGCACCCCGTCGCTGACTTCGAGGCACTGAACGTCCGTTATTATTCGCGGAGCCATGAGCGCGTCCTCAGCAGGCCGGTACGTTGCCTTTAACTCTCCCGATAAGGTATCAAAGCACTGCAGAAGTCCCCCCTTAGTCCCTGTAAACAAGAAGCCCATACCGCTCACCGCTGCAGTGGCCGTCAGGCATTGCACCGGGTCTCCCAGCCCGCCAGATATTGCCGTAGAAGTGTAGTACTCGAAGACACAGTCCTTGCTGAACGAGTCCCAGCACTGAATGTGTCCGTCTTTCGACACTGAATAGAACAGGAAATCAGCGGATGGAGAAAGCTCGGAAAGATCTCCCCTTTTTCGCAAAACACTGCAGCCTGTTAGATCCACTACACTAGAGTCATGTCCAAAATCCCGAGCGACGGAAAAGAACGGTTCAAAGCGAGCCTGCCCTTCTTCCATACTGTTTTATCCGTCACTAATCCTATTGCACTTCCATAGCCGGTAACCGAGTCCCTCTGTACCGTTCAATTGCAGTGGAAGATGCAGTGTGCAGGTCTCAGCAAAGGCGCTGACGTTTCAAGGTTTTCGTTGGTTGCAAGAAGGTTCGGCACCAGCCACAAATCATTCTGCAAAAATTACAGCTTTGAGCCGAGCAGTCGAAAGTTCACAGAAGAAAAGAAACGGAGACGGGATTAGAATTTTTTTTTTTTGTTGTAACGTACAAAAAAACGTAAATATTTTATGCACTGGAAATGTTCTCGAGTATACTACTATTTTGTATTTATGTAAATACGTGACCTATTTATAAAAAAACAAAAAGGACGACAGTCGTCGTTTTTTTGTCAGAAAAATGCCATTCTGTGTACCTGTTCTGCGAGTCGTTCAATGTCCGTGGCGCGAATAAAAATCCGACTCGAATTTCAAAGTATGGAAGCGCTATGCCAGAAATCGACAAATAAAAGCAACGAGGACGCATAACTGCATAAGTTCAGCTACCACAAGCGTTGCGCTGACAATGTTTGGCCATCAACGAACGTTTATAAATTGTTTGCCCTTTAATGACTTGGAATTACGGTTCCGAGGGACAATTTTTATTGAAATGGACGATTTGGACCAAACGCCACCCGAACAAACACGTATTTTTTTGTGAGCTTTCGAAAAACGAGTGGTAGTGGCATAATTTTGTGTATCTCAAACCACATTTGACACTTTAAATTCATGAAAATAATCCTTTTTTCATAATGATCTCTTCGTTCCAAATAGTTAGCACAAAGTCCTTTGCACTTTTTCAATTCCGCGCCAAAGACACTCGTCATTTGCAAATTTGGACTCCTTCGCATTTCTTACGCTGTGTATATATACAATGATAATTCGATGTATATTACCAGGCGCATTTTCCAGAAATCACCTCAACGACTCCATTGGGAAACGACAGCATAAACACAGCAGTGATAAAAAACAGAAGAATTTATAAGAAATTATACAGTTGAGCCAGTTGTATTACCCTGTATTTGTAGAAGCAATTCCATTTTCCTCTGGCTAGCAGCAGTGGTCCCTGATTTATCGACAATATTGCGTGTGTGTGATGTTGGATATCGTATCAGTGAACGAGACGGCAATTGACTACAATCAGAACAGACTTCAGCGTGCGAAATAATGGAGTGAAGGACAAAGAGTGCGCGCGCGTACATTTCAACAGAAGCACAAGAAAGGGACGGGACGTTTATTACAGTTTTCTGCAAAGCCTGAAGAGGAGCGTACGAAGGTGGTTGGGAAGCCCTTGAATACAATGAAGGGTAGGAAGCGCGAAGACCTGCCCCTTGGGTGGATCACCCTGACTACTGCGAAAGGGGAAAAGATGTACGAGAATTTAATAACTGGAAAACGCCAGAGCACTAAGCCACACACGTTTGGAGCCGATGTCAAAAAGAGAGCAGCAGAAAAATTTTTGTGGCCCCGGAACTTGCCAGAGCATTTGAAGAACCAGTTGTTGTCACTGTCCAAGAAACAGTCCGAGCGAGCAAAATTTGCTAACAAATATTTTGGCAAACTAGTTCATGTCATGCACCGAAAGTACCAGGGAGGGATGAACGCAAGCCGACTCAACGGGTTCAATTTAGCAAGAGACGCAATTGCAGCGGCAAACAACGGCACTGGAAGGTACGCTTCTTTGCAATTCTCCACCACGCCGGACAACAACGATTTGCCGCTTCGGTTGAGGAAGCAGATACAGCAGCAGCAAATAAAACTATCCACCGTTCTCAAGAAGCAGAAGAAAGCCGTGGAAGCTCGGATCAATGCTGTTCTGAGAGCATACAAATCCGCAAGCAGTCATGAGGAAAAAAAAGCCGAGATAGACAGCCTTTTGAGTACGCACGAGGAGATTGAGCAGAAACACAAAAAATCTGGGGAGAAGGACTCGGATTTGCCAACTTTCGAGCGTGAGCTCAAACGAGAGATTACGGAGCGCAGTGGGCTCGTGGGTGAGATAACCCAGGAGTTTTTGGAGATCGAGCTGTTCGCTAAACTGAGCAAAAATTCGAGACAGTGTTTGTCCATGTCAGGCGTCCGACAGAACGAGTTCAAGAACCTTCTATCGGCAGTTGTCCAAGTCGCAAACACAAGGAGTGTTCTTTTGAAGCACAAAAGTCACACGGAAGACCTCGTTGAAGAGGACGACGAGGAGGCCTTGGTACAGCATCAGATAGAATTTTCGAAGCTTCAGATGGCAGTCGCCCAGGCGCAGAAGAAATTAAAAATGGAAAAGGACGCGAAGACGTCCTTGATTCGAAAGATGCAGAACGTGCACTCATCGGTGAATGGCAATGAGGATATGTTTACTGCGAGCAATGAAAGCCGGGAACAGCCCGTCGTGCGTTCCCCGAAACGTGGAAAAATTCCTTACACCATGTCTTCAACATTTAGTCTGGCCAGAAAACACCGAAAGAACCAGAAAAGGCTCCAAATAGAAGACAACGAGAGAGACCAGCAAAATTTTAAGAATAAAATACAAGCCCTGGAAACATACGCAGGAATTTCAAACAGTAAGGGAAGGATATTCGAGAGGCACCAAAAGGTCGAAGCGGTCCGGATTGAGCAAGGGAAGAAGGCGCATTACAGTGGAGTCGTGCTTGAGCAGTCAACTGAGGACGGCTCGTGCACAATATTTTTTGTCGAGGATGGTACGATTAGTCGAGGAATACCAAGCACGGACATTAGATCGACGAATGAGCCTTAACATAATTTTTTTTACGAAGTAATTCTAAAGATTCTTAAGCCTTACATTTTAAAGATAAGTTCGCAGTTCATGAAGGAATGTAAACCTGGTAGTGTGTGTATACCGGTAATAGCTATTAATACTATGGAACGAAATAATAATTCTGATACCGTAGTACCCAACTTGGGTAATAAAATAATAAAGTTGTTTATTAGACTATTAACTATTATATTGTCCACTTTGAGAAGATTCTACATGCTGTATAGTTGTATACAGACTATTCATATTTTTTTAGGAAGGAGGAGTTGCAAAAAAAAAGGAAGAAGTAAAAATAAATAATTTAAAATATTCATCATCTTCTCACTAAAACCTCCATCTCTTTCGATTTATTATTATAATAATTTAATTATTATTAGTCCTCATCAAAAAAATTCAGAAATTGGATTCTTCCCAATAATAAAAAATAATGATTCACTTATTACCAAAAATACCAGAAACATTTATGTCTTCTCAAAATACATGATTTCATAGACCACCAATCTACAGGGATACTGGAGAAAAAAATCAACCCAACTTTTTTCGGAATTCTTCTCTAGACTTTGTAGAACTCCAAGACGACAATTTCTTTTTGTATTTGAAATTTTTCAAGCGTTGGGGTGGGTATGCAGTTCCCCAGGACCCGACAGGAACGGCCTTCCAATGCACGAAGCAAAGGGCGCCACACTGCCCCAACGTTTGTTCTGCGGGGTGGAAGAGATCAAGTGACGGCCGTCAGTTTTTTCGGCAATTCGGTATTGGTCTGTGGAACAGACGTAGGGACACTCTCTTTTTGGAACTTTCAAAATCGCAGATGTATGCACAAGGAAACAGGTGCTCACGGTCAAAGTAGTATTCTCTGCTTGTCTTCAACCCCCTGCATCAAGGCAGACACGCTTTTATCTCAGGGTCGGGACGGTATCATTAATTTTTGGAGGACTCGTGTCGACAAAAGCGCGACAGTATCGAAGAAATCATTTTGCCTTGAAAAAGTATACACTCTTAAAAGTTGCTGCCAAAGTTACGGGAGGTTACACGTTCACAGTTTGTCTGAAAATCGCTATATGGTCGCCGTCCCTGCCGAGGACGACACTAAATTCTGGTCGCATAGGATTGAATATGATATACCTGGCGCACCTGTCTCTGTCACTGAAAGCATTTTGATCAGTAATGTGGACGATGGCTCGAAAAAAAGTCTTAGCGGCATGGTCATGTCGATATGTATTATAGATGCCTCGCATGTCATTGTTGGTTTTGAATCAGGGGATGTGTCCATGTTTGGTATCAGGAATAAAGTCGAAATGCACCGGGCGTCGGCTCACGCTGATTCTGCGCTTTGTGTTTGCTTTTCTCCTTACAATTTTGCCACTGCTACCGACAAAAACTCAGAGATTAGCGGGGGAGACGGAGGCGTTCCATCGCTGGTAAACATGGCAAAATACCGTGGGTTTTCTGGTGGTGTGGACGATAACGTAGTTGTCTACGAGTGCTACGTGCCTCTTGGTTTTGGGAAGGGGACGGCCGATGATTCTCATTTTTCAACGATTAAAAGAATCAAGATCCCTTCACCAGGAATTTCGCAGATTCGCATTAATGTTCAAGAGTTTGCTATTGCAGCATTTTCAGGATGGGACGCTATTGTAAGGGTGTATGATTTCCATCACTTAATCCCTCTGGTAAATTTGGAGTTTCACTCAGGCACTGTTAATGATTTGGCATTCTTAACGGACGACTCCAGTTTTTCGGCAGGCCAGAACGACGACAAAAAACCCCCGGAAGAGAGTGGTAAGTCCGTACACCACCCAAGGAAGCATCTTGTATCAGTGTCACGAGACGGACGAGCTGCATGCTGGACATTAAAATTTTGAAGTCCGTATATTGTTAAAGATCAATCGGAGACCACCTTTTTGCTACGGGAGAAGCCCCGCATATTTTGCACACACTTTTTGGCACTTTTCGTAAAGAAACAAGATATGTTACTTACGTAAGATTGAGAATTCTTATATAAAAACAAGAAAATTGGCTGTTATTTCTAAAAAACAAATTATATAGTATGTTATTTCTTATATATATTGAGTATGTCGTTTACATTTCTTTTTATGTAAAAATTATAAGAATTACCAATTTTATACAACAGCAAATATTTAAGACCACACAGGGCGAAAGCATGCAGTAGCCACATGTCAAATCCAGTCGCGGAACCCAGCTAACCGAGGAAAGGTCTGCAACAACGTGCTCGGAGACTTCACCCATTTCGCTTCGTGTAAGCTTTCTGGGCACCACTGCCGCCCACACAAAGTACTGGAGGACGTCCTCTTAGAATGCATCAGAGA
>JACLAC010004294.1_pt1 | contig 11543 bp, 10 predicted proteins | sample 8027881 | NCBI WGS metagenome assembly JACLAC01 (sample SAMN15725517, study PRJNA655200) | protist metagenome | isolation source: fluorescence activated cell sorting (FACS) single amplified genomes of... | place: Spain: Blaines Bay Microbial Observatory, Mediterranean Sea | collected 2016-01-19 | reverse complement strand
CTGATACTTTAGATTCCAAAGGCAAGGTCACCCAGATTAAGGATGTCCCGCCATTCACTCAATCTTTATTGGATCATATCGCTCAGACGTTCATCGGTGAAATGAGCCAAGATCCGCCAATATTTTCAGCAAAAAAAGTGAAGGGCCGTCGTGCATATCAACTGGCACGTGCAGGAAAAACGGTTGTTTTAGACCCTAAAGTTGTCACGATTTCTCACTTAACCTTATCACTCGTTCAACAGTGCCCTACCCCCATTATTTCTCTTGAAGTGACGTGTTCAACAGGGACTTATATTCGGGCACTTGTTCGGGATATCGCAAAGGCGCTGGGAACTGTTGGATATACAAAGTCTCTCGTAAGAACCTGTATTGGGATATTATCTTTAGAGAAGGCGGTGTCTATGTCTGATTTAACACTCCCTGTAATCCAAAACGCACTTATTCAATGAATCCGTTTATTATTCCCCCCTCAAAAACTGTAACGGCCGTTGGGATGGGTGTTTTTGATGGCATTCATCGTGGTCATCGCCATGTATTGGAAGACTGCGATACGCTCCTTACGTTTGATCCCCATCCTCAAAAGTTTTTTAATCCAACATGTGACTTACAGTATTTAACGCCCTTAGACGAACGGCAATCCTTATTTGATCATGTCGTTGCATTACGGTTTGACGATTATTTGGCTCATTTAGAGCCTTTAGATTTCTTAAATTTAATTAAATGCCAGTTATCACCCCAAAAAATTGTGATTGGCTACGACTTTAAGTTTGGCAAACAACGACAGGGGGACTGTGACACGTTAACGGTGTGGGGAAAATTAGAGGGCATTGATGTGGACTGTAAAGATCCCTATTTGGACGATGGCGTCCCGGTTAAGAGTGCTCAGATACGATGTCTCATTAAACAGGGAGAGATGAAAACGGCGACACAATTATTGGGGCGAGCCTATCAATTAATTGGGATTGTCGTATCAGGAGATAAACGCGGGCGAAAGCTGGGATATCCCACTGCCAATTTGCAAATGCCGTCTGAAAAACTGATCCCTAGAGAGGGTGTGTACCACGGTAGTGTACTCATTTCAGAGGTACACTATGCTTGTGCGTTATCAATCGGGTCCCAACCCACCTTTGGAGATAACCCTCCGGTTATTGAAGCCCATATCATCGGGTTTAATAGCGACTTATATGGTCAAAAACTCACCATAAACATACACTCGTTTATTCGTGAACAGCGTGTATTTAACTCTCAAGTAGAATTAAAGCAACAGATTGAGATGGATATTAAGCGTGTTATTAATGTACATGAAATCATTTAATCTAAGGATGTTAAAATGACAGAATTAACAACAGAAATAATATCAACAAAAATATTTGAAATCAGAGGCCAAAATGTCATGTTAGATCGTGATTTGGCAGCGTTGTATGGTGTAACTACGGGCAATCTAAATAAGTCGATGAAGCGTAATATTAAAAAATTCCCACAGGATTTCATGTTTCAATTAACCAAAGATGAAGCCCTAATAATTTCAAGATTCCAAAATGGAACCTTGAAACAAGGCCATAATGTTAAGTATCTCCCCTATGTTTTTACTGAATATGGCGCTATGCAGTCTTGAAAATTTAATGTGACTATAATTTAACGCCAGTATATACTCTTAATTATGAACCACCCACTACTACGTACCCATTTCATTACACGGGGCCAATCTCTGAAACAGGCTCAGAACGTATATCGTAAACGACGATATAAACTGATGAAGCACTACCCCTTTCCCATGGTGATTCAAGGGGTCCCCGAGGGGGTTACAGGTGCTATCCCTTGGTCTATGACACGAGAACCCTTTTATCAAGATCCCCTGATGTTCTTTTTAACAGGTATTAATCAACCTGGTGTATCCTTAATTCTAAATCCAATGTCGATATCCCAACCTGAATTATTACTTTTACCTAAAAAAGACATGACATTGGAGTTTTGGGAAGGGACACAATTCGGGGTTGGTACGCCATCTTCAGAAAAAGAAGTATCTGAAATTACTGGGATTCCCCACTGCGACTGGATCGATCATTTATGGATTCAGCTTGAATTGATAATGAAAGACAATAACCCTGATAAAATAGGGTCTTTTTGGCATGAATCACGTCAAGGACACGCTGTGATTAAAGATTATAATCATGCCTTCAAAACAAAATTAAACCGATGGCTAAAGACCCACTTTAAGGACTGTAAATTGGAAAATATTTCAGAGGGTCAATATAAATTACGACTACATTTAGATGCCATTGATATTGCGAATATGAAACAGGCAAATTCAATTACTGCCACAACATTCAACGCTATATTATCTCATCTTCATGCCTGCTCGTCTGAACAAGATGTCCACGCTATTATTGCAAAGGAAACCGTAAAAGGGTCCTGGATGGGGTATAGCTTTCCGCCCATTGTTGCGTCAGGAAAACGGGCACAAATATTACATTATCATGCCAATAATGCCGCTTTAGAACCCGATGGGCTCCTTCTGATTGATATGGGTGTCCGATATGAAGGGATGCCTTCTGATGTCACACGTACTATTCCTGTAAATGGCCGATTTAATCCACTCCAAGCACTATTATATTCAATGGTCTTATCAGCGCAAGAATTGGTCGAGTCATTGGTAAAACCAGGTATAACGATTCATGCGTTAAATGAGGCGTGTTGGACCTATATTCAAAAACAAATTGAAGCCCAAATCATCGCCCAAGATGGGACTGTATCGATGTCATATCGTCTTGCCCCTCATCAAGTCAGTCATTTGATAGGGATTGCGGTTCATGATGGTGATCCGCATCGTAATTATCGAACACTACCACTTAAACCCAATATGGTGATTAGTAATGAACCTGGATTTTATGGTGATGTTAAACTCTGTATTAATGGCATCACCTATGAAGAATCTGTGGGTATTCGAATTGAAGATAATTTACGGGTAACCAAAACGGGGTGTAAAAATTTAACGTCGTGTCCTAAGACCATTGAGGCGATAGAGGGTTTTTTAAACCCCTCCCCTATAGGTCTATCCTAATAATTTCACTTCGGTGTCCAACATGATACCGTATTTTGTATGCACTTTTTCTTGGACTAAGTGGATCATATCTTGTAATTGATTAAATGTCGCATTCCCTAAATTAACAAAAAAATTAGCGTGTTTTTCAGATATTTTAACCTGCCCCTTCACATGACCTTTAAGACCTAAAGACTCAATCAATTGTGCGGCATAGCCATTCGGTGGATTTTTAAAAACACTGCCGAACGTTTTGGCACGAAGGGGCTGCTTTTCTAGGCGCTGTTGGATATTAGACGCAATGGTATGTTGAATAACGGCGGGATTTTCTGAATTTAATTTAAACGTTGCAGATAATATAATCCATTGATGTGCCTGAACATCGCTATATCGATATGAAAAGTGTAAATTTGGATTAGATATCGTTTGGATTTGACCGTCAATCGTCATTATTTGAATCTCTTGAAGCGTATCTGATATGCTATGCCCCCAGCACCCAAAATTCATCGCAACCATTCCGCCTACCGAGGCGGGCACACCCGCCATAAATTCTAGTCCTGTTAGGTGTTTCTGAATCAGCATCTTCATTAACTGATTCACTGTGACGCCTGCACCCACAGTAAGTAATCCATCGTCACATTTGAAAGGCGTAAAGGTGGGTGAAATTTTTAATAAATCTTGATCAATCGTCGAAGAAATAACCATGTTAGATCCTTTTCCAATCACTGTAAATGAGGGGGCTTCTTTTAAATAGGACTGTAATTCAGTGACTGTACCTACAGTAACAACCCGATGAATAGTGCCTTGATTTTGAAATGTGGTTAGTTGTCGTAGCGGAACATTATAATGTGTTTTCATAGATGTCCCAGGCAACTTTAGAGATATCTCCAGCACCCATTGTCACGATAACATCTCCTCCCTTTAGTTCCGGTTCCAACATTTCGGGAATATCTGATAGGGACGATACATAGTTAATTTGACCCGGATGCTTTAATTGGATCTCTTGGGCAAGTTGTTTTGCTGATATGTGATCTATTGGCGATTCTCCAGCAGAATAGACATCTGTAATAACAACAATATCAGCATCTGAAAAAGAGGATATGAAATGCGTAAAAAAATCTCGTAATCGTGTATGTCGATGGGGTTGAAATATACAAATAAGTCGTTTATTTAAGCAGTGTTTTAAACCCGATAATGTTGATTTTATTTCTGTTGGATGATGGGCGTAATCATCATAAACAACAATATCTGATTTTGTACCGACACAAGACAGTCGACGGTGGGTCCCTGTAAATGAGGCTAATCCTTGCTTGATTTCATCAAAAGAAAGTCCATGATCAAGTAAACAGGTAACCGCTGAAAGCGCATTATATATATTATGCTTTCCCAAAACAGCCAATGTAATGATGCCTAATTCGTCACCTTTTTTTGTTACTGTAAATGATGACCCTGTCGGATGAAATTTAATTTGAGTCGCACAGATAGCAATATCAGATGTAATTCCATAAAATAATAATTGTGATTTTTTTATATCAGAAATGATGTTCATTAACGCAGAATCATCTGCATTGATATACACGGTCCCATTAAACTGTATGGTGTTCTGAATAATTTTTTTGAAATAGGCGTATAGTGTTTTTTTTGTCTTAAAAAATGACATATGATCTTCTTCTAAATTTAAAAGGACTAATGAGGATGCATTAAAATCAAGAAAAGAGCCGTCGCTTTCATCGGCTTCAATGACAAAGAAGTCCGTATTTCCGCATCGATAATTGATATTTTCAGATGTTAATTCAGAGCCGATGATAAAGTTAGGATCTCGTTCTGAATTTAATAATATATGGCTAATCATCCCGGATGTTGTTGTTTTTCCATGTGTGCCTGCAACCGCGATACGATGCATTGCAGCGCTAAACAATTGATTCAGTAATAGCGCCCGCCGAAATATATTTTTTTTATCTGATTTTGCGACAATCAGTTCTGTATTAGAATTTGGGATTGCACTGGAATGAACAACAATGGTCGCCTGAGACACTAAATCTGTATTATTATGTCCATATTGAATCGTAACACCCTTACTTTCTAAGGCGTTAGTAGACAGAGATTTTCTTTGATCTGATCCTGTAATGTGATAGCCCTGGTCTACTAAATAATGAGCAATCGGGCTCATTCCACTGCCTCCGATACCAATAAAATGGATCTTATCTGACTTGTTATAAATCATAGGACGATTTCAAATTATACTAACTGCATCTAATAAAACCCACCCCTTCAATCCACTGCTTAATTCAATTTCAATCCATTGATCGGATTGTTGCAATTGCTTAAATTCAACGCCTTCATGAATATAAAATAGTAGGGGGAATACATCTGATGGTCCTGACTTAACAGGCTCTTTTTCAGAAATAAGAACGCCGTACTTTGTGTTGACCTGGACCTGATATAATGTTCCCCATAGTCCCCAGGCACCGAACGTTATAATCAGAAAAATAACACGTAAATTTTTCATTAATTCAATTTTCCAAGATAGACGTAATGCAACAACTATACCTAAAGATGTGAAAAGTAGTCCTTGGGCAATCCAAAACCATAGATTAACAGAAAGTGTATGAAGCTTAGCACTCCATCTAAACAGAGTTTGTTTATCTTCATTACTAACCTTATCGATAACTTGTTCTCTAGCTATTGTTAAATTAGTCAACACATCGCCACTATATCCAATTAATTTTGCAGATCGACGATATGCAACAATCGCTTGACCTAAGTCTCCTGATTTTAGATACGCATTACCCAGGTTATACCATAACGCGCCGTGATTCGGATTCTTTTTAAGAAGCTCCTCGTACACTTTTTTTGATGCGTCGTAGTCCCCTGATTGATAGACTGTTTCTGCATCACTAATAGGAGATGCAGTAATACTCACTGGAACAATGATAAGTAATATGATAAAGCGAATAACATTCATGACTTATCCTCCATCTGTCCTAAAACGTCTTTGATGTGTTTGATAAGTTGGCCATAACTTTCTTCTGTTAGCTGTCCTGGTGCGTACGCCATTTCAGAAATTTTATCGATTAATAATACCATGGCATCCACTTGGTCTATCTTGAATGAATACGCAATTAAGTCGTTTCGAACTTTATCTTGTGTGAATCCATGAAAAGAGTGCCCCACTTTATCTGATAAATACGATAATACCACGTTATAAAGTGGCGTTATTTCCTTGCTGTCTATGTCACTTTTCTTTTCAAGAGTGGTTATTGTCTTTAGTGCAGTTACATATGCTTTTTTTGATTTTAACGCTGTTTTATTAGGTCGATATATCAGACGTTTTAATCTTAAAACCAGTATCCAAATAATACCAAAGCAATTGATCAAGATTAAGACTTGTCCAGGAATTGTTTTCCATGGGTATAAATCTTTATGGGTAAGAGATTCCACTGGTTTTAAGTATCCAATATCTGTATCAATAATTTTAATTTTTTGGGAAGCTGTTAATAAAAGCCCCTCATTATTTCCGTCTATTACTTGAAGTAATTTTGCAGACAATATGAGCTGATGATACGTTTTTTCCTTGGGAGAAAAGTAAGACAGTGAAAAAGTGGGTACAATTTGTTCTCCTGGGGTTTTGGGAATAACAACATATTCAAATAGTCGTCTCCCTTTGACATGATGATCATAATTAATTTCATCTTTGATATTTGCTGCGTAAATTTTGAGTGATGTTGAAGGCTCAAATTGGAGTTTATTAATCGCTTTTAAATTACCTTCTCCATTCAATTCAATCGTATATGTAACGGGCTCTCCAACAATGGATCGATTGCGCTCAAGTCTTCCTCTAAGAAAGAAATTGCCTACCGCACCTGAAAATTGATCAGGTCGACCTGCTTTAGGTAATGGTTTGATATGAAGTTTCAATCGCTTTGACTTTAAAATTTTCTGCCCATCAAACGCATTGAGGACAATACCCACTTTAGCCGGTTCAATAATTTTAGCGCCTGCATCTAATGGGAATAATGCAACACGACTAAGATATTGGCCATGAAACTTCTTTCCTGAAACGTGCTTAATATAGGGCTTTGTATCCATTGACAACGAGTCCGATAAAAAACCTGTAAAGGGAGGTGACATCTGTTGAATCTCGGAAAAAAGTCGAATTCGGCGATATAACTCTAAGGTATATGTCACTTGTTCACCTACAAACACGGATTTTTTATCTACTGACGCGACTGCGAAAACAGTTTTACCTGAAGATGTATTTTTTCGTGAAGCATTCTTTTTTAAAGATGTTCCTGTACCCGTTACGATAATATCTATACTATTTGACTGGTACTGTTTTCCGTTTACAATAAGCGTTGATGGCTTAATTGTCAGTGTTCCGGATTTTTGGGGGACTAAAATAAATTCAAAATTAATTAATCGTCGTGCATTTGATTGCTTATCAAACGAAAATGATTGTGATTTTTTTGTATTACGAACTGTAAATCGAGGCGAAAACTGAGGTGTTTTTAAATCGGGAGTTGTCGGAACTTTGGGGCCAGATAACTGGATCGTATATAAAAAAGAGCGCCCTATTGTAACGGTTGATGGGCTAACAGTTGCTGTTAGTGTTACAGGGGCTTCAGTTCCATTAATCGTAATCGAAAGACAGCTGATAAAAATTAATAAAAATCGATTCATTACCAATCCTGTTCTATTGTAATATTTTGGGGGGGCAATTTTTTGTGTTTTTGCCGAGCTTCTTTTTCAAGCCGGGATAATGTATCCAATAGTTGTTTTGCTTTTTCTTTATTTTCTTTTTCTACTTCAGACTCTTCTACAGTAATCTTTTCATGTTGATCAACGTTTGAGGGCATATTTTCTTTCTCTATCTCTTTTCTATTCTCATCTTCAGGATTCTTCTTTTTTTTATTTTGTTCTTTTCTTTTGTTTTTCTCTTGTTCTTTTAAGTTTAATATCGCAATTTCTATATTGTATTTTGCATCATACTCTTTAGGATTTTTCTTTAATGATTCTCGGAAATATTTTATCGCTTTTTTATAGTTATTACCAGATAACGCTGCTGTACCTGTATTATAATCTATAATAGCATGAGTCTGATCTTGCGTTTCTGTGTTTTTGTCAGCAGCGAATAGCTCAGATGCCGTTTTATATGAAGATAAGGCACGTTTATAATCACCTTTTTTAAAATAAGTATTACCCAAATTGGTATATAGTTCTCCCGACTTCTCTTCGGAATCCGTCATTTTAGAAAAAATTATTAGTGCATTATCATAGTCTTCATTTTGATAATAATCATATCCTTTTTGATATTCAAAGTAATTCACCAATGATACAGCATCAATTGTATGTGTAGCACCCACTAAAATAATACTTAGTATAAAAATTAATTTCATAACCGACCTTTCCATTGCATTTGAATTTTTTTTCTTTCATTTAAAACAAGATCTAACAAAAGCAAAAATATTGCCGGGATTAGAAACCAATAGTATCGATCGATATATTGTTTACGTAACTGTTTTTGTATCACTCGTTTTTCTAATTGAGAGATAATACGATATAATTGATCCATCGCTAAAGGCCCTGTATTAGATACAATATATTGTCCTTGTGTTATTTTTGCGACCTCTTTTAGTAATGATTCATTTAGTTTAGAGACAACAATTTTACCTTGCTTATCTTTTTTAAACCCTGTCATTTGCCCAGATTTATTCAATAAAGGAATCGGTTCACCTTCTGGTGTCCCAATTCCAATCGTAAAAATGGTAACACCTTCTTTAGCGGCTACCTTGGCAGACTCTACGGGGTCATTCTCAAATGATTCGCCATCAGAAATAATAATCAGTAATTTTTTCTTGTTTTTACTTTGACGATTTAGTGCAACTCTTGCTGTTTTTATTGCCGTTGCTAAGTCTGTGCCAGGCGTGGGAACAGACCCTACTTTAATATCATTTAAAAACAGTTGTAGTGCACTGTAGTCTGTTGTAAGTGGACATTGAACAAATGCAGCTCCCGAAAATGCAATGAGCCCAATGCGATCCCCCTTAAGTGTTTCAATTAAGCCTTGAATCTCTTGCTTTGCTCTATGAAAGCGAGTCGGTCGTATATCTGAAGATAACATACTCAAGGATGTATCCAATGCAATAAAAATATCCTGCCCTTTTCGTTCTTTTTTTTCAATTTTTAATCCATATTGAGGTTGTAAAAATGCAATAATAATACAGATTAATGCGAGGATAAAAAGTAATCGTTTCCAAAATCGTCGTGTATAACTTAGTGAAGGAAATAAGATGGGCCACATATCACGATGACTAAAACGTGATAATCGTCTGCGCCTGAGATAATATCCGATAGTGATAACGAGAATTGAAAAGGGGATAATCCATAATAAAATAATATACTGACTACGAACAAATATCATGGCACTTTTACCGCTATTAAATGTGATAATAATAGTTCTAAAATAATCATGATAAGTGCGGCTGTAACAAAATAAGGAAACCATTCATCATATAATTCGTAATACACCGACTTTATTTCACTTGTTTCTAACGTATTAATTTTTTCTAAAATATTTTGTAGCGTTTGTTTATCAACTGCTCTAAAATAATTTCCTTTTGTTGTTTTCGCAATTTTGGTTAAGGTGTCTTCATTTAAATAGGTTTTTTCTTGAGAATACATTTTTTTTCCGGAGGAAGGATCGATATAAGGAATCGATGCACCCCCTTCTTTTCCGATACCGATGGTATAAATTTTAATCCCCAAATCTTGAGCTAGCGTTGCTGCACGAAGTGGGCTGATTTCACCACGATTATTTTCGCCGTCTGTTAATAACACAATGACTTTTGAAGCCGCATCACTGTCTTTTAGACGATTAAGTGCTGTTGCAATGGCCATCCCTATTGCTGTTCCTTGTCCAGCACCCTCTAATGTAATATCGTCTAACAAAGCGGATAATATATCGTAATCCAATGTTTTAGGGCATTGGGTATAAGCAGAGCCCCCAAAAACAACCAGACCAATACGATCTGAATGTCGTTTTCTGATAAAGGTTTGAATCGTTGCTTTTGCAACAGTTAATCGATTATTGGGCTTAAAATCTTCTGCTGCCATACTGCCTGAAACATCGAGTGCAATCATAATGTCGATACCTTGTGAGGATACTTCTTGCTCGACAAAAATACCTCTCGGCTGTGATAACGCGATAATGACACATACTATTGTTAATAAACGACACACCCATGCAGCACGAGATAAAATAACTGTTCTCCGGTGTGAAATATGCTTTAAAGCGGCAACATTTGGAAATAAAATGGTTGTATGAGACAGCGACCGACGACGGTAAAATAAAATAATGATCAATGGAACGAATAGTAAAAACCACTCAGGATGTAAAAATTTCATCGACTATCATGGCGGTATTCGTCACAATCTCAATGCATGTATCAATAATATTGTTATGAGACGTACGATCAGGATCAACATTAGCAAACTTTACAGCCAGTCCTGTATTAAGAACCGCGCTAAGTTGATGGAGTATATGTTGCTGAATCTCTGTTTTTAGGCATTCTAATATCTCATTTGTTGTTGCTTCTAATATAGATGCGCTATAACGCTCAGATAAATAATGGCGCAATACCTTGATTAAAGTGACATAAAATGTATCGTAATCATTATTGATATAGGAGACAGACTCTTTTAATTGATTGAATTTTTCTATATATCTAACATCAATTGGTCGAGGATCAAGTGGCGTAACAGACTTTTTGGGAGCCAATTCGGTATCTTTTGATTGGTGATGACGTTCTCTTCGAAAATACCAAATGCCTACGCCAGTTAATAGGATAAATACAACACTGCTGATACTTAGTATTATCATTAATTTAACAGGGAATCTAAGTTGTAATAATGGTTTAATATCTTTGATTGAATGGGTGTCTTTTTGATTGAGAGGAAGTACAGAATCAACCTGAAATACTTGATCTGAAATAATATGTTTTTCTAATTGGTTTTCCACAGAGAAGTGAATAGCATGTGTGGGAATACGATGTGTTCCAGTTTCAAATAAGATGACATCGTAGTGAATGGTTGTGGTGTAACTTTGGTTGTCTGAATATTTTTCAACCCTATAATCAACACGTTCAATGTCATAGGGTGCTGAATCAAATAGTGTTTGGGGTGGTATTGTATGTAATTTTATTTTTTTAGGATATTGAAGTTGAATTGAATAGCGAATGGGGTCTCCTACGGTAATTTTATTGGGGGTTATTGTTTTTTGTAAGGACAAATGGTTGGGTTGTATATTGGGTGCTACAGGCGGTGAAACTATGGTGATTTTTTGATTTGAAATGAGATATTTTTTAAGTTTTTTATTTTCAGAAAAGATGATGGCATGAGAGGGAACGTTATGTACCCCTGTTTCAAATATTGCTAAGTCGTACCGAAGTGTAACCGTATAGTGTTGTTTGTCTTTTACTTTCTTAAAATGAAAATCAAGTAGCTT
>JACLAC010023192.1_pt1 | contig 11544 bp, 10 predicted proteins | sample 8027881 | NCBI WGS metagenome assembly JACLAC01 (sample SAMN15725517, study PRJNA655200) | protist metagenome | isolation source: fluorescence activated cell sorting (FACS) single amplified genomes of... | place: Spain: Blaines Bay Microbial Observatory, Mediterranean Sea | collected 2016-01-19 | reverse complement strand
CGAGAATGGCGCTTTCCCTCGGCCGGGGGCCTCGTGAAAGCACCATTCTCGACCTTGTTGTCACTCTCATCTCCCTCGACAATCACTCTTTGTCAGTTTCACTCGTCCCGGTAAGAAAAATGTGAGTCCCCTATATAAGGAGACTAAAAATAACTCGGCTTACGCCTCGTTATTTTTTTAGCCTCCTTATATAGGGGATCCACATTTTTCTTAACGGGACTCGTGAAATCGTTGCAGGGGTAGTACTAACAGTAATACTCTATAGCGGCGGGCTTCGATGCTGCTTTGGACTGTTCAGGCTCCTTGGGTTTCGGAATGGCGACGGGATTGTTCATTGGAGAATCAGTGAAACTATTTGGTTTGGTTCGAGAGGAGGAGCAGACAAAGTACTTGGTGTCTTTCGTTGTAGCATTTTGAATTTTTGGAATGTGATGAGAACAGAAGGTGTTGAATTCTATGATCACCTACTATTGCTTCACTATGTGATGAATGTGCAAATAGATATGAGGATAGAATATGTCAATTACTGTATTACTTTCTAGACTTGAAGTTAGTCATCTCGTGCTTGAGCATCCATGTTGATATCGAATTTGACTTTCTTCTCTTCGGTCATCGTTCCAAACCCTGTTTGCACGATTGAATTATTTGTTGTTGATTCGGTATCCCTTACCGATTCGTTACTTGTTATAGAAATGGCCTTTTGTTCAGATTATGTTGAATTCTATGATCACCTACTATTGCTTCACTATGTGATGAATGTGCAAATAGATATGAGGATAGAATATGTCAATTACTGTATTACTTTCTAGACTAGGTAATCTGAACAAAAGTGAGGAATTCCTCTCTTGTTCAGATAGTGCGGTTGTTGCGGCTATCACCGGCTTGATTACCGTTGTCTGATTCCTTCTGGTTTGGGTTTGAATGATTTTCGGTTGTGGGAGTGCCTGCTGGCGCGCATTTTTCTGGTCTGTCCGGATTCCGTCCAACAGAAGGACTTCGAAGGGAACTGATGCCAACAGACAGCCGCGCGCAAATGAAAATAATGCGCGCGTTTCACTTTTTGGGTCGAGAATTTTCACGTGCGAACGACAAACGGAGCTCGGTTGTTGCGAAGAAGAAACAATCAAGTTGGCAACTTCTCACTCTTCGTGAAAGCAACAACTGTTCAACCAAAAACAGTCTCCTGCTCACCTCTTCTTCCATCTTCCAGAGCAGCAACGGCTTTGAAATTAGAAAGTCCTTTGCTGATTTTCATCTACGGACAATCGAAGAAAGTTGCTCGCAAATCGCTGCTCTTGAGAAAATCATTGCAAATCTATTAATCGAAGGACAAAGCATTATCGGAACGCAGCAAATTTCCGAATCGAACAAGGATAATCGCAACTGCATACTATTCGCCAGACATTTAACATCTCTTGATTCAACAATTTACATATACAATGGCGGACGCGGCAGCAGCTTCCCCGATTCCCGACGAAGACGAGGAATCTTTGGCGAGTTTCTCTACCCTCTTTCTAGCGCTCGTCACGCTCTTTATATACGTGTTGTTTCTCAAACCGACAGCACAAAACGAGGAAACAAACAACAATAACAATGGGAATACTGCGAACAATCGGACGAGGGAACGGCAAAGGGCGGGGCGACGGGTCCCTCCGCAACAGCAAGCACCGCTACAGGCCCAGCAGCCGACCCGCCGGCGCCTGCAACTATCGGACAGTGCGTTGGAAATTTTGAGCACCTGCCAATCCCTCCCGCCGCACGTCACAGCCAGCACCAAAATCAAATCCATTGGAGGCTTTGAAATTCTTGCGGAAAATGGATTGGTATCGTTTGCATCCACCAAGGTGGCGGCCGAATCCAAGCAACAACTGCAGGCCTCGCAAAACCCCTCGCTGCAGCAGCGCAAGGAACGGGCCAAGATTCTGAGTCGACTCTTTGCGGCGACCCACAAAGATTTTGGCAAGACACCTCCGGCGCCACCATCTAAGGGATCTACGTTTGTAGTTGGGATTTCCAAAGAAAAGCATCTTCTGGAAACCACACAGCGTTCGTCCTTGATCAGGGTCCTTCGAGGATTGGCGGCCCACTACACGGTTTTGGTGGTGGTATCTGTGGATCCATCGTCCAGTTCAAACAGTAGCAGCTACGAGCCAACCCAGGCGTTGCAATCCGAAGCTGTACGACTGCTTCGGGGAGACGACGAACTTTCCGAATCGGCCCTTCCATCCCACCGAGTGCTCCTGGCAGGTTCCGCCACCGGAAAGGTTGCCCTGGTGCGTCAGCTGTCGACGAATATTGGGCTGACGGTAGACTTTGAAAGGGGTGTCCAGGACGAGTTGGAGCGATTTGGATACGACGTTTCCATCGTGGTGGATTGGACAACGATTCTGCCGTCGACCAACGCCTAAGCGAAGATTGATCCGAAATATCGCCATGGATTCCCAAGACAAGCTTGCTCCAAGCTCATATTTTCTCCTTATCCAGGCCGTTCACTCTTCTGTGGATTCTTTCTTCGTCCAATCGATGCCAATGTCTGAGTATCAGCAATCCGTAGCCTACAGAAAATTTATTTTCTGGAAAATAGATTGGGTGATCTATTTTTACTCTTCACTTCCAGTGGATTCTCGAGTGGTGAAAGAAACACTCGGGATGACAGCCGATTCAAAATCGTAGAGATTGCAAGTGTACACTAATCTCGTAACTCATCTTGGCATTCACGCTATGGTATCCAATAGTGTACCGTATTAGTTGATTATTTATCATGCTTCAAGTTTTCTCAAGTACCGTACTCTTACTAGTCGGAGTAGCACAATCTAGTGCGAGCGCTAGAGGCACTCGTCCTGTCGGTTGCCTACACCGTTTCAAAAAGGGGGAAAGATAGGATCGAGCCAGGACATTGCACGTACTCCATTCCTCGGTTCTCCTCGAACTAGTCGCCGCGCAGCGTTATATAAACAATAACTTGCTTCTTCTACCACTATCAGCAAGTACCGTAGTCCATAATTTTTGTGAAACCAAAGACACAGTGCTTAAATGATTGATTCTCTCCTCGGTAAACTCGCTTCTTCAATAGCCTTCTTGAGAAAGAACCATTTCTCTACCGTGACATCTTTGATGTAATTTCACTTATTGAAAGTAAACTCGGATTGAAGTTGCTTGTGAATTCTTATCTTCATTGTTCATAAACATAATATTATAATTATGTGGATGGAACACACGTGTGGCGCTCCCCATCCGAGTTTACGAAACCCAGAAATCTCCGCGAGATGCACGTCTGAATACTTTTGGACGATTCCCCCAAATTGAAATGCGCAAAAAATCGCGCGACCGTCTGACCTTTGCTGGTTGGAGTGTTTTCGATTGGCTTCGATAAATTAAATTTGACTACGCGCATGCCTGCATGCAGGTTTCGAAACGGTCACTTTGTACGGGCACTGCACCGCTAGCGGACGAACGGACCAACCGTGGTTCACGCATTTGGAAGGCTCCTCGATCCCAACCAGTGGATTTTGCGCCATTCATGCCAAGTGCCATTCTCGAATCAATCATTAGCTTTGTTGCATTACACCAAACCATCCACAATTTAAACCAACATTCAACTATTCTAATAGAAATTTATCACCATGTCGGAAGAAGAAAAGCCTACCACCACCGAAACTCCTAAGGAAGAAGAGAGCACCGCCGAATTCGCCCCTGTTGTAAGTCTCTTTCCGCCAATTTGAATTGGGTTCCGAACCGCTCGTTGCGTGCTTCTGTTATGCTTCTGTTTTGGTTTGTTTTTGAAACATTGCCTCACCACAACTTTGCTTTGATTATTGATATATTGCCATTGACTCGAATTTAATGAATATGTTTGGATGTGTATTGTGATCTTTTCGAAATGAAAAACTATGGGTATTGATATGATGTATAATGTTCGATGGAAAATGACACAACAACAACTATGACTACAAAAATCACAAATGGCTATATCAAAATTGTTCAATCCATAATTAACCAGGTCGAATTGGAAGAAGTCGATGTTGTCTCCGGAGAAGAAGAAGAGGAAGTTATTTATTCACACCGAGGAAAGCTTTTCGTTTACGGCGAGACTCTTCTTGATGTTGGGTCGGGAAACAAATCCTGGAAGGAGCGTGGAATTGGGGAAATCAAGATCCTTAAGCACAAAGAGCACTCCCGTATGCGTGTTCTGATGCGACAAGAAAAGATCATGAAGGTTATTGTCAACCACGCCCTTGACCCACGCATCACACTGGAACCCAATGCTGGAAGTGATCGATCGTGGGTCTGGTCTGCCTTTGACTTTGCCGAGGGAGAACTCGTAGAGACCGTCTTTGCTATCCGATTTGCCAACTCTGACATTGCGAACGACTTCAAGAAGATTTTCCAAGAACAACAAAAGGAAATGGAAAAGGTTTTGGCCGGAGAAGATGCCGCTCCATCTGCGGAGGCCGACGAGGCTGCCGAAGCTCTTGCTGGATTGACCACCAAGGAGGAGGATGCCAAGGAGGAATAAACTCCCTTGCCTGTCAAAACCAGAAGCTTGCAGTTTGCAGATGCTTTTCGCAATTCGTGTGCTACAGAAACGGAACGAATTTGGATTTCTACCAATGCAGTATTTTACGATACGAACCACGCAATACGCTCTTGATTGGAATGAATCGTCTCTCCAGCGCTATCTCGGTTCGCGGATTCGTTGCCACGACTCTAGATAGATTACTATTACTATAATTTCCTTATTTTACAAAATCATTGCTATTTTTTCGTTTGTTGAAAGAACGCACATTTTATCTCGCAGGATCAGTCGGCTAGGCGTTAGCCTTGACGGTTTTCAGAATCAAAAATGTTAGAAAGCACATTAGTATAATCGGTACGACCATCAATATTTGTTGTGACATATTCTCATATTGATCCCGAAAACAAAGCTTGAAAGTTTGTAAAAATCTCGTCTAGCGATCCTTCTCCCAGCTTGCAGAGCTCGGCCCATAGGGTGATCCTGACCAATAGCGTTGCCATTCCGGTTGTCGTAACATTGCCGCGACTCGATGAAAAAGATTGTTGCGTATATTGACTCGGCTCATATTCTCGATTGTTTCCAAAAATATTATATTGGTCACCAATACTCAGCACAAGCAACAAGATGGCACAATCGGGTGCGAGCCCAGCGTTGGTAATCCAGTTCGGACCAGTCATCCACACCGGGAGCAGTGCATCCGCCAATCCTCCCACAAACAAACCAAAGCCCCCAAAGACGTAGCCAATCTGAAGAAGGAGATCTTTGATTTCACCCTCGTCGCTTGTGGTATTGGGTGAAAAGGCTGAAGAGGGATCAAATGCTTCGATCGTGTTCCTTCGCAAAGCGGAGTCGCGATCGTTCGCCTTATTCAATAATAGCCCGTAATAAACACCAAGCGAGAGCGGCCAGAAGTATCGGAGAGTTTGAACCCATTCATAGTTTGATAGAAGATCTCCAAGAATTCCAACCAGAGCAAAGGTTGATAGACCCACTACCGTCCATTCAGAGGATCGTTCCTGCCAGAGTGTCGGTTGCGAAGACTCTTCGGTCTCTTCTCTCAAGCCAGGAGTTGATAATGACGATGATTGTTCGTTTTTATCGGATGAAAGAAGATCCGCTAAAGTTGGTGTTTGGTTTGAAGCAAATTCAGTGAAACTTGTGGATGAAGGAGTGAAATTATCGTTCGAAGAAGGATCAACAGGAATTGGCGATGATGTTGCTTTCGTTTCAGGGTTCGATGTCGAAACTTCAGCACTCTTTTCGTCCTCCAATTTCAATTGCAAAGACACGAGTCTGATCGAAGCTTTCCCGTTCTTACCTATGCCGACTGCTGGCATGAGTTTTGCCGGGCGCCATAGGTCTTTCACGATAAAGCCAGTCGAAAATGGCGTTTGCCATATCAACATGCCCATCGTCGCGGCAACGACACAAATGCGGTACGCTTCAATCAAATTCATATCGATGCACCATTTGTAGCCTTTTCTGGTGCACTGCGACAATTGACTGCCTTCTTTGTATGGTGAAATCGTCGAAGGCTTGCATTTAAAATACTTCGTAATTGTAAGAGTTTCGAGAAAAATAGGATGTAGCTGAGAAATCAGAAATGATCAGAAAGCACGCTGACGCAACAACCAAATTATTCTCCCCCGTCCCCAAAGAAAAAAGGTTTCTATGCACGTCTCAAAAAAAATCTTACTCGCGAGTAATTGGGGGGCAGATGGATTGGTGAAGATTTCCTATTGATATCTTCCCCTTTTTGGTGCGAACCCGCTCCTAACGAAACAGGTTATCAGCTTTTGATTCGCGGGTTCTGACACCTCGCAGATGACAGGTTTGAAAATCGGTCGGGGGGTGTGTTCTTCCGGAAATTTTGCCCAACGGAATTGAAGTCCCGGCAAAACCTACCATAAACGGACGTTGAAGCAACGACTCTGAGAAATTCTTTGCAACGCGAGAAAGAGTGTTCGTCCGTTGTGTCAAGGAAAGTAGATCAAGTTAATTCCCAATTAACAATTCCCATAACGAAGAGCAAAGTGCTTCCAACATTTGAGAAGGTCGACTCTCGGAGTGGACAAGCACTACTCAACAACTGTATTCATCTATAGTATTTGACATATTTTTCTAATCCACCGATAAAAAGTAGGATAAGAGATGGGTCAACATTGATTGATAAACGAGAAAGAAGGAACTCTAACCATCTGTGATTCCAAAGAAGGATGTCGAATAGAATGACAACGATGGCGACGACTTCCACCACCCTCGCCCTTTTCACAGCTGCTGCAACCATCACTGGTATCGGCTTCGCATATTGGTCTTTTGAATGGAGAAGCAATAGTATTGGGGCTATTTTGTTCCAGAGCCTTCGTACTAGAGGGAAACGCCGGGAGAAGCAGAAACCCAACAAACAAAAGAAGGCACGCGAGGAAAGTAACAAAGCCGAGGAAATGAAAAGAGCTTTTTTGGCATGGTTAGATCGCGAAGAAAACGAAAATAGGATTTCTCGTTTTGTGAAGAATCGTATATCCAGGAAAGAAAAGGAACTAACGGATCCGTCTTGGATGAGCGAGACGATCCGATCTTTCCTTTCCCCTTCTGCTGCAAAAGTAGAAATAAGAAACTTGAATATCAGCTCTGTTTCATCTGATCTGGGGGGATCATCAATTGGAGAGGTGACAACATCATCCACAGACACCGATGGTAGTCAGAGTGTAGAATCAAATGAGATTTCTCCTCAACCTATCAACCAGGAAGAGGCCAAGAAACAGAATGAATTTCGTCGCTCATTTCGGATTCTGCAGAAGACAACAGAAGAAATGATTCAGAAAGAGCCAATCATCCGCGAAGCCTTTTTCAACGGTATATTTGTGGATGACGAACTGGACCATAGTGACGAGGAACAAACAACTAGAAGACGCCGGCTCTCTCTATCTTCCTCGTCTTCTGGATCCCTATCCTCATATTTTTCCGCTGGATCGTATGGAGTGAGCAAAGAGGACTGCTTGGTGGAAGAAGAAGGAGAGATAGAGAGGCTTTTGGCTTACCTCCGATATGTGGAACTTGCCAAAGAAGCATCGAAATCATCTGCATCTGCATCATCAAAGAGTTATCGCCAGCGTACTACTGAATTTATCCGGCGGCGTAGAACACATATTTTCCCCGATGCTGATGGATATGAACATTTGAATGCTGCATCAGTAGAGATCCAAGGAAAGGGTAACGAGTCTCGAAGTGCAAAGGTGGATTATGTAGCAGCAGTTCATCGACATCGAAGAGAACTTGTGATTGCTTTGCACTATGATGAATCGTCAACATCTCTCTCTTCGGTCAATGAACGTGACCAAATCAAAGAAATTCTCATGAATAGTCTTTTTCTACAACAGAAAGGTGATAACCTTGGAATGAACTCGGTAGGGTCGGTTTCTGCGTCCTTCTGCCTTATCGACCAAGCTGTGAAAAGCCTACACAAAGAAATTCTTTTACGATATTTGACCAAAAATGCTGGAGAAGAGAATGACCAAACCAATTTTGATTTCTCATCGGGATACACTGTCATTCTTTGTGGGCACTCATTGGGTGCAGCTCTGGCATGCCGGTTAGGAGATGTGCTCAAACACCCGGGCAGAGAAAAAGATTTGAAATCAATTCCTGTGCGCGTGTACGCTTTTGGTCCACCACCCTGTCTCCCAACACACCGCGATGGTAGTGATAAAGAGAATGACTACTCTTATATTGTCTCCATTGTTAATAATCACGATTGTGTTCCTCGATGGACCGAATCTAACCTTGCTGGTATGAAGATGTCCTTGCGATGGACAATGGATCGAAAGAAACGCCACTTTCTCCAATACCACAATCAATACAAGCAGGATCGATTCCACAGGGATTCAATAGGTAATCCTAATTCCATTAGGCGACCAACACTTCGAGTACCACCGTGCAGATTATCTTCTGGAGACTTGAATACTTTTTGGAAGACCAGTCAAGGATCAAATGATGGAATGCTTTTCCAACGAGACACAAAAACTGGCCCCAAATGTATCGTTCCGGGCAAGGTAGTACTCATGTGGAATCATTCACAAGACCCAACCATTATTGGTGCAAAGGTTCATGTTCCTGAAAAAAGACATGGCCAGCCTAGCAATTCTTACGCGTCAATACATCGTCACCATTTTAACCGAAAGAACCATGACGTATTGGGAAGGCTCTGGGTGGAAGAAAACATGTTCTCGGACCATACTATCGAGTCATATCGATCGAATTTGGAGCTTTTGTTAGGACAGGTTGGCAACACTATCTAATTGTACCATATCGAGAGCTACCTGTCGATACACTTTTTTGAACTGTGTTTCTGCAGCAGAAAGACAGTAGCACCAATTTTAAATGCATCCTATGCATCATGTACATACTGTAATTTTACGTTTATCTTTTTGATGTGCAACAGTTATTCTTGCAAATATCAACACCATCTGTAAACAATAGAAATGAATGACTTGTAAACCATAAAACTACCATTACTGTTTGTACAATATTTTGAGGATAACTTTTGGCATTTTTGGCCTTTGCCAACTGCGTGACTCCTGCCTTGGTGCTCTCTACGACTGCCTCGTCCATGTTCATTGTAGTATGAGTTTTGTGGGCTGTAAAATGAATTTCCGTACCTAATATGAATTTTCGTATGTACTAGTATCAATTTTGTGGGTGTTGTTGTTGTTTCTTGTTCTTGCTTCTTTTCGATTGTGTTGTTTGGTGGTGGTATCCAATTTATTCTATCCAGAGCCAAATCGAAAGAAAGCACCGAAAGCCCAGCCTGCAGAAGGTTTCGGGGTGAGCGAAATAAGTACTACTAGACTAGTACTAGTCTCCTAGTACAAGTACGTTGTTTCTCTTTCACGGCAGCTCTGTAGATTCAAGGATCGGCTTGATCGGAGTGGAGGAGGGAGGTCGTTCATCAGTATTGAAGATCAAAGTGGAGTCGTCCTCATCGTCGTCCTCAATGTCAACCTCGAGGTCCTCGTCCCATCTATTGTCCACAGGCACTCGAATACTCGCACGACTAACGAAAGAGGAAAACCGAGGAAAGAGAGAATCCCGACTGCTTTGCGCTGGTTGTGGTGTTATCGATACGCGTGTTATCGATACGTTTCGAGAAGCAGATGCCAAGTCCTCGTCCACACCAAGGTATGCGTCGTAGATCTCGGCAGACGATTCTAATTCCGTATCGTCTACCACTCCGGGCTTATCATCGTCGCTGGGTTTTGCCTTTTTGCAATAGTCACCGACGAACAAATTGACGACAAACTGCCGAGCGTCGGATTTGGTCAGGGACAGAATAAAATTTGCCATGACCTGAAGCCAAAAAAGAAAAAAAGAAACAAGGTAGCAAAAAACCTTTACGGCATTGATTTCTTGCTGGCCCCAATAGACCATGTAGCAAACTGTTGAAATCCCGGAGATGGCGAGATGTGATACGACGATTCGAGTAAAATAATTGACCAATACCCGAAGGCGTCCCTGATACATGGATTTTGTTGATTGGACCAATCCCTCTCGATGAATTTGTATCCACAAGATTGCCAGAACAGATAGAGGAACCACAACGAAAATGAGGTAGATGATGGTCTGGTAGACAAAGAACTGCGCCTTGTTGTCCAGCAAATCAAGTTCCGTCACAAGAACTTCCAAAAGAAAGGCAAAAATTCCCATCCCGTATGCCATCATCGCATGTTTTGTCACTTGTCGGATGGATGGAGGCGTGTGCCGTCGGACGTTGGCCGAATCTCGTAACAGCAAATAGCACTCGTTGATCAAAAATGCGTTCACGTACAGATTCGCGGCGACCCACATGGCGTAGACGTTGTGGTCGAATCGGTTGTCCTCGAACATCCATTGAATTGTCCCATCATGATCGTCCATGAGTGGAAAGAAATTGCTGTCGTGCCTTGTCAAAATCAAGTGCACCACATAGGTGAAAACCACAAAATCCGGGAAGGACAAATAGGCAAGATAAAGATTGTAGGTGCTGTATTGTTTTCGTCGACTTTTGAAGACGAGAGGCAAGGTCATGGAGACCATAAGTACCAGGCTCAGGACAATCGCAATTAAAGAAATGCAGAGGTTCGTCACGACTAATGCCCTGTACGAACGAATTTGAAGGGGGTTTCTTGGAGTTCCATGTTGTCCAGTGTAGTTGTGTTAAACTCTGTAGAGTTCATTCTGGGCAATATCTTTCAGTAAAGTGCTGCAAATGAATGTCTTGGAATTGGAACTGACTGGACACTGCTTGAATTGACGAAACAAGCATGCGTTAGCATCGGAGTAATTTGGTTTGTTCTAAAATTTTGTCAGAGAAAAAGAAAGAATCTTTGCCGTTCCATAGTTCTTTTTCTCTGGAGTGCACGATAATTGCCGTGCCATAAGCTATCCGCTCGGGATCTCTTAATGCTGTACTACCCAACTACTACCGAATGGACCGTCGCCTGGTGGCGCATCTGACACTTTTTTTAAAATCAAGCGACATAATTGACATATTATATTCGCGCGGGCCTCTCTGTCGGAATGCTTCAATTTTTTTTAATTTTTTCATGAATGACTCAATTAGGGATATGATTAGTAGGCTAAATTTCGTTCCCGAACCAGTCTTGTCGACTGCGCGGGCCGTTCTAGATTTTCAAGTCCCGGATGAACTCGCGCCAAGCTGAAAAGAACGGAAATTGCAGTTGTTGGAAATGAGAACAGAATCATTTTGCAGTCGCCTGTTCTCGAGACAGGCTGAATTCCTTCGAAGATTCAGCCAGAAGAACCCTGTTTGTAGAGTAACGTTTTGACAATCTCCTTTGAGCATCTATCATATTATAATCTTTTGAGAACGCAGAACATTTTTGATATGACGACAATTTCGGAAGTGACACCAGAGATGGCAGGTGCTGGACCTGCGCCAGAAGAAATCGAAATTTCGGTAGAAGACCATGTGGATTTCACGAATGCTGCAAAGGAAGAACATGATCGCTCTACCAATAACTTGAATGAGA
>JACLAC010017418.1_pt1 | contig 11545 bp, 9 predicted proteins | sample 8027881 | NCBI WGS metagenome assembly JACLAC01 (sample SAMN15725517, study PRJNA655200) | protist metagenome | isolation source: fluorescence activated cell sorting (FACS) single amplified genomes of... | place: Spain: Blaines Bay Microbial Observatory, Mediterranean Sea | collected 2016-01-19 | reverse complement strand
ATGACGATGGAGGCACGGGGCCGCACCGTCGAGGAGCACCAGTGGACGGGCGATTGTACGGGAGACGCTATCTTCCGCAGAGGGTTTACAGCGACCAGGCGTCCGCCCGCCAAGAGTGGAAGATGCTGATGCTGGCGCCGTGTTATGAAGAGGCCAAGTACGTGGATCGGTTTCTGGGGGAGGCAGAGAATGCAGCAGAAGCAGCAACAAACGATGACAAGGGTGGGGAATCTGAAGATGACCATCCCAGCAGTGAGGATGTCGGCAATCCGACGGTGGTGCGCTCCGCTTTGGCGTCTGCTGTGGGCGTAGCTACTCCCAGTGCAAGGACGGGTGACGAGGGAAAACCCTCAACCTCCTCTTTGACTCGCAATGTTGCTCACAATGTCGCTCGAACTGTCGTTCAGCAGGAATTCATGCCCAAGGTTCAGGACCAGATCGCTGGAGCCGGCGGAGGCAGAGGAGAATCCCTGAGCATGAACGCACTGGTGCTGGATCGAATTCGAGAGAAGCTGGTGGCCGTTATCGAAAAGAAGCTCGAACCATTTCTGCAAGGACAGATCGCATTTGTCGCGAGCGAGTACGAGCAAATCGTGGCGAGCGCTGTGAAGGACATCGATGAAATTAGGTCAGAGAAGGAAGATTCTGCATCTGCTGGGAAGGACGAATCCTCGGACGGCGTTTCCGAAAAGCAGGTTGCATTTTTGCGGAACGAGTTGCAGACATCTCACAAGCAGGCGTATATGCAGAATGAGCAATTCGCATGGGTGTATGGCAACTCCCTCCGCAACTCGCGAACGGCGAGTTGCGTTGATGCGGCCAGTCCGGGGCCGCCGCCGTGGGACACATCCAAATTTATGCACCGGCCGATCCTCTACCCGTGCATGCGCATCAACGCCAATCAGGAGATCCAGTACAACGAAATCTCGAAAAGGCTAATGTGGGGATCGTATTGCCTTACTGTGGCACCCAACGTCGACACCATGGGCTTCCGTCCCCTCAGATTGGAGGAGTGCGAGCACACACGCCTGCAAATGTTCGAGATGGAGGAGGTTTGATGAGAGAGAATCTGAAGAGGTTGGATTAATTTCCCTGAACGAATGGCGCGGGAGAGAAACGTACAGCGTCGGAACGCTGCAAATATTATCCAAGGGACGCGCGAACCGTCGACACGGTGACGAATTCAGAATTTGAGGTAATGCCACAAACTCACAGTGGCGTGCTTGTCAGGATACGAAGACAATATCGTTTTGGAATTTTGTACATTTTTAGATTTTGAAGGCCACTGGAAAGCGAATCGGGATGTCTTTGCGAAGTCAATCAGGTCTGCGTATGAAATACATCGTGAGTATATGCTTCAAAAATAGTTCGCGTCACGCATGCATTTCACACACATTACGGTTTTGTGACTTCACATGTTTCACATGTTGTCGCGGATAGTTGCTCAATCACATACGCGCAGTTAGCGCGGTTTCAGGGGTACATCATAGGGACTAGGCATAGAAAGGAACGGAACTTGTGAAGAAGTCTGATAAAGTAGCTCTCACTTCAAGGACGGGAGGCGACAGAGAGTGTCAATTTGAGTGCGACAGAGGCATGATGCATTCCAACTCTTGTTGACGTGCGTCTGTGACGAGTCAACGGCATTTTCCGTGCCTTTCGCATCATAGGTCCCGATTCCACACTGAGCAGGACTAGTATCGGCATCATAATCATAATCAAAATTTCATGATAAGTCACAGTGTACGAGCATTGCCATTGACATTTCCATTGACATCACAATTAGTTTCTTCAGAATCATTCAGAGTAATTATTACTAGATCTCCATTGGTATACTATAGAATTAAGAGTATTACATTTCCTCTTAGTCTCATTTCTTTCAGTAGACTGAGTTACTCCAGAAACCGTGATTGAATTCTCTCATCATGTTCAAGTTCTGCATCGACCGCGGCGGCACATTTACGGATGTGTATGCCGAGCTGCCTGGGGGTGGGATCCGCACGCTCAAACTCCTATCCGAAGACCCCTCCAACTACCCAGATGCACCTCGAGAGGGTATTAGGAGAATCCTGCAAGAGGAGACTGGCGAGGCAGAACGCTATGCACGAACGAAGAAGGTACCGACGGAGAAGAGTAAGGTGTGAAAAGCCCTGGCAGCTGTCTAACTTAGCTGCCGCGGTTCAAGTTGGTGAATTCTATCGTAAATTATCAGTGGCGCTGAATAATTTTAGCATTGTGCTGCTGATGGATTTTTGAACGTTCATTTAATGAGTCGGACTAGTCGATCCTCAGAAGAAGAGTCACCCCTTCAACCATTCAGTTGCTTGGATCCGCATGGGCACCACGGTCGGCACGAATGCGCTGCTTGAACGCGAAGGCAATCCGTCTGTATTGGTAACGACGAAAGGTTTTGGAGATCTTTTGGAAATCGGAAACCAAGCCCGCCCAAACATCTTTGATCTGCAAGTGCGAAAAGCCAGTCTGCTCTACAGCAGGGTGGTGGAGGTGGAGGAGCGGGTTCGTCCAAGGCTGAAAGAAGGCGCAGACACCGTCGGTACCGTTCGGGCAGGAGCAGAAGAGGAGTCGAACAGTAATTCGGTCATTGTTGAAAAGTCCTTAGATCTCGACTCGGTGCGGAAGCAGTTGCAGGCGGTCTATGATGAGAATGGGGACTACTCTCTTGCGATATGTTTGCTGCATTCCTACGTCTTCTCCGAGCACGAAGCAGCAATCGCGAAAGTGGCCAAGCAAATTGGCTTCAAGCACGTGTCGACGTCCTCAGAACTGATGCCGATGAAGCGCGCCGTTCCGCGCGGCCACACAATGTGCGTGGATGCGTATCTGTCGCCGAAAATCCAGACCTATTTGGAGAACTTCAGCAGCGGGTTCGAGGATGGCCAGAAGTTCCTACAGAGCGGCAAGATATCCTTCATGCAGAGTGACGGCGGGCTGACTTCCGCAACCAAGTTTTCGGGCTTCAAGGCCATCCTCTCCGGTCCAGCCGGTGGCGTCGTGGGGTACGCGAGGACGACGCCTCTGGACGACGGGGACGCAGCCGCGGCAGGAGCAGGGGGAGATTCACCGGCAGTCCCAACATCGAAGAACTTGAAGCAGGATTCCCCAATCCCCGTTATTGGATTTGACATGGGCGGCACGTCGACGGACGTGTCGCGGTTCGACGGCGTCAACTTTGAATTGGTGTTTGAGACGGAGACGGCGGGCATCCGGATCCAGGCGCCGCAGCTGGACATCAACACGGTCGCTGCAGGCGGCGGTTCGCGGCTCTTTTTTCGAAACAACTGCTTCGACGTTGGACCTGAATCTGCCAAAGCGCACCCAGGCCCGGTCTGCTACCGCAAGAAAGGATATTTAGCAGTCACGGATGCGAACCTGGTGCTCGGTCGCGTGTTGCCAAACTACTTTCCCAAAATCTTCGGGCCCAACGAAGATCTTCCTCTCGACGCAGAGGGTAGCAGGAAGGCCATGGAAGTGCTGGGGAAGGAAATCAGCGCTAGCAGTACGGGCTCTGTGCCAGCGATGTCCGTAGAGGAAATCGCAGAAGGTTTTATTCGCGTCGCCAACGAGAAGATGTGTCGCCCCATTCGGGAACTCAGCGAGTCGAGAGGGTAGGTAAAGGGAAAATGCCAAGGGTTTACATTGTTGGTTTGATTTGGAAAGTTCTAGGCTCGAAGGTTGTCGTTCTTACTATCTGCGAAGGAAGATTTGATGTGATAGGGATTTCAACCATATGGACTTTACTTGCATATTCTTTCAGGTACAATCCCCGCGATCACACGCTAGCGTGCTTTGGAGGGGCGGCGCCACAGCACGCTTGCGCTATCGCACAGTCCCTCGGCATACGCAGAGCATTCGTCCATCGCTACGGTGGAATTCTGTCAGCCTACGGCATGGGCCTCGCGGATGTAACCTGCGAGTTTTCCCTGCCAACCAAAGCAGGGGGGGAAGTCTTTGAAATTGGTCGGGTGGAATCTGGGAGTGGAGGGAAAAAGGATGATTCAGATGTTTCCTGGATAAATGAAAAGTATTCAGCTCAGTTCGGGCAGCTCGAAGCGAAGGCCAAGGCTGACTTGCTGGAGCAAAATTTTACGGAAGCTGGCATCCTCCTGGAGAGATATCTGCACATGCGGTACAAGGGTACTGACCAAGGCATCATGATCGCGGAGCCGAAGGGGGCGGCAGATGAGAATGGGTATGTTGCTGCCTTCAAAAGCAGGTTCAAACGTGAGTACGGGTTTGACCTGGTCGGACGGGATATCGTGATAGACGATATCCGTGTACGGGGCGTTGGCAAAGCTGAGATCCTGACGCAGAAAGAGATTCCTCGAGCAGACGCCAAAGAGGCGGAGAATCCTCCAATCAGTGACCGAACTGCGATGTATCTGCAGATGCGCGAAGGAGTTGGGGACGGAGCAGCCGCTCCAGCAGACAAGAAAAACTCACCCACAACGGTCGGTCGCTGGGTCAAAGACGTGCCCGTCTACATGTTGCCAGATTTGAAGTGGGAGTCGCGGGTCAAAGGCCCGGCCATAATCATGAACAACCTGAGTACTTGCGTGATCGAACCCGAGTGTGTCGCCACAATCACCCGGTACGGTGACATCGATATTGCACTGCCCGACAGAGGGGGTTTGAACACGAAACAGCATCGTACCGGGGAGGGTGGTACTGAGGCAAGCAATGCCAAACCAATCACGCCAGCCGATGTCGTGGTGGAGGAGTCCTCCACAACAGCCGAGAAGATCGAATGTGATCCCATCACACTGTCCGTGATGGCCAACCGCTTTATGTCAATCGCCGAGCAATGCGGCCGCACCCTGCAGCGAACCAGCGTCTCCGTCAATATCAAGGAGAGACTGGACTTTTCGTGTGCCATTTTTGATTCTACTGGTGGTTTAGTCGCGAACGCTCCCCACGTCCCCGTCCATCTCGGAGCCATGGCAGACACCGTGCGCGGACAGGTGAGGCATCCTCCGAGTTCATAAGAGTTATGAAACCGGAGTTTCTGAAAATGCTGCTTTACAGACCATAAGTGGATATCATAATCATGGTGATCCTCCTGTAACGCTTCCCTGTAGTTCTTACCTGCCCAACAGCGGCTGTAATAGAGTTTTCAAGGACGATAGCCGAGGATGACTGTCGAAAGATGAGGAACTGTCCTTGTGTTCAAACAACCACTGCAGGGCGAAGGGAACCACGAAGAGTGGCAAAACGTGGATGCTGATCACCCAGAGCTTATGGGAGAGGAACGACAACATCGTGATTTCGAGAAGCTTACAAACGAAACTCAGACTTTATTTGACTCTTCAGTCCATAGTCAGAACTGCCATGAAAAAATCGTCACGGTCTGCACCGCCGGATTCGACGCTTACTATCATTATGTGTTTTCAAAACGTACGTCCTACAAATAATGTTTGCACCGAAATTCCTGAGAAATCCAACTCGCGCAATTAGCAATGTCGGACCCCATGACCATCAAGGACCCGACATCACTCGAATCAGCGATCGACTCGGAGCCCACATGAAAATTGCCGACACTGGAAGACGACAACTGTAACACCCACGAACGAGACACTGACAGTCCTCCACAACGCGAACACACAACACCATTTTTGCAACGACAAGATTCAAACGTTTTTCTGGACGAAGGGACGCGCGTGATATCACTTAGCCCACATGCAACAAACAGACGCGCAAGTTTCGCACTATCAAAATCGCCTGACTCCTCCACGATCTATGTCCCAACTCCAAACAATTTTCTTTCCTCTATGTATTTTCTACGACTTTTTTCCCCGGTCAAATAACAGTTAAACCCAATCGAAGTTGAACGTTCAATACTTTTGGACATGCTTCCGATGAGATGTTTGAAGCCCAAAAATTGTCGACAGGATGCTGAGACCTCTCTGACATGAAGATACCAAGCTCGTCAAATTCAGACGAAGGAGCGCAGCCTTTCCAAAAATTCATGTGATTATGTAATGTGCTGACGCGCATCCTTCAATCTGGAGACCCCAAGCTTAGCGAAAAAAATGTCCATAACATAGTCACATTGCAATGCACCAAGTTTCTACAATTACCCGTTGTCGCCCGCGACAGAACCAACCATCACCAGGAAACATGTGCATTCCCGGAAGAAGATTATACAACCCATGTTAAAGACACCGACAAACTTTCTCGGCGCCTGCAAAATGATCAAAAGGATGATTGACGTGTGCGTCGGATTCTGCACCATGCGATCTTGCAGCTGCCGGAGTCGTCCGGGCTTGGGGGCAAGACTGGCAACATAGTGACAAAGAGGGCGCACTACGACGTGATCATCACATTCCCCTACCCGAGAACAAGACTGGAATTCCCACTTCATGAAGAACATTAATGTACAGCAAATGTATTATGAGAGTGTTACAATATTAATGACCCCAGCTCCTCAGCCTCAAGCCGTGACAGCCATGAGGTCTTTAAGCTCTTGGCGCAGAGCATCGCCGTCCACCAAAGGAGTCTCCGCCTTTCCACTCAAGCCTGTCTTCAGCTTCTCTGCCAAGCCAGGCGAAGGTCCACCGATGGCCGCGACCACGGCCTGAGAAATTCGGTTGCCTGAATCCGGCTCCACATAAAGACCAATCACACACTTGTCGTCCTGATGGACCAGCTCGAACGTTGCAGCAGGAGATCGGTTTCCCCACATGTTCCAGATTAGCGGAGAAGAGGTGTACTCGAACAGTCGTGAATAAAAGAAGTGGTCGTAGTGGAAGGCTGCAGGGGAGGAGCCTGGATTTTTTGTCGACCTGCATAGATCAATTCGATGTTGATCCCAACAACACGTGCCTTGGAAAGTCTAATTCGAAAAAAATCAGTTGAGATGGACAAAAAAACTACTCAGGTGCGGGAGAAGATCTCACAAATAACATTGCCTGGAGCGCAACGGGATAAGATATGTGACGTCATTTCCTTCTCTCCGAACCTTCTTTCTAATAGAAATCCGAGTCGCATTCTCACCCATCATTCCCATCGCAGCGTGCTTTCCGCTCGACCTCGCGTGACCAACATGCTCCACGACCTCGAGATCGGCACCAACAGTACGAGTGATGCAGTCACCTGCGGCGAATGCACCGTCAATCGCTTCTCCAGAAGTCGCGTCAAGGAGCTGCAGACTTCCACTATCCACCTGCACATGCTTACGGGGACCGAACTTGACTCCGCACGTCTCCAGAATCTCAGTATTCGGAGTGGCTCCAGTCGCCAACACGCACAGATCACATGCCAAAGTCTCGCCAGATGCCAATTTCACAGAGCTGACGATCTCATCTGCTGCGTTTGTGGCAATGTCCGCAATCCTGGCTCCGTTGAAGACTTTGATCACCGGTTCTCCGTTGCTTTTGGAGTTCTCCACCATCATCTTTTCCAGAAACTCTGGAACAACTGCCGCGGCCGCACTCCCTCCCGCAGCAAACACACGGTGCATCAAGGTGGGATCCATGTTCACGATTGTGACAGACTTCACGAGTCCTTGCTGAGCCCACCCCGCCACCCCGGCGGCCACTTCGGTGCCAATATAGCCCCCGCCGATAATAACAATCTCCTTTTCCTTCTTCCCTTGCGAATCCTCCAAAGCCCCTACCAAGCGCGCTGCGTCGGCCTCGCTCCGGAGGAGGTGCAGATTTTTGCACGAGGAGGGATCCAACTTCGAGGCGAGAGGATTGGCCGCCCGAGCGCCAGTTGCGACAAGGATTTTTTCGAACTGGTGGACTTCATTCGTTTTGGTGCTCACCGTTTTTTCCTTCAAATCAATGGAAGTGACTTCCGTGTTCAGCTTGTACGTCACACCCTTTTCGGCGTACCTGGATGACAGAGAGAGGAGGAAATCGCAGAAACTAATTGGATTGATTGGATTGGAGATCTGCAGAACAATCGTGCACTGAGTCTACTCCTAGACTTACTCTCAGCTTCGGAGGAGCGTGATGGCCACCTGCACATATTATGATATTGGCTTAAAGTCTACCAGCACTTAATACTCCCTCACCATTCCGGGGTCTGCCTTTCGCCGCCACCACCGACGCATGTATGGAACCCTGGGAGGCGGGCGCGCACCTTCGCGTCTGGATGGTGGAGGTAGGCTTTGGTTAGGGCCGGTCGCTCGTAAGCGTGCACAGCTTCGGCAGACAAAACTGTGATGTCGGATCCGGGAGTACCTATGGAAGGAGGAATGTTGGATGAAATGATTCGGCGAGTGTTACTGAGATCCTTGACCCAATTGTCCAACCGATCCCTTGATCTGATTCCTAAACGTTACAACGATGATTGTCCGGGCTCCATCTATCAATAAACCTTGCTCTGAACCGTTGGGAGAAGATGCGCTCAAACTTCAAGACCAACATAAAACAGCACCACCAGAGTGATCTGTGAGATAAACAGTCTTCCACAATTCGATGAATGCCGTGAAACTGAAGAACCTACCAGCTTCGATGAATTCCCGCACGGCATATCCGGCACAGTTTCCACCTCCGACTATCAGGTACTTTGTTTGGGATGTTGCCGCCATCTTGGTTGAGCAAAGACTTAGTCTTCTACTGTGTGCGACAAAATGACTCAAACGTGATCTAAACATGGATCTAGATCCTATGAAAAGGATGATGAATATGCCAGAAGGATGATTGTTTCCAAGCTTTTGCCTCCGAATGGGATCATCCAAGTCACCCTGTTCCAGCAGAAACAAGAAAGTTACAAAAAGAATACTGACTGATAATCCCAAACACCTTGATCACATGTTCATGATTGCCATTGCCACTCAAACCCTGGAAATTACCACACAACAACCCCGGTCGTGAACTTCACACAATCGGCAGGACGTAATGACCATGACGACTTCAGTCAATAAAAAGACAAAACAATACTCACTCACCGTCCGCACTGACCAATGTGCCACCAAAGCCCTTTTCCGAACGCAAACCAACTCATGGACCATCACATCGACTTGCCGAATTCCCTGGACACGCCACAGTCCCATTTGCTCCCCGCCACTTCCACGCCGCCACGCCGGGATGAGAGCTGATGGAATGAGAGCTGACGGACAATTCGAAAGAGGGGCCCAAAGAGAAAGCTCGAAAGTACTTCATGTCAACACAACGAGTCTTGCACATTGAGTCTGACGATGCAATTTCAGACTTTACAGACAACAACTGTAAATACAGGACACATTGTAAATCGGTTTTTGAAGGACTTGCTGCAGACCCTGGTTGATGACTGCTTGATTTCCGGACATTTCCCCAAGATTCTGATGGACTTCTGCAGCGCGTCCTTTTGATGCTCCGCTATCATATAGCTGTGCCTCTTGTGTAGAATTAGCCTCCTTCTTCAGCCCAAGACTACAATGCAAGATCGCATTCGATTCTACGATCAAGATTACAACTATTAGTATAGTAATAATCTGACACTAAAAACTTTTTTCACTGCAAAACTGATCTTTCCCGAACAACATTCGACATGACCCAAAGAGCCATGCCGAACAAAAAAGAGACACGCGACAAAATGCCAACCCAGACCATCAACGTTCCAGGGACGTTAGTCCCATCGCTGAAATGGTGGTTGCCCCTAACAACCCCTGAGCCCCACACTATACAGTATATAGTAGAAACGACCCGCCGTTCCACAGCTCAGTCTGGATGCGTTCTCGATTATGGGCCCATGAGCACGGGCCGATTACTTCAGATGATAGAACCTATCCCCCAGTTTTTCCGCGTCGTTACAATATTACACTCTATGTGAGTACAATTTGGTGTTATTGATAATATTATCATTGTTGCTAACATTACTGTTGTTATTATTATTAAGATTGACAACGCTGGTTGGGCCTTGCTTGCCGCCCTGGTCGTGAACGATTCATGCCGTGTAGGCGGCTGCGAAAAATGCGAGCGCGTCAAGTCATTGGCTTCCTTATGACTCGGAATAGCATTCGACACAGTGTTAACCTTAAAGTCGTTTGCTTGGACGGACCTCGAGCAGTGTACAATGCGTCGGTCGTGGTCCGGGAATGACACCTTTCCCAGACACTTTGTACTGTTCGACCACCGGATGCCTTTCACTTATCGTTGTGACTGTCGTCCTTCATCCGTTTTGAGGAGGTTTCATAGATCGACGTGTCAAGATTAGGATACGACGACGTGCGTTTAACCACCTCCCCCAACTTCATCCTTGCTATCTGTAAGTGATTTTCCATCTGCACCAAGTACTGTTCTATCGACTTAGATTGTGAGTCAAGACTTGCTAAGAACAAAACTGTGGAGAATTGGTCTAACATGACGGTTGACACCATGTGTCCGCCATATTCCTCCCTCCACTTATTGACCTTCTCGCGGAAAATTTTCAGCTGCGACTGCAGTTTCTTTACCGGGACAACGTCTGATGCCTGACGCCACCACCCGTACACAAGTATAAAAGCACAGTAGTAATCTTTCGCATTTATCTTCAAAGAGGCCCAGAGCGAAGTCTCAAGGTCGCGATCGATTGCGATGATGAACTCCAATATGTCCGACAGTTGGATTCTCCCGGACCCAGAGGTCTCATTCACCCAGTTGGCTAGTTGGGTGACGACGGTGTCTGGGATATCCCCTGCATGAAAAAGTTTGCGATGCGTGCTTGTCATTGTTACTTCCAGAATCTTTCTCACTTTTTGTTCGAGGGATAGTTCGCCCTCGGTGATCCTTCCCAGAAAGTTGACACAGAGCTGATGATAGACAGTGCTCTTCCAGACTTTGATATCCTGAGCCTTGTGACTATTTGGTGTCACTTTGAGCATGACCGCCAAGATTTGCTCCTTCCCGAATTTTTTCGTCCATGATCGGAACGCTGTGCTGAGTCCCTCCATTTCGGTCTTGATAGATTCGACATCGATCTTCTCTTCCATCTTGCCATTCTTCTTCCACCCGGTCCACATTGGGTGGAAAGCCACATGGTATGGCTGATCAAACGCTATGTTCAACAACTTTCCATTTTCAGTTCCATTCTCAAGATCCGGTCGAACATCTTTAAGGAAATCGCACAGTTCCTCGAATGTTATGGCCTTTCCACCAGTCTTCTTCTGGACTTTCCACCAGTCCGCCAACCTCTTTTTCATCGCGCACTTTTTATCCCGATGGATCACGGGACGAAGAATAGAGATCATTCCATCTACGAGACGGTCGATGCGGTCGTCTGACTCTAAGTGTGCGAGCGGGTACTGCTGCTTAAGGGAACTGAGGGCATCCTCCTCATACGGTCTCAAGGCACCAGCTGCCCAACGATCGACAACTGCGATTGCCGCATCGTCAAACGTTCCTTCTCGAGATGTTGAATTAACCAGTTTCGCTGCCAGTGTAGTGATGTTGAACACTTCCTCCCACTTCTTGATTTTTTCGAAATAACCACGTACAAGTTTGTCCATCTGGTCTCTCGAAATCAGAGTGTCAGAGTTCTTCCATCCATAAAAGAATAGGAAACACACATCGATCTTATAGCAGTTGGTGAATGGTAGCGTCATGTCAGAATCCGCATCCGC
>JACLAC010008651.1_pt1 | contig 11547 bp, 9 predicted proteins | sample 8027881 | NCBI WGS metagenome assembly JACLAC01 (sample SAMN15725517, study PRJNA655200) | protist metagenome | isolation source: fluorescence activated cell sorting (FACS) single amplified genomes of... | place: Spain: Blaines Bay Microbial Observatory, Mediterranean Sea | collected 2016-01-19 | reverse complement strand
AGTGAGAAACCCTTTGGGGCCACCTGCAGCCCCTCCAATTGCTCCAGCCGCTGCCGCAATCAATACCTGTCGAGTGGGTTCCGTATGTAGTGCGGCTAATTCTTGCCTTCTTTGTTCTTCCTCTCGCAACCTCTGGATCTGTTCAGGTGAAGGTTGGTGTGTTCTTGTTGCATCCTGATTGGCCGATTCATAGGCGTAGATCATAGATCCTGTTTTGATTTTCGAAGTATAAGAATCGATATGTTTCTTTTTTAGTTTTATCATCTTCTTTCCCTTCGTAAAGTGATAAGTATCCCAAGATTCCCTGCGTAATAGTAAGACGGATAACGCGATAATTTGCTTATGGTAATTGAAAAAAAGGCGTCCCATAGCGCACGAGTAATTCAGTCAGATTACTCGCTATGTGTAAGAAAATACAGATATTCACAGACCGAGTTCGTTCGAACAGAAAAGCGGCGATGAGGCCAAAAAAGACTACATAAGTCATGGCGAAGGGGTTGAGTAAAAAGTCGAGGTGAAATAGAGCGAATATCATAGTAGAGAAGATCATTGCTTTTTCTAAAGCAAAACGCTTGCGTAGGGCTTGATATATTAATCCACGAAATATAACTTCCTCGGCTATGCCCGTTATGAGCACGAATGCTAGCAATTCTAATCCAAAAGTCAGGTGCCAATCAAATCGTATCGGATATTGAGGAGGAAGCGTTGCCTGTCCATAAATTGCTTTGTGAATCAGGAGTTGTAGAGACATCAACACGATACCAATCAATAGACCGAAGCCTAGGTGTCTTGGTTGGATTTCGAGCGAGAGCCCAATGTCTTTTAGACAGAATGGCGTTTTTCCTATTTGAATAAAAATGAAGTATAGCGCGAGCCACTTATAGACTACATGCGAAGGCACTGTGACAGAGAAGATATGCTCTGCTGGATTCAGGTTTACCCCATGGTAGATACTTAGGTACAAAACTACATAGGCGAAAAAGACAGCTATAATACCGGAAAGAACGAGAAATCCTACGAGCCATAAGAACAGAACCCTCATAGACCATGGAGGGAAATCCTGTCTATCGGAAGTATCGGTATTTATGTCGTTCAACTCTTTCTCCTCGATCGTTTCCACCGTACTCGTTTTCTGAAACTTCATATACTGGCCGTCTGCTGGTGCAAACCAGAATATGCCCCACTCTCCAGCATCAATAGATGATCATGTGTCCCTTGTTCAGCCACCCTCCCATTCTCCAACACAATTATGTTGTCTGCATTTTTAATCGTCGATAAACGATGCGCAATAATGATCGTCGTGCGTCCTTGCCGTATGGTCTTGAGCGCTTCTTTGATATAGTATTCCGAATCTAAATCCAGTGCGGCAGTCGGCTCATCTAGAATCAGAATGGGCGTATCCTGCAATAGCACGCGCGCAAGCGCCAGACGCTGCTTTTGCCCTTCCGACAATCCGATGCCCTGCTCCCCGATTTGGGTCTGGTAGCCATTCGGCAAGGTCGTAACGTAGTCATGGATATATGCAACTCGGGCCGCATTTTCCACATCGTTTAATGATATATCCTGGCCAAAGGTCAGATTATCAAGGATACTACCTTGAAACATGAGGTTGCCCTGCATTGCAAAGCCCACTTGCTGTCTCAAGGATTTCAGTTGAAGCGCGCGAATGTCTTGGCGGTCGATAGATATGTAGCCTTCGCCTGGATCGTAAAATCTCGGGATCAGCTTGGCCAAGGTGGATTTGCCAGAGCCGCTTCTGCCGACGAGCGCGATCGTGGCCCGGGCGGGAATTTCGAGATCGACCTGGTGCAAAATCCATTGTTGGCTGTCGTAGCTAAAACTCACATCGTGGAAGACGATTTCGCCTTGCACGTTCTGTAGAGTGGGGAGATGGGCGCGGTTTTGGATGGCTGGCTGAAGATTATACAATTCGAAGAATCGGTTGGTATGTACGAGTGTTGATTCGAATTGTGGTAGCAGGCTGATAAGCCCTTCTATAGGGCCATATAGATGTCCCACGTAGCCCGAGAAGGCCATATAGGTGCCAAGCGATAGGTCGCCCTGTAGAATCTGGGTCCAGCCGTACCACCCATAGGCTAGAGAACCGAGGGTTTTAATAACAACGGATAGAAATCCGGTCCCGTTTTCAAAGAGGGAGGATTTTAGCTGGAGATCCGAGACTCCCATGATGAGACCGCGCAGTTTCTCGTAGAATGTCAATTCCAAACCCAGAGCTTGTATGGTGCGGATACTGGCCAGCGACTCATAGGATTTTGCCGAAAGTGCAGCTGAACTCGCGGCTATACGTTGCGAAAATCGGCGGTAGAATCGGCGACTGATCGAAGCCAGTAGGGTATCGAAGGGCAGCACCGCCAGGCTGATCAGCGCCAGTTGCCAATTGATATAGAACAGGATCGCGGGGAAAATGAACAGTTGTATACAGTTTAGGACCAGGCCATTGATCATGCCGATTGTGCCGTTGATTGCATTTTGCATGTCTTCGAATCGAGATAGGATTTCGCCGGTCTCTCGCTTGTCGAAGAAGCCGAAGTCGAGTGATTGCACATGGCGATATAATTGTGATCGATAGACAAGGCTCATATTGATATTGACGTGGCGTTCGAAATAGTTACTCATGGATCTGGTGAGGCCGAGGGTGATCGAGAAGACGGCGCCGATGATCAGTACGAAGTTGAGCAAGGTATAGTCGGTATGTGGATAGACATCGTCGATCAACAACTTGGTGATATAGGGACCGGGCAGCGTTAAGAACGTGACCATAATGCCGATTAGCAGGAGTTGTGCGATACAGTGCCAATAGGGACGTAATAAGCGGACGACTTGCAGGATCTGTCGCATGACGCGTCCTCGTTTTCTTCGTTTGCTGGCGGCGGATGGTATCGACTCGACGATCTGAAGCAAATAGCCTGTCGCGAAAGCCGTGCCAAACAAGACGAAACCTGCAGCTGTAATTCGCGTTGTAGAGCAGTAAGAGATTGTAGGTGTTGGCGTTGGGTGGATAAAGATGCGTTGAGAAGCAGACGAAAAGGTGTTGTCCAGCCGGTCGGATTGTTTACTGCTTGGCGCAGTTCCGTCTACAAAGTGACACAATAAGGCGGCTACGGTAAAAGAGGGCGCAATCGACTATTAGCACATATCTAATGTATATCGTCTGTCTTGTTGAAAGATTGGATCGACTTACCCATCACCGATCCGAGTCTTTTCATTGCGTGATGTCGGTCCGGGCCCGCTCTCGCTCATTAGGTATCCGGTCTGCCGTCGAAAATGGCGACCGCCACGTCGAAGAGATCTCCCGGGTGTTAATTCGTCCGACGATTTATACGACCTGTTCCACCAAGCCCAGGCTCTTCTTGTCCAACTCGTCCAAGCGTGGAATCTCAAAGCGATTGCCGTCGACATCGATGATCAATAGTCGGTGATCGCCGAGCCACTGCGCATTTTCCGACACATTCTGCACTACGAACTCGCGTTGGCCGCGATTGGTCTGCACCTCCCAATACGAGGTGCCGTATTCGTTGCGGATGGTGCTGACGGATTGGATCGTCGCGGTGAGATAGCGGCGTTCCAACTCTTCGGCGACTAGGGTGCTAGTGCTGCTGTCGAGGGCCTTAAGGTCGTCGACCATGCAGATCTCCTCGTCTTTGCCGTCCAAAAAAGAGATATACTGGTCGGGATACGACAACGGCGCCGCGCGCACGACTTTGACGCGCAAATAGGAACGGTCGTCGTCGATGGTTAGTCGCAGTTTCCAGGCCGGTTCACGGAAAAGTCGCAGTTTGTCTGTATCGACATTTTCGGGGTGGGTCACCGCGATCGGAGTGACTGCCGGTTTAAAATCTTTTTTCTCTTCATCGGATGCTGCCATAGTGTATGACTCTCCTTTAACCACTGGTGGCTACCACAGCGAGGATTGCTGTGTGCAATGTGAACAATGCCAAGAAATGGGCCTCATTGCGTCGGTAGCTGATCGAGTATTAACGGAAGAATACTTTTGAGAATAGTGAACGGTTGCGCGCGACGAGCCAATAGCCGATTTCGAGAGTCCAGATCAGCGGCGGTATGCGCATAAAACGCACTAATATGGACGGGCAGCCGATGAGTTGCAAAACGGTAAGACAGGCGCGTCCGGCGCGTTCTATCTGGCCGTTGGGATGCAGTATATGCACCGCGTGGGCGCAGGCGGCGCTAAGTTTGGGGTGCATCGGCGGATCGGGGGCTTGCTGATAGGGGACGGGCAATAATAGGTCGGTTCGGTCGCGGGTGCGGGCCCAGTCGACGGCGCGGCGGCAAAAACCGCATTCGCCGTCCCAAAAGAGCCAATACTGATCGCTGCGGGGTAGTATAGTTGCGGTGGATTTTGCTGGCATAGTCGGTCCTCAATCCCAATGGCTTTCCCTAGCTCAAGCTATACTTATATTATAACTCCTATTCTGCTATATATGGAAATGCGCTTTCCCACCCCGACTCCCCCGGGTTGAAATGACCGTGATGACAGTGGACGAAAAAGAGCGAGAATTCCCGACTGATCCTATACAAGAGCACAATGAACGCCTGAGCGATTATCTGCGTGATCTCGAGTTTGAGCAGATGTCGGCACAACAGATCCTGCGCTGGGCAAGTGAGACCTTCTCAGGGCGCGCGGTGATAAATACCAGTTTTCAGCATACCGGCACTACAATGATTCACATGGCAGTGACCGAGGGGTTGGCGCTGCGTTTTGCCACCCTCGACACTTTGCGGTTGCACCCTGAGACCTATGCCTTTATCGATGAGGTTCAATCGCGCTACGATTGCGAGATCGAGATTATGCAGCCCAAGAGTGGCGATGTGCAGCGTATGGTCGAACGCCACGGCGAGTATTTGTTTTTCGACTCAAAGGAAAAGCAGGAGCATTGCTGCCAGGTGCGCAAGGACTGGTCGAACAACGCGCTGCTGAAGACGGCCGATTGCTGGATATCGGGCCAGCGCTGGGACCAATCCGAATATCGCAAGCAGACGGCGCAGAAGGCGGTGCTGATCGACGAATACGGTACTCGCCGTAAGGTGCTGAAGCTGAACCCGCTGGTTGATTGGGACGACGAAAAATTGCAAGATTTTATCGCTGAGCAAAACGTGCTGGTGCATCCGCTCTACGGCCAGGGATATCCGAGCTTCGGCTGTGTCACCTGTGCGACGCCGATTCGCCCCGGCGAGTCCAAGCGCGCTGGTCGCTGGCGCTGGTTTAACGCGCAGCATGAGGGCGGGGATGATCCTAAGGAGTGCGGACTGCACTACAATATTTGAAACGGTGGGTCTCGTCTGCTGAGCATATTGTGCGTACTTCCCGCATTCAATCGATAGTTTTCGCTGTAGTACTGGTCGCGATTGGTTTGATCCTCTACGCCAACGCACTGAATTCCCCTTTTATCTACGATGACCTGCCCGCCATTGTCGACAATGGTGACCTGCGGCAACTGTGGCCGCCCGATTGGCTACTGCCGAGCGCGAGTTCCCATGCATCGGTTAACAGTCGCCCCTTCGTGTCCTTTTCGCTCGCTCTCAATTATGCCTGGTCCGGTATAGATCCGTGGTCCTATCACACGGTCAATCTATCCCTGCATATTGCCAACGCTTTGTTGCTCTTTGCGGTGGTAAGGCGGACGCTGCAAAAATTAGATGCAGCGGATCTCAAGAGTTCAGCATCTACATTGGCGATGTGCAGTGCGCTCTTGTGGTTCGCGCATCCACTGGCGAGCCAGTGCATCAACTACGCGATACAACGCACGGAGTTATTGATGGCGTGCTGTTATTTGGCAGCGCTCTACGCGATTGTGCGTGGGTTAGTTGGTCAGTATGCGCGTATGTGGCAGGGAGGGGCGTTGTTGGCTTGTGTATTGGGTATGGCGAGCAAAGAAGTGATGGTCAGCGCACCCGTGATGTTATTACTCTACGATGGCATTTTTGGTGCGGGGTCTTTGTCGGCGGCGTGGTCCCGGCGCCGATCGTGTTATTTGGCACTGGCAGCAACTTGGATAGTGCTGGTGAGTTTGTTGTGGACGAAACCGCACGGCGATACCGTCGGTGGGGTGAATGGGGCCGAGGCCTGGAATTACGCGCTAAACCAGTCAGGGATATTGCTAGAATATTTGCGCTTGGCGTTCTGGCCGGACCAATTGGTGCTCGATTATGGCTTTCCGCAACTATTGGAAATCGGCGATGTGTGGCTTGAGACGGCGGTGGTGGTTTTATTGCTTGCGGCAACCATTTTTGCGTTGAGACATTGGCCTTGCTATGGCTTTCTCGGCGCCTGGTTTTTTGTGCTATTGGCACCGACTTCGAGTTTTGTGCCATTGCTCAATGAGGTGGGGGCTGAGCGACGGTTCTATTTATCCCTAGCGGCACTGATTGTTCTAGTGGTCGTTGGTATTTACCATCTGTTGTGGCGTTGGTTGGGGCAGGCGGCGGTCCGATTAGGTGGGATGATCGCGTTGGTGGTGCTGCTGTTGTTGGGCAATTCGACGATTGAGCGCAATCGAGATTATCGCAGCCCATTGGCGATTTGGCGCACGGTGGTCAAAGCGCGACCCGATAATCCACGCGGCCACAACAATCTCGGCAAGGCTTATTACGAAGCGAACGCACTCGACAGCGCTCGGGTACATTTTCGTGCGGCAGTGGCGCTGAAACCCCACTACCCCGATGCATGGGGTAACCTGGGGTTGGTCAACCACCACATGGGCGATCGACGAGGTGCTGTGGAGGCATATAATAAGGCGTTGCGGCAAAGCCCTCGGCTGGCAGCTACCTGGTATAATCTCGGCTTGGTGCATCAGCGTAATGGCGATCTGCAACGGGCGATTAAAGCGTATGTGCAGGCGGTGGAGATTCGACCCAGCGATGTGGCGACCTGGTATAATCTGGGTTTAGTGCACAAGCAGGCGGGGGAACTTGAATCAGCGCTAGCGGCTTTTGCGGCGGTTAATCGGCTCGTGCCGGACTTTGCCGACGGCTGGTTGGAAACGGGACGGGTCCGGCAGCGCCTGGGCCAGATAGACGATGCGGTTCGGGCGTTTGAGCGAGCGTTGGCGTTGCGGCCAGGGGATGGTGCGGCGCGCACTGCGCTGGGAAAAATCGCGGTCGAACGCCCATAGTTTCTTCAATACTCTGTCACATCGTTAAAACTCAATTCGGCCTTACCTAGGATTTCGACGCTTTCCAGTACGGCGTAGAATACGTCGTGGGTGATGTCGAGCGAATGGGCTTGCGGCAGCGAGACAGGAGGCTGCGAGAGGGGCTACCGGGTGATGGTATCGGCGTGCATGCCTGTGCTTTGCGAGCAGGGCCAAGTAACCGAAATGGTGTTGGCGTCTTTGTTTGGGCCGATAAACCATTCACCGTCGTCGCCGTTCCGTTGGCATCGTTGCATACAAATGTGAAGAACACGCATCGCACCGACCAAATAGGGACCGCTTTCGGTGTCGTGGTAGTGATCCGAGCAGTCGGGCTCGGTAGAGCCGTGGATCGGGAACCCGTCACAGCTATCGGCATTTGGATCGTTGCCAGAAGTACTCTCTCTATGTGCAGCGGTGCGGCGTGGTAGTGACAATTGTCGGCCAAGCAAGAATGGCTGCCGACGTCGTCGAGTTCGCCGATTTCTTTACGGATCTACCCAAAGGCGTTGAGTGGATTGAAGACGGGAATTCTGTTCACGGCGATGGCGATGGACGCAACCAGGATGCCTAACGCCGCGCCGACATACCATGAAACTGTGGGCTGAGCGGGGTGTGCTGTGTCCGCCCGGATGGGCGAAAGCGGAGTTGACCAGTGGCAAGGCTAAGGCCGCGATAATTGGGTGATTTATGCGTACTTAGCCGTTCTGTTCTGTTCGCCGTTCGATTATTTCATGGTATGCCACCAGAACCGGCTTGATCTGATCTAGTTTTACAGCGATAATCGTAGCTAGCGATTGTGGCGGATCACTCAGCGGGTGCCGCCCAGATTTTTACCATGACCCCTTCGGGAAAGGAAGAGTCGTATGGCTGTCAATTTAGAATGGCGCTATCACCGCCCTGGCTGAAACAGTTGTAAATACACGCAAGAGTTTCTTGCGCAAAACAAAATTGTCGACGGCGTTGTGCAAAGTGCGGCGAAGGAACCCATCGCAGGCGAGGACGTGCTCTCGTTGCTCGATGGCATGGACGAACTATTCGTAGCCCAGGGCAAGAAGGTTTTGCATTTCGACTTGGCGACTGAACGGCCTGCCGACGAGGAATTATTGGGTCTGTTGTTGGGGCGTTCGGGCAAGTTGCGAGCACCGGCTTTGCGTCGCGGATCGCGGCTTATCGTAGGGTACAATCAGGAGTTATTGCCGGCGACGTTAAGTTAGTGGACGTGGCGCGGCGGTCGATGGGATAGATACGGACTTCGGTAGAGACATCTAAGTGTCTAAATCGCGGATTGACCAGAGCGGGGCCGGTATCCCATGACCGCCACCACCACTATATCAGCAAGCGTTGGCCTGGTGGCGAACCGAACCCTTTCTCGTCGACTTTTCTGGTAGGTTGCTAAGTCGTCACGCCCTTATTCCAAATATTTACAACCGAATATCCAACCTTTTCGCTATAAGTCTTGCTGCCGCTCGCCAGCGCCAACAGATATTCGAAGATCAGCCTGCCTACCTCCTCAAAAGTTTCGCTGCCGTCGGCGATGGTGCCGGCGTTGACTTCCATGTCTTCCATCCGCGCGAAAGTTTCGCTGTTGCTGACGACCTTGAGCCAGGGGGTCAGGATGCCGCCGAAGCAACTGCCGGCGCCGGTGCTGAAGACGCCGACCTGGGCACCTCCGGCAACCTGGCCGGTGCAGGATGCCGGGTCGAAGGCCGGGGTGTTCATAAATCCGAACCCTTTTTCCGTAATTAGCTCGGCGTAGTCGTTAACCCAGGCCAACGCGGTGGTGCCGCCTTTGGCGACGGAACCGAGGGCCTTTTCAGCGATCGTCGAGAGGCCACCCTCAATATTGCCGTAGGCCAGGTTGTTTTCGGGTGTGCCCTGGCCGGCGGCGAGATAGGCGCGATAGGCGGTGACGTGGTCGAGGTAGCTTTGAGCGACTGCGGGAGTCTTGGCTCGTTGTGTCAGCAGGTGGCCCGCGCCAAAGGTTTCAGTGGTCTCGGCGATAAAGGAGGTACCGCCGCAGCGCACAAGCAGGTCAGAGGCGTAGCCGATGGCGGCGTTGGCGGTGAAGCCACTGTTGGCGTTGCTGCCGCCACACTGAGTGGCTAGGATGAGCTCCGAGGCTGGGATCAGACAGCGTCGGCGGGTGTTGACTTCGGGCAATAATACGTCCTCGACATATTTAACGATGCGGTCGACCGTCTTCCAAGTTCCGCCACTCTCCTGGATCGTGATAAGGGGCAATGCGTTGTCGGGGGTGGTCTCGCAGTCGGTGACCTGAAGCAGTTGGTCTTGGCCGAAGATTAGGGCGGCCTGTCCCTTTTCACAGCCGAGTTGTACGATGACTCGGCCACCGACATTGCGGTGGTCCATCAGATTCTGGATAGTGCGATTTTGTTGGATATGGCCCTGACTCATAGTAACGAGGCCGCAGCCGCTGTCGTGGGTTAGACCGACGACGCCGTCGACGTTGGGATAGCGGCGGCCGTAATAATCCTGTTTGCGGTTAAGCTCTTCGATTACCATCTCGACCACGCGCGCAGAGCAGTCGACGGTGCTGCCGATTAGGATGTAGTTGCGCGTGCCAGCGCGGCCACTCCGATCGCGGAAACCGAGAAAGTAACGATCGTCGATTCCCGCCAAGGGGGGTGGTGGCGCCGTGGCAAGATCGGTAATCGTGGCGTCCATTAGGCGACCCATGCCGAGATTGTGTGTGTGGACCGATGTGCCGGCGGAGATCGCTTGTGTGGTGTAGCCGATAATCTGGCCGTATTTATAGACGGGCTGCTCTGCGGCGAGGTCGGTGAGGGCGATTTTGTGGTAGGCGCGGATAGGCTCTTTGATTTCTATGCTATCGACTTGTTCGCCGATGGCGAAGGGTCTTAGGGCGATGGCGACGTTGTCGGTGGGGGGGTGGAGGATTGTGTAGGTGCGGGTTGGTGTCGAGGACATGATGTGGGTCTCCAAGAGTAGGGCGGGATTGTTGCGTTTTTTCAAGGATTATTAAAGCTAACGATAGGACGACTGACCTGAGATGTAGAAGTCTGGTTTTTTAAATAGGCAAATAGTGTAAAGCCGCTCGTCTGCTCATGTGGTCAGGTGAGCGTCTAATTGCGCTACGATATCAGGGAATTTTCCGACTAGGTTATCGCGCTCATTGGTGGCAGTGTCATAGAGGTAGAGTGGTCTGTCGCGTTGTAGGGCTCGGGCATCATGTAGGTCGACGGCCAGTATATGAAGTTTCAGAAAACGAGTACGGTGGAAACGATCGAGGAGAAAGAGTTGAACGACATAAATACCGATACTTCCGATAGACAGGATTTCCCTCCATGGTCTATGAGGGTTCTGTTCTTATGGCTCGTAGGATTTCTCGTTCTTTCCGGTATTATAGCTGTCTTTTTCGCCTATGTAGTTTTGTACCTAAGTATCTACCATGGGGTAAACCTGAATCCAGCAGAGCATATCTTCTCTGTCACAGTGCCTTCGCATGTAGTCTATAAGTGGCTCGCGCTATACTTCATTTTTATTCAAATAGGAAAAACGCCATTCTGTCTAAAAGACATTGGGCTCTCGCTCGAAATCCAACCAAGACACCTAGGCTTCGGTCTATTGATTGGTATCGTGTTGATGTCTCTACAACTCCTGATTCACAAAGCAATTTATGGACAGGCAACGCTTCCTCCTCAATATCCGATACGATTTGATTGGCACCTGACTTTTGGATTAGAATTGCTAGCATTCGTGCTCATAACGGGCATAGCCGAGGAAGTTATATTTCGTGGATTAATATATCAAGCCCTACGCAAGCGTTTTGCTTTAGAAAAAGCAATGATCTTCTCTACTATGATATTCGCTCTATTTCACCTCGACTTTTTACTCAACCCCTTCGCCATGACTTATGTAGTCTTTTTTGGCCTCATCGCCGCTTTTCTGTTCGAACGAACTCGGTCTGTGAATATCTGTATTTTCTTACACATAGCGAGTAATCTGACTGAATTACTCGTGCGCTATGGGACGCCTTTTTTTCAATTACCATAAGCAAATTATCGCGTTATCCGTCTTACTATTACGCAGGGAATCTTGGGATACTTATCACTTTACGAAGGGAAAGAAGATGATAAAACTAAAAAAGAAACATATCGATTCTTATACTTCGAAAATCAAAACAGGATCTATGATCTACGCCTATGAATCGGCCAATCAGGATGCAACAAGAACACACCAACCTTCACCTGAACAGATCCAGAGGTTGCGAGAGGAAGAACAAAGAAGGCAAGAATTAGCCGCACTACATACGGAACCCACTCGACAGGTATTGATTGCGGCAGCGGCTGGAGCAATTGGAGGGGCTGCAGGTGGCCCCAAAGGGTTTCTCACT
>JACLAC010001224.1_pt1 | contig 11552 bp, 17 predicted proteins | sample 8027881 | NCBI WGS metagenome assembly JACLAC01 (sample SAMN15725517, study PRJNA655200) | protist metagenome | isolation source: fluorescence activated cell sorting (FACS) single amplified genomes of... | place: Spain: Blaines Bay Microbial Observatory, Mediterranean Sea | collected 2016-01-19 | reverse complement strand
AAATTTAGACGGGATTCTAACTGAAGCTGAGCTAGCGAGAAGCTGGGGAGGCAATTTTCAGGAGAGGAAGCAACCGGCAACAATAGAACTGATGTTTGGCGACGGACGTTCTAGAGTGCCGGTGTATCCAGTGAACTTGACGGTTCGCTGGAAAGCATGAAATATCTGCACCAACATCTCAAGTTTTCCGTGAAAACATCATCGATTTTTCACGAAAACGAAAAGGGTAGCCAGATTTCATGACTGCTTCCTCTTCTTCATACCAACTTGAAGAAGAGGCAGGATGCCACAGAGCCAACCCCATCAACGACACAGTTCCCAAAAATCCCCTCGAAAGCGCCAACTCTGGGCAAATCGTTACCGTCGACTCAAGGAGTGGGTAAATTCTTTACCACCCTTGCTGATCCTTCGTGCCGAGAAGCTGATCCAGGTCTTCCTCAAGCGTAAGAGTCTCCACCTTCGACTTGCTGACAACTACCTGATTAAGCTCTGGGGCCACGTCAGTCGAGCAACCGTACAGAGAACCCTGCAGCAACTAGAGAAACTGGGTCTCCTCAAACGGATCACGAGACCGCCAAACCGTCAGGCAGATGGATCCTGGAAGCAGGACAGAAAACTCACCCTGCTCCTGCCAAAGAAGGATCCATCAGAGCATTCCTATTTAGTGTCTCATTCTGGACAACAACCAGAGCTAGAGGGAAACCCTCTAGGTAAGAATTCAACGCAGGGCGTGAAACGAAGATCTTTTGTGGACTATCTCTATGATCAGCAGAGGGTCTCAAAAGGTGCCTGGGCCTACTTCCTGAGAACTCAGGGAGCAGAGCCAAAGACTTTTGGCTACCTTCTTAGTTCTATTCATCAGAAGATCCAGCATCGACCGGATGTTTTAGAGAGTATCCTGTTCGATGCAGAGGCACAGAAACTCAGGGGAAGACAGTTAGTAGGCTACACTATCGCAGAAATCAAATCACGGACACTAGCATAAGGAGAACTAGCTATGGCAAATGCACTAAAAGGAAAAACCTCAGCATGTTTGGTATTTGTTACTCCAAATGAGAGAGCGACAGAGGCCCTAAGAGTATTCATAGAAGGACACATGGAATATATGAAAGCGAAAAGCCATGAGACTGGTCCGCTAAAGCTAATTCACTATTCATTTTCTGAAAGCCCCGAATGGGCGGATAATTCAAGATGGCACACTGGTGAAACTCCCAGCACAACGGAGAGACGAGTGTTTCATCTATTCGAAATCTATGAAAATTTAGAAGGACTTCAACACCATTGGACGGAAACACAAGAGTTCATAGGCGAATATTATGAACTGATAGAAACCCACAACATCGAAGTTCATACTTTTAACCAGATGAAAATCATTCAGAGCCTTTGGGAATAATCATGATAGGCAGGCAGTTGGTGGGTTATGCCATCAGCGAAATCAACTCACGAATACCAGTGTAAAGAGCGCAAATGACGAAAGCAGAGGAATTCGATAAAGCACGTCGACTTGCGTACAAGGGTGATTTCTCACTGGTTGAGAAACTTTATGATCCTGACTGTAAGCACTTTGATCATCGAGCGGGCATGGAAGTCAACTTGGATACGCAGAACGCTATAATGTCAGCTTATGAAAACAGTATTTTTGGACCATTCCGCGTTATCTATGAAAACGAAGAATTTCTATGTATACATCGTTATGTTAAATGGACACAGCAGCTTAAAACTTATTCTTATAAGAATGCATCTGAAGGTGAGGGACCTGGTATTCAGCAAGAGCTGGTTACAAAACAACCAATATATTGGACAATGATTTCATGCCTTGAATTTAAAAATGTAAAAATTGTTCGACATGAAACAGCGTTTGAGGTTTTAGACTACGACCCCAGTGAAGGCGAAGACTGGAACTGGGAAGACTACGAGTGACTGTTTAGGAAAGTGTATGACTAAAGCAGAAGCATTTCATCAGGCTTGGCAACTAGGGATGAAGGCAGATTTCTCAATTGTCGATGAAATCTATCATCCAGAGTATTCATCTTTTGATAGGTCAATTGGAATCTGGGTCAATTTGGATTCTGATAAAACAATTATGACCACCATTAGTGAATACATCATCTTTGGGCCTTATCGAACAATCTATGAAGACAGCAATTTTTTGCTAGTTGAAAGGTACGCTAGAGCAACTTTCTCAGAAGATCCTCAATATGAATTTTCAGTTGCAGCAGTTAGTTACAAAGACAACAAAATCATTACTCAAGAAAGTCTGACAGAAAAATTAGACTACGACCCCAGCGAAGGCCAAGACTGGAACTGGGAAGACTATGAGTAATCTGCAAGCAGTTGGTGAGCTTCACCATCGCAGAAATCAAATCACGGACAACAGCATAAGGAGAAATAATGACCAGAGGAGAAGAAATTGTAAACTGTCAGATATCTTGAATTCCAATAAATGGGTCATCACTTGGAGTAATCAACATACTTATGCTCCGTTGCTTTTCTTTATAAGATATTCGTAAGAACTCAACAGAGGTATAATATCTGATTTGATATTTTCCATCAGCACCCTAACTTCTTGCTGAAGTTCTTTAAATTTCTTGTCCCTCTCCCTCAACTCTGAGTTGTAACTCATAGTCCCTGTTTGAATAGAGATTTTCTAAATATAACTAATTTTTTAGCTACTTAACGAATCTTTCTCATTGAATGGTTCAACACGATCAACTTTTTATTCTCTGATTGCTGTGTAACGTTTGGAATTCAGTTCGGCACTGCATTTTACAGCGTCTCTTTTGAGAAAAAACGATTTGCGGACACTGAACTTTCTATTACCAGAACCATCTTCTGCTGGAAAATCACAACCAACATCCCAGCACTTACTTGTTGCTCTTAAATTCCTTTTGACTACATACATCTGGGAAATCCTTAACTATATTTAGAATGTAGATGAACTGGTTGCGAAAAAAAGGTTGTATATGAGCAGAACGATTGAAGAAGAGAAGATAACAATCGTGAATCGACTTAGGATTATATACATCTCTACTTCCTAATAAGCACCTAATCCATTTGTGATGTAATCTGATTCTAATTTTTTATTTAACTCATGAATACGAGTGTAAACCTTTTGTTGCTCCTCTTTCTCTTTTTCTGTCCACTCCTCTTTATTCCGAAATTTATCAGTGTAGCCAGCATCAACTTTTTCAAGTTGTTGAAGCTCACGTGTTTCTTCTGATGTCAACATAATTACTCACTACAAATTATATTGTTTAAGTATATCCCTTATTCTGTGAAACAGAATAAATCTAATGATTCGACTATAATCTGACTTACACAACTTGGGGAGGAGGACTGGGGGAGAGATTTCATTTTGCTAGGTTGAGGGCTCTGTGACTTTAGCGAAGGTCAGGACTGGAACTAGGAAGATTACGAGATAGAAAAGCAGTTGGTGGACTACACCATCAGTGAAATCAAATCACGGACACTAGCATAAGGAGATCGAGCTATGGCAAACACACTCAAAGGTAAATCAACAGTATTTTTAATTTTCATTGCACCAAACGACGAAGCAGCAGAGGCAGTGAGAGGTTTTTTTGAGAACCACTACGAATTCATGCGAGAGAAAAGTCACAGGGAGGGACCCTTGAAACTTCTTCAGTATTCAGTTTCTGAGAGTCCAGAATGGAAAAACGATGGGACTTTTATTGCGGGTCCTGCTCCATTTTTTGAAGGAAAATTTCCTGAAAAAACTAGGAGAACAATATTTGTCTTGTCTGAGATTTATGAAAATGAAAATGGTCTTCACCATCATTTTATCGAATCCAAGGAGTTTGTCTCAGAATTTGACAGTATGATTACAACATACAATCTTGAGTATATGGGTTTAAATCAAATGAAAGTTATTCATAGTCTCTGGGATTAATCGGTATGGAGACTCTCTAACCTCTTTCACACTACTGACGGGATTACTCTAGCGTTGAAGAATTTCTGCGGGGGTGGGAAAATAAGAAAAATTTTTTGTTCTGAGGAGATACTCAAATCATTGCATATCTCCTCTCAAAACTGATCATCGACAACAAAAAGAATCGAATGATCACCACAGTCTCATACCTCGGACCGTCATCACCCAATCGCCCTCCTGTTCATTGCGAGGAACACATCAAAAGAGGTCACTCCATTGGAGACCTCTTCTGCCCGTTTGACTCTTGAATCAGAATCTACAGATGGTGGTTTTTGCAGTGTGCGAATCCACTTCTTTTCTGGGTTGAGAGAAATTCTTGCCACGTCCACTCCTTTCTTGTTTTGAGGTTAAAGAAAATGCCCTGCTCTACATACTTCATGCCGTTTTCTACACCAAAAATCACAAGAATCTTGAGTGCAATGGAAAGAAGATGAATTTATCAAAAATGCTATCTGATATACCTTGGTTCTCATAAAGCAGAGGAACAGGTTCATTCTTATTCGATCACTATTATCTGACTCATCCTCTCGACCTCCCCAAAGTCATCCTTCAGTTTCTAGAATCTGACTCGCATCAAGGAGACTCCACTCTCCGTGATGCTAGCTTCAATACCTTCCTCTAGTTGTTGTTATCCCAGGTAAATACTGGTCTTAGCAGTTCGCATCACAGACTAATCAGTATCTGTGATGCAATTGATCAAATTTCCCTAGATCTGTTGTTTTTACTAGGTGTACAGACTACCTGATCAAGGATCAGATGATCAACTCCTAGAACTGGGTTAAAACATTGTTTTTAAATAATAAAAGAAGAGGTGTTTGATTTGACAGAATATTGGAATTCCACTAATTTATTAGGATGAGATGAGGCAGTAATCACATAGGAAACACTATGGCAATACTGCAAAGAAGAGCTACGAAGAGTTTTAGTTTTGGACCTGAATTGATAGCAAGATTAGATGTGGAGGTTCCAAGGAAACAAAGCAGGTGGGTTGAAACAGAGCTGCTGAATGCACTGGACAGGCAGGGTAAACAGGTTCCGGAACGGAACAGCCAGTGAGTAGAAACGAAAAACCCCAGTATCCCTAAGTTTGCCGACCGCGGGAGTACTGGGGTCCTTACAATTAGACAAACGTCTTTGGAAACGATTATCTGCAGATGCGGTTTGGCACATCAGATAACATCTTATCTCAACTGTGCCTCCATCTCAATCGGTCTTTTCGTTTCAGCAAAAGACCGTGCCTCTCCGTGTCTGCATTAGCGTCCTCCTCAGATAGTTGTTGGTTTCCATTGAGGAATCTTATGAACCATAAACAACTAGAAAAGATCCCAAATGAGATCTTGCTGAATCGATTACTGAGCCATTCTGACTTTGCTCGCTTCAATGAGTGGGGCAGTGATGACTGGCGAGATCCGAATGAAAAGAATCCCTCACTCTCACTGAGTTCCAAGGGTTGGTACAACCACAAAACAGGTGCCGAAGGGAGTCTTTATGACCTAGCGAAGAAGAGAGATTTACTAGAGGTGCCACAGGATCCCCTGAACATCCAGGAAAATAGAGACCAGAAAGGACAATCAGACACAACTAAGCAGGCAGAGAGACTCTGGAAGCAAGAAGAGTCTCAGCCTGCTAAAGAACGCTCTCAGCACTACCTGAGTGAGCAGAGGAAGATTCCCATCGAAAACTATAAAGACCTGCTGGGTAGTCACCTCCGATGTGTTGAGGGCAATCAGGGCAGAGAGATTCTGCTCTGCCCGATGTTGACTCCAGATCAAAGGAATAGTGCAGAAGCAGGGAGTTCCTTTTCAGCAGAAAAGGTTCATCGGGTGATTCTTCTGGAAGGTGATCGGTACGAGAAGAAGCAACTGGGTAGTCCCAGTGATGGTGTTGGTCGGATCAGTTACCTCCCCCTCTCTCAGAAGATTGCGAGTCTCTTCAGTACCTGGTCATCGAGGGTCTGGAGGATGCCCTAAGCATCCGTTCCAGATACCGAGACCATCACTTTCTAGTTTGCCAGTCTAAGGGCAACCTGAAGCATGTTCCTGAGTTCCTGACCAATGGCGCTGAGGTCCTCATCCTCAGCGACCATGATGGTCATGCGAATCCAAATGAAAACGGAGAGTATGCTGCTGCAGAGCTCCGCCAGCAGTTACTCAGATCTGGATACGAGTGTACTGCGTTGATGCCAGCAGAAGCAGGGGATGATGCGAATGAAGCACTCAAGGAGGAACGATTAGATGAATGGTCGAAGAGCCTGCAAAAGGTTCCAGAGTTACCAGGATCTAAAAGAGATTTTTGCTTCAGATCCAGTTCAACTCTAAAGTTTGAAAAGCCTAATTGGCTGATCGAGGAAGTCATTGAGCAAAGAACACTCTCTGCGATCATTGGCGAGAGTGGATCAGGTAAGACCTTTCTGGCATTGGATATTGCCAGTTCTATAGCGACTGGCAGAAGTTGGCACGGAAGGAGTGTGCAGCAGGGCAGTGTATTTTATTTTCTCGGAGAAGGGCGTGGTAGATTCAAAACGCGGTTAGAGGCATGGGGGCAATATCATGGTCAACAAGCGAAGATAGAGCTCTCCGAAGGGGTAATCGACTTATGTGAAAGTGACCAACTCCGATTGGTTCAGCGGCACTACGCGATCACAGAAAGAATCCCACCCTGATCATCATTGATACCTTGGTAAGGCATTATTCTAGTGACGAGAACAGTGCCAGTGAGATGAACAAGTTTATCCGACACCTAGACGAGTTGCGTAGCGAATTCAATACAGCGGTATTGGTAGTACATCACTCAGGTAAAGACTCTAGTCGTGGGGCAAGGGGATCTTCTGCTTTTCGTGCTGCGCTAGATCATGAGCTGCTGGTCGCTAAATCAGACACCGGATATATGACGCTCACTTGTGAAAAAGCTAGAGATTGGGAACCATTTGATCCAATAGAGTTCCAACTCTGTAACCAGGATGTGCTGGTAGATGGTGAACCAGTGCCTTCCTGTGTGCTTGAAGAACGTGCATACGTTCAATCATCAAAGACTAGAGAGCTCAGTGCGAAAGAAAGGATGGCAAAGGAACGATTTCTTGAACTCAGCGAACAAAGTGAGGATGGAACTGTCAAGAGATCGAGTTGGTATAAGGATCTGAAAGACAAAGATATTGCTCCCCATGATCCCCAAAAAAAACGAATGTTCAATAAGATGGTTGAATTCGGAGTTTTTGAATCTCATGGAGAGGGTAGAGATGTTTATTTAATACCTGGAATTCAGAAGGATTACGATTATCCCTAACGGCAATTGATCCTAACCTAACAACACCCCTATAGGGTGTTGTTAGGTTAGTTAGGTAGATCAAGAGAGATCCGTTTTTACCTAATGTTAGCCTAACGTTAGGTTGAATGTTAGGTATTCGTATTGGAGAAAGACTATGTCTACAGACCTTGTCATTGAGAAAGACCTTCAGCGACTACCGAGGACCTGGGACCTAGAGGAGATCTGCTCCCGTATTGCCGGAGGTGAGGCGTTGAGTCAGATTGCCCTGAGCTATGGCAAGTCCAAGCAGGCACTCTGGAAGTACCTCAACAAGGAGGATGAGCGCAGGAAGCAGTACCTCCAGGCACTGGAGTCGAGAGGCATTGCTCACCTGGAGGAGATTGAGAGAATCGCTGTTGATGTCGAGAGCGGGGCACTGGATGCCCGCTCTGGTGCCGTTGCATTCCAGGCAAGGGCATGGGTAGCTGCCCGACTGAATCCAAGGATGCTCAGTGAGAAGTGGAAGGCGGAACTCGATGTTCAGCCTTCAATTCAGTCTCTCCACCTGGAGGCAATCAGGAGCTTAACGAAGAAACAGATTGATCAGAACCAGGCAAAGACTGGGGTTGAAGTTGACGGGGCGTACGAAACGAAGAGGTAGCGCAGCAGGAGTCAAAAATCAGCTTTGACGCCCTGCTGCATGAACCCAACTCTAGGCAAGAGCCCTCCGAATTTCTTTCCACGGACCCCCGTAGTCTCACGCCATTTCTCATCCATGTTATTTTCGTGCACGTAGCGTCCTGCTCCTGTCTCAGTATTGAGAACAAGGCAGTGGCTCTGTTTACAACTGACCATGTACCTCCCACCTCCTTGAGTAGTGACTCCTGTAGTGAAGACAAAGATGATGGTGATCAGCACTCCGATCAGGAAACTCTTGAAGTCGATTCCAGACATGATTTCTCCAGTGAGAAGTGTTGGCGAAAGTGGGAACCATACTCCTGAGCGAGAGAGGAAACCACAGGGAATCAACGCAACTCAACTTTTCTGAAGGCAGACAGTGTCGCTGTGATGCGAGAGGAGAGTAGCCTGGGACAGACCACACGATATTGTTCACTAAACAAGTGTGGGGATTCAGTCTGAGTAGTGGGGTAATTAACTGGTCGTGTTTTTAGGTAAGAATGATCCAGAAAAATAGGCAAATTAAGGTAGTTGGTAACAGAAACGCAATAACTATAATAAGTCTCCAGCTTTCATCAAAGCGAACATCCCTCGGGTCAGCCACCCAATCAGAATAATCATCTTTCGTCTTCTGTATTTGATTGCCCAGAGATCGCTCCTCTCGCAACAGGATTTCAGTTTTCTCTAACTGCTGTTTTGTCTTAGTGAGTTGCTCCTTCAAGTTCTCTAACTGAGATTCCATATCTGCCTGCCTCATCTGTTGCTGATATATCTCTTGGTTTCCGAAGGAATTAGGCACCGAGTCCTCACCAATAATTTTTTCAGTAGACTCTTCTTTTTCAGTATTTATTTTTTTCATTGCCATCAATTATTGATGAAATACATCATAAGAAATTGAACAACACTAGAAATCCCAGGTAGAACAACAGCGGGAGTCCCAAGATTGACCAGGTAAACTTTTTCATATTAATTACTTTATCAAAAATTCATTCTGTAGAGAATTAAATACGTAAACTCTATTGCGTAAGCCTAGATAGAAATAGCCCAAAATGCTCTGTAAATTAAGCGGTAGCGATGGGTTTGATAATGTGGAATATCGAACAACTAAACTGTATCAGGAGGGGAGAAAATGCAGAAAACATCATCGATTTCGGAAGAGTATTCGGAAGAGTATGAGGCATTTCTGCGCAGGGTCATTTCCGTTCTAGGTGCAGAGACATTAGCAGAAATGAGCAAGCATCAGGAAACCCTATTGGGCGAGAACCTGGCAGATCAACCAAAGTTACGAGGGGATCACTAACGAAATGATCAAAGGAGCTTGGGATGTGACAACTCACATTCATCCTGTAGATGGATCTTTTCGTTATTGAGTTGGCAGTAGAGAGATTCGTCTTAAACGACAGCTCTCTGCTAGTGGAATCAAGAAGCATTTTACCCCCCCCCAGGGGGTGTCTGAAGAAGTAGTGGTAGATGTAGTAGAACACACCCCGACGAAATTTTTTAAAAAAAATTTTGAGATATCTCAGGAGTTCGAGGTTCTCTATTCCAGCAGCAAGATATGGCAAATGAGAACCTCATCGAATGTAGGTCCTGCGGGATCATGAACCCAAGGACGGTTTCCCATTGTCCTGAGTGCGGAGCTCCCTCGCTAGAAGAAGAGAGAAGGGTTCTCCTAGAGAAAAAGCAACTGCTGCTGGAGAGAAAGCGACTCCTGGAAATGCGGGAAGAAGCAGTACCATGCAGGGAATGTCAGACTCCAGTACAACCAGCAACAACGAAGTGCCCTCAGTGTGGGGCACAAAAACCCACACTGAGTAGGCAACGTTATCAGATCACTGAGCTGACCAAGAGCGTTGCTATCGTAGTCGCAGTACTGGCAGCAATTGTGATCATGGGATATCTGAGAGACATGATCTGAGCTTTGGTTGAAATCAGAGAACCTATCTCTAATAACGTATTATTATGTTTTATAAAACATAATGTTAGGTTTGCTCAGCACCATCTTTTTCTGAACTGATAAAAGATCGTGCTGTTGATTCCTATTTTTTTAAGACAACCTCTCCCACATGAGTGGTTAGTTCTTTTATACTATTTTCATATTTGTCCCTAAATTTCTGTCTAGCTCCACTTCCTGTCGACTCAACTGTATCCTGGTCTGCATAAACTGAATTGTTTATCCAGGTCGTTGGTGAAATACGCACACTCAAAGCGAGTTCTGCCTCTGGAAACATGGAATCAAAGTTTTCTATGTAGTCTGCTAACATCAGATCTAGGTCTTCCTTCGTGTGAGTTTCCATAATTGTTGTTCTGCAAATACTCATAAGTTTCTCCTACTGGGTTTAAAAAATTCTAAGTTTGACCAACTTTCTAAACTTCACTAGATCTCCTTTAAAATATCCATTGTCGATGTTCCAGGCACAATGAATGGAAAGAAATCTGGCTGACTAGTTTCACCATAGTTTGGATACCCTCCTTGAGAAAATGGGGTTACGTCATCAATCACCAATTTTTCAAACTCAAACTCTGAGGCTATTTTAAAAACACTTCCTGTTTGGTAAATATATCTTTTGGGTGGTTTGTAATCCGGATCTTCTGCCTTTCTCTTGGCATCTGCTTCTTTAAACCAATCTGATAGTTCAGAAAACTTTCCAGGTACAATCTGATGCGTGAGCAAAACCTTATGCATTTTCACCTCTCTAGTTTGGTAAAACGGCTAAATTGCTGTTCCTAGAACTCCATTGCTCTGAGAAAGTCAAACTTATCAACCCAAAGGTAGATAGAGTCAAGGACATTGCTCCCCAAATGATTTACATACCCAGAATTCGCCACTGACGAGCAAACCTACCTATCGGTGCTCAGAATCGCCACAGTCGACTTTTTCTGCCGTTTACCCAGAGAGTTGTGCGAAATATGCAAAGTTGGTCTGTAAACGGGTTACAAACGGTCTAGGAACCGACCGCAAACCGTTTGAATCACTACGAACGAACCGTACTCATTGGAGGAGTAGGCAGATGACTTCGTTAACGCAATTATGTCGTGATTTGAGTATCGGGAAACCGAGACTTTACGGGATCTTGGAACGGTTGGATATCCAACCGGAACAAGTCGGAAACAAACGACTGCTGGATAATGACCAAGTTACAAAAGTTCGTGATGCTCTTGGATCAAAGACCGTTCAAGACCGACCAAAAACCGACCAAAAACCGACCACTCACAATGGAAGTGAAGGCAACAAAGATGAACTTGTTGCCACGTTACGGGATCAAATTGCCCACCTGAAGGAACTACTCGCCAACGAAAAGTCTGAGCGCCAGGAAGAAAGACAGGAAAGATCGAACTACCAGCAAATGCTGATGATGGTTCAGAAAGACGTTCAGAATCTGCGACAAGAGAACGATCGCCTGAAACTGCTGGAACATACTAAACCAGAGGCAACCGAAGCCTTACGCAAGGAAGAAGTCTACAGCAGACCAACAGCAGACGAATTCAAGGTAGCGGAAGAGCCACCACCAGCTACAACGAAACAAGGTAAAAAAAGATTTGTTGGCGTAAGAATGCTCTCTGCTGCTGCGATCATTGGAATTCTATTCTATGCAGCGATTACTCATGGCGGGGAATGGTTATCTTCCTCACTGGAAAAGCAGATCTCTGCAGCATTGAAGATTGCTGGTACTGAACCGGATAC
>JACLAC010022018.1_pt1 | contig 11553 bp, 6 predicted proteins | sample 8027881 | NCBI WGS metagenome assembly JACLAC01 (sample SAMN15725517, study PRJNA655200) | protist metagenome | isolation source: fluorescence activated cell sorting (FACS) single amplified genomes of... | place: Spain: Blaines Bay Microbial Observatory, Mediterranean Sea | collected 2016-01-19 | reverse complement strand
CACCGCCTGACCAGCCGCTACATCCACCGTAGTGGCGCCGACATAGGTCAAGACACCTAATGCATTAAAAGCACTAAGCCGCACCAAACGCGCCGAGCCTGCCGGAATACCTGTGATTGCGCCTCGTGCGATATCATCATTGCCGATCGTGAGATTGCCTCTTAGCGTATCCCCTTCGGCCACAACCAAATACTCAACCCAAGACACGTGTTCGACAACAATTTTAGGCAACGGGATGGCAATCTCAAAACGCCCTTCAGCAGCCACTGACCGCGACGGAATCGGGCGATCACAACCCGCCGCAGCGAGCGCTAACCACAGGATACAAACCCCCAAACGGCAGGCCTTCACTTAGCCTCCCTCCTGGGACACGCCCTCAAATACTGCTTCGATTTCTATCGACCCGCGCAGTGACCGCAGCTCCAGCATCTCAATAGCGACCACCACCGTTTCGTTTTCCTGAATCTGCACCAGCGCCGAGCCAAATGCCACAACCTCATTCGCATCATTATGAGCAAAGAGCTCGATCAGTCGGTCGCGACCAGGCGGAACCGCTAATAGTGTCTTCTGGGCCGTCTGGTCGGCTGTAATCAGCAACTCGCCCGCAAGGGTGTCGATATCTGCGGCAGCAATCGTATATTCGACCTTCGCCACCTCAGGCCCCAATGGCGCCGCGCTAATCTGTAGTACCCCGTCGGTATGCGACAGCGTAACGACCATCACGACCTCATCTGAAGCACTTAGTCCCCGGCCATCGGTCACCGTCAGCCGAAAAGTGTATTCGCCGACCTCTTCGGGCACCACCATCGCTTGCGCTGTCGCCGCATTCTGGATTAACAGGGGTGTTCCGTCTAGCTGGACCCAGGTAAAAACCAATTCGCTATCTTGATCATCAGAGCTAGCACTGCCGTCGAGCAAAACGGCCACCAATGCTTCGGTTTGCACATCGCGTCCGGCCCGGGCTGTTGGCGCCGTGTTGAGACCGGGGCTTTCCGAAGGCTTACCACCTGTCGGATCAGTCACCTGCAGCACCATTTCGTCCGCTTGGCTCAAGCCCATACGATCGGTTACCGTCAGCCGAAATACATAGACGCCTGCTGCCGTGGGTATTACTTGGGCTCGTCCAGTGCCGGCATGTTGAATACTGATCGGAGGACCTTCGACTTGGGCCCAAGAAAATCCAAGCGGGCTATTGTCAGCAGCCTGGCTATCCATACCGTCAAGAATAACGACTTCACGCACCTGCGAGCGCAGATCCTGCCCGGCATCGGCTTGCGGAGGGCTAGCCTGAGGAGAAAGGGTTGGCGGATTCTCGCAGGCCCAAAAAAGACAACAGGCCCACAGCAGAAAGCATATCGAGGGGGAGAATCTCATATCTCTCTTAAACTCCGGTACAAACAAACCTAGGGGCAACTATCTAGTCGGCGAACCCACACTATCGAACAAGGGTGTTGTTGCGAGGTCGTCGAGGTCTTATATGTTTCGGCACATTGTCTTTTTTTGTGAGCGATTTATTGTGCAACGGATGCACCTCGCGTAGGGGCACGCCAATCTGTTGCTGCAAAAAGTCGATCGTCTGACCGACAAGCTCACGGCGTAATGCAAAAAACCAACCGCCGACCACTATGGCATAGCGACCCCAGATATTCCATTGCCCAAGCAGTGCAGTACACCACAGCTTGTGTTCAAAGGGGAAATAGGCGCTAAACTCAACGAGTAATTCGCCTTGGCTTTGCGACGGCGGAATACTATGGGCATAGTCCCAAATAGCAATATATCCACCCATAAAAAAAGTAGCCACATGCGTTGCCCACAAAAAGGGTAAAATCTTGCAAATCCAGCGAAACTTCCACTCAATCGACTGCTTCGGCGTAGCACCTAGCAGCGCTATCGCCGCGATAGTATTCAGGTAGATCGCCTCGTATTGGTGAGCTTCGAGCCGGAGCATGCTCCCGCTGGTGCGTTGATACGCAAACACCAGCCTGTGGCCAAAGCGCTGAAGCTGCACCGGTAACTCTAGCCCTGAGAAGAGCTCATTGGCGGCCGATATCACGAGACTGATATAGAGAGGCGACAGGATCTGCCAAAGCCCGTATAAAGACCCTGCAATAAATAAAAAGCGCGCAAAAAAGAGCAATGAGCCGTTCAACATCGCTTGCTCCTCGCGCCCAGCACCACTTCCTGTAGCCAATACATCCACACTAACAGTACAAAGCCGATATTGACCAATACCATGATGTAAACGTGGAAGAGTTCAATCTGGGCCGGTGCGAAACGCGCCACCATCCCCATCACCAAGAGCCGCAACGTACTGTAGACGACAAAGGCCGGTACCACAAAAACTACACCCTTGATCCGGTGGACCACCGAGGCTGGGTAGGCTAACACCGCTGCCAGACACATAAAGAGCGCGAAAATACCCGTGCACTCAAAAGTGACTAGATAGACGATGTCCCGGACGGCCAACTCGCATACGCCAGCGGCCAACAAAGTCTCCCCTAGCCTTGCATCAACGCCCACGAGGTTGAGCAGCTGCACCGCCACATAGGAGATGGGATACATGTAAAATCCGGCAAACTGCGGCCTAAGCCATTCAAAAGCCATGGCCATAATACCAAGCCAGACGGCAAAGAACAAGCAGAAGTACAGCCCCCTCTTGCGGTGCTTCAATGCGGCTAGTGATCTCAAAATAACGAGCCTTAGAGCAGTTCTACTACCTGAACAGCCATTGCAGCCCCATAGGCAGCGCCGACGCCAGAAGTACGAGGAGCAAACTGAATAGGCCTAGCATAGCGCCACGTGCCGTCAACAAAACAAACTCTACAACCTGACCAATTATCATACCGACCTTCCTTGCCAATATAGTTGCTATGGTCTTCCTGACCATAGAGGCAGATGCCCTCTGTATCAACTATCGGCACGAAAGCTACCAGCTTAAATTGTCGGCTAATTTCCTCACAAAAAAACGATCAAAAAAAGTCATAAATTACTGTAGATAATTTAGATAGCCTGCGGGGGGGATTCACTTTACCAGCATCATGCGCTGCGTCTGTACACTGCTACCTGCGGACAAGCGGTAGAAATAGGGCCCCGTGGCAACAGCCTGTCCCTGCTCGTCGCGGCTGTCCCAACGCACATTATGACTTCCCGCCGCTGTACGGCCCTGGACCAGGGTGCGGACCTTCTGGCCTAGCGCATTGAAGATGTCCAACGATACGGTCTGCGCAGTGGGCAGATCAAAGCGGATCAGCGTCTCGGGGTTAAAAGGATTGGGTCTATTCGGATGCAGCGCCAAACGCAGCGGCCGAGCGGACCGTGCGCCGCCGTGCCCCAAATAAGCGGCAATGCGACCGCCATTGAAATGACCGCTCAGATCACGCACTTTGGCGCTTGCCGAGGTGGGATAGATGCGAAAGAGTTCGCCGGCACCCTCGACCGAGCGCGGTCCGGCGAACGCCACGTGCAAACCATCTTCGGCGTTGACGTAAACTACTTCGAAAAGCTCCATCTCCGGAGCCATTTCGATACGCCCTTCAATACCTGAGAGCAGCAAATCCGCAGCGAGTATTTCGTCGCGCGCGTCTACCCGCACCGAGATATAGTCATCGGTCGAGGCCAGGGCCAGATAGCGCTCTTCAACCACCGGTTTGGGATTATTAGTCGTCTCGGGCTGAGGATGATTTTTGGAGGTCGGGCCCTGCACCGGAAAGCTCGAGATCAACCCCAGACGCCGCTGGATCGCCAGAGCGGCATCAAAGGCCGTTATGGCGCTTTCTGGTGCGTCGATATCCAGATTCGCTACGAGCGAATCGAGGCCGACCAATGTCAGGTGGTTGACCGCATGCGAAAGAATCAACGCGCTATCGTAGGCCTGCAGGCTGCCGCTGCCATCAGCGTCGCCCAACACAACGACCCTATGGGTATCAACGATCGGCGTTGTTGGACCCGTCAGGCTCAGCGGATCGGTATAGACAACCGACACCTCTTCGCCGCTTTGGGTATGGAGAGTCCCGTCTTCGCTAGTACCGGCAGTGCCAAAAGCGGTCGATAGCGTACCGAAGAAGACCAAATCATCGACACTCTGCTCGGTCAATACCACGGTCTCTTGTTCGCCCGTAACATTGTTCTCCAGTGTCACGGGAAAGGTTTCAATATTGGCGGGGTCGATATTGAGGTCGACATCCGTGACGCGCACCCGCACCACGTCGCCCGGCTCAGACAGCAATGTCGCGGCCAGGTCACCGTCGTTGCCCAATAGAGTTACTGGACCTGGGGTGGATTGGGTAAAGTCGGTCTCGTTGCCATTGAAGGTCAATGATTCTATCGTCACGGGGGCCGATATTGCATAGCGCAGCTTGTTGACCCAAAAATTGATCTGCAAGAATTCACCCGTGGAATCGGCCGGGGAAGACGTTGTAGAGGCCGATACCTTAAGTGTATCCATTGCTCCTGGACCAATACAAATCGTATAGCCAACCGTCCAGGAGGGGGTCAGCGCCCCAGGCGTCACGCTAGTAACTGTCAACAGGTCGCTATTGAAAGAAACCTCCATCGCCGACTCGACGAGAAGCATTCCGCTTGTCGAGTCGATGGTTGCCGCCACCGTCAAAGGTAGATTGTAGGTAGATGATGCGGTGGTAATCGAAACTTCGAGATAGGGCACTTCGCCGTAGATCAAATATACTGCCCCGGTTAATGAGTCCACACCGGGCGCTCCGATCAATAGATCTTCGACACCGTCACTATTAATATCGCCACTAGCAAAAGCAACACCGGCATAATCTCCACTACTGCCGCCAATCACCAATACATCAGGAATATCCACAGCTAGGTCAATAAAAGAGGGGGGCGTCGGCTCACCAAAGATAGTATATACTTCGCCTGCAGCACCCGAATGAAAAGGCGAAGTTGCAACCAAGTCGGCAAAACCATCGCCGTTGTAATCCATACTTTCTACCGTCCAGCCCAAGTAGCCATACTGCTCTTCACCATGTATCTCCAACCCCACGGTTCCCCCTGCTGACAGATCAACAAAACCAGAGACCGAAGCACTACCATAGATCAGATACGTTGCACCGAAGCCACCTCCAGCTACGGCTGCACCGATAATCATGTCGTCATAGCCGTCTCGGTTTATATCACCGCCGCTAATATCCCAACCGAGATATTCAGCCGGCGTGCTTCCGCGCACCCGTAGGTCGGCATCAGTCCTCAAATCTACAATCGGGTTAAGGTTCGCCCCTCCCAACACGACATAAGCTTCGCCGGAACTTACACCACCTGGAGCCGACTTTGCGCTGATGAGCAAGTCATCAAAGTTGTCATTGTTCATATCTGCGACAGCGATAGAATTTCCACTGCGGTCATTGGCTCTACGACCATGCACTTCTACGTCGACAGAATCTGCAGCCAAGTCAATAACCGATGGCAATAAAGACGCGTGGCCGAATACCACATAGGTTTTACCCGCATTGATTGAGTCACCCACCGCTGCATCATTAGCCGAAAAAATCATATCGTCGATTTGATCACCATTGATATCACCGGAGGCCACGTCCGAACCGAGAGCTTCTGTTATCTTTGCACCGCGGAATTCTATATCCGCTGTAGCGGTACTCAAATCGATCAAACTCGGCAGGGTCGCCTGGCCAAAAATCACATAGACCTCTCCTGCGCTACCCTTGCCACCCGGATCGGCGCCCGGCGCACCGATAATCATATCCTCATAGCCATCGCTGTTAAAATCTCCAAGCACCAGATTTTCGGCAAAAAGATCCTCTGCCCCTCGGCCTAAAACGACCATATCGGAGTTTGCTAGGTCAACTGAGGCCGGCAAGTTGGCGCTTCCCAAGACCACGTGTAATTTTCCCCGTCGGTAATCTCCACCGGGCGACGCCGCCAGCGCTCCAATAACCATGTCGGAAAAACCGTCGTTATTAATGTCACCTATTGCCAATGCTGCGCCGGTCTCATCGGCGGCCGTTTCACCCACAAAGAGCACGTCCTCTTCGCCAGCACTCAAATCGAACACTGTCGCGGCATCGGCCGCTTGTAACATACAAACCAGCACCATGACCACGGCCAATGGACAGCTCTTTAAAAGACGTATGTCTATTTGCGTTGTAAACATCGTTTATTGCGCCAATAACATTTTATTTACTGCTTGGTAGTAAGGCGTCTTCAGGCGATAAAAATAGAGGCCGCCGGCAACAAGACGGCCACGGTCATCACGACCATTCCAACGAATGTTGTAGGCTCCTGCTGCTTGGGTTGTGTGCAACAAGTTCCTTATCGGTTGACCGAGAATATTAAAAATAGTCAACTGGATATCACTGGTGCGCGGCAGTTCGTAGCGAATTACCGTCTCCGGGTTGAATGGATTCGGCACGTTGGGCAACAACTTAAAAGAGCCGGGCTTGGCCTGGGTGGATGGCGCCTCGGTGCTTCCTTCTATACGCCCATCGTTAAAACTCGCTCGTATGAGCCGTACTGTTGTCGCTGTGGTCAACTTTTCCGGATAGAGCTGCAACAACTCACCGGAACCTTGCAGCGGCCGCGTCCCCGCGAAGGCGATTTTTGTAACGTCGTCGTGATATCGCGAGGCAACAAGAAAGCCAGACGCGTCATCGGCCGTCTCGACCCGGCCGCGAAAGCCGGCAACAAAAAGCTCACCCGCCACGATGTTTGCGCGATCCTCGGCGAAGACCGACCAATAGCCCTGTTTTGCCACCAGCGCCAGACGCCGCTCTACCGTCAGCGGCTTGGGCGCGACGCTGCTTTCGGGCTGCGGGTGATTGGCCGAGGTCTTGGGCTGGACTGGGAAGCGGTCGATCAAGCCGACCCGCATCTGCAACACCAAGCTGGCATCAAAGGCCGTGATGGGTCCAAAAGGCGATAGATCATCGACATTCGCCGCCAGCGAATCCAACCCCGTCAAGGTCGTGGCGCCCACCGCGTGCGAAAGAATCTCGGCCGCATCAAAGCCACGCAACTGGCCATTGCCGCTGGCATCGCCCCAGGGATCAATGGTCGTGGTGGTATCTAATAGGTGTTCGGCATTGCCGGTACCAGCAGCCGTGTCTATATAATCCCCTATTTGCAAATCGCCTTGCTGAACATTGAGCGTACTATCGCCAACGGCGCCGGCACCGGTAGCAAACACGGTAAACAACCGACCGATAAATATATCCGTGTCGGCTCCGGTTTCGTTGAGCTGTATCGTTTCTACTTCTAGTGTGGTACTATTCTTAACAGAAATATGGACGATATCTGCCTGCAATGGATCAATGTTGAGGTCGGGATCGACAACGCGCACACGCACGGTGTCGGCCGGCTCGGTCACGACGGTCATATCGATCCCACCCAGCGTACCGAGTATAAGATCTACCGTATCGCATTGCTGGACCGTATTGCCGCTGGCGTCCAGTACATCGTCGTAGCAGACAGCGATCTGCTCGCCAATTTGCGCCTGCACAACGCCATCGCCCGAAGTCGTGCCAGTCGATATTATAACATTTATCGATCCGACAAATACACCGCTTGAAATAGCCGTCTCGGTGACCGTGACGGTTTCACTCTGTGCCCCATTCGCAACCTGAACCGTCAGGCTCTCGGCAATGCCCACATCGCGGTCTTCATCTGCCTCGGTGATCGTGATCTGGATGGGCTGAGAGCTACCGATCACAGCGGGCGAAGCTACGACTACCCCATCAACACCAACCACCTTAATCGACCCATTACCCGGAGTATGCGCCGGCGTGCCGGCGTTGAGCAATACGTGCTCCAGCGTCAACGCCGCTGTCATCGGTGTATAAAAAGCTCCGACGTTAAAATCGACATTGAAGAGCACACCATCTGCCGCAACGGTATCGACAGTGGTCGCTCCTGCAACCTTGAGCGTATCGAGCGCAGTGCCAGAGGATACGACCGATGCGAGAAAGCCATTGCTCAAAACCCAGTCTTCGAGCATCGCGCCGGTGGTATCTAGATCAACATAGGTGACCTTCGTCGGATCAAAGGTCATAAACACTTCGACCGAAACAATGGCTTCGGAACCGACATTGGCAACACTGACTGGGACCCGAACCATACTGTTGCGCGGAGTCGTCACATTAGCCACATCGACATTTACTGCCGCAGAGACAGACCCTACCGAAAACGCCATAAGACAGGCGAAGGAAAAAAGCCTGCACAGCGGCGAGGCCTTATGTCGGAACGTAGTCTGCTTCATCAATCCTTATAGCGCTCGTCTATTAGCGAAGTAACATCAGTTTGCGCACTTGCCTGAAGTGTTCCGCCTGTAACACGTAGAAGTACGGTCCGCTGGCCGCCGGAAGGCCCGCCGCGTCGCGACCATCCCAACGCAAATGATGAAAACCGGCGGGCTTAAATCCATCGTTCAATACCGCGACCTCCTGACCCAGCACATTGTAGAGGCGCAGCGACACCGGACCAGAGACCGGCAACTGAAAGCGGATTTCAGTCTGAGGATTGAAGGGGTTGGGGACATTCGGCAATAGGGCGTAATCCGTCGGCAGCAGGCGCAGCGGACCCCACTCGCCAAGACCAGTAGCCATCTGGCCATCGCGTGTTGCGGTTATCTCATCCACACGCAGCAAGGCTGGTGCAGCGCTGGGAATGGCCTCAAAAGAGATTCGTGCCAGCACCTGTGCACCCGATAGCGTCGATCCATCGATGCGGTATCCGCCCAAGGTCAGGATACCGGGTCGGTCTTCGAGCACGGAAAATAGCTCGCCATCCGAACCTTCAGCTCCTACGAAGCGCAGCGCTTGCTCCTCGTAGCGCAGGCGCAGGCCATAGCCTTTGAAACGGTCTAAACCCACACCGTGAACATCAACATCGTAACGACCGGCATTTCCCGACTGCAAAGACAGCTTCGCATCAAAGGGCGCAACGCCGTCGGATGGCGATACCAGATAACGCGATGCTCGGTAATTGCTACCAAACAAATCGACGAAGGCGAAAAAGTCAGTAAAGTTAATCTCCCCATCACCGTTGAAATCAAACTCAGCACCATAACTGGCTTCGCCCAGAACGCTTCCGAAGCGTTCAGCCATCATAAAGAAGTCGTCAAGACCGACCCGGCCATCGCCTTGAAAGTCGCCCTGACCCCTTAGCTCTACCGCTAAAGCAATCGCCGCCGACGGCAGGCTCTCGTTGCCGACGCGATCAACAGCGCTGATCTGGTAGCGATATTCCTCCGATGACAGTAAGCTATCATCGCTGTAGAATGCCGATTTAATAGGGCCGGCTATCAAGCCGAAGGGACCCGAGCCTAAAGCCCTGAAGATGTTGTAACCGACGACATCGGATTCAGGCACCGCCTGCCAACGTAAGGCAACCCATCCCGCACCGGTGTTTTCTGCTGAAAGCCCGGTGGGCACGGTGGGCGCAGCTACATCAGATTCTGCTAATGTCGTCAAGACCATTACGGCACTCTCGCTCGGGCCATTGCCGCCGATGTCGACCGAAACTGCCTTAAACTCGTACGTCGTATTTGGCTCGAGGTTGGCCAAGGTCACCCGATGGCTCGATTTGAGGGCAACCCGACCTACCGCATAGTCCATCACCCCACCGATACCATAATGGACAAAAGCATCGGCGGCCTCGTCGGTTGACCAAACAATAACCGCCGTTTGATCCGACAAGGATTCGATTTGAGGTTGCGCCAAAAACACCGGAGCTTGGACATCGGGATTTGCCGCCGTGGTAAAGCGACGTAGGCTACTGACGGCCGGTCCGTTTTCCCCTACATCGTAGGAGTGCACCTCAAATTGGTACGAGGTATTGGGCTCGAGGTTCGTCAACTCAATACGGTGTTCGGTCGCTAGGCCGAGACCCATAGCACTCCGACTAAGATCGTTCTGGCCATAGAAAACCTCCGCCGAACTGGCCTCATCAGTAACCCAAGTGATGGTTACCACCCGATCAGAAATCGCAAGCACTTCTGGCTCGGCGATCATCTTAGGAACCGCTATATCGCTGCTGGCACTGGTCGTAAACGAAAAGACTTGGCTCAAGCCCGGTCCATTGCCGACCGGGTCGGTCGAGGCCACTTTAATGCGGTAGGTCGAACCAGCCTCCAGGTCGTCGAGCAAGACCTGATGCTCAAAATCGTGTTTGAGAAACGAAGCCAATAGCTCGAAGCGTCCATCGCGTTCTAAGAAAAGCTGACTATCGCCGATTTCATCGGTTGTCCAGGAGACCAACACTTCGCTCGCACTACGAGAAATAAGGTGTGGCCCATCGACAATCGCCGGAGCTGCAAAATCGGACTCGGTATCGGTGAAGAAACTGATCGTGCTATTCTGAACCAGCGGTGCGACAACTTTGCCGGCGCCATTATTGCCGACCACTGTTTCGTTGCCACTGAGATCGCGCGATGTCAGAACAAAGAAATACTCGGTTCCGCGCTCGAGTCCAGTGATCGTGATATTGTGGTCCTTGCTCGCCACGAGCGATTCAAAAAAGTATTCGGCTGGCGTGCCCAACGTAGTCGCAGTGCCAATCCGCACCTGCGGAAAGCAGGGCTCATCTGTGCGCCAGCGGATTGTGGCCGTTGAGTGACTAACGACTAATTCAGGGCGCCGAACGATTACCGGCGGAGTGAGGTCTGGGTCGGCATCGGTCTTGAATTTGAGATCTTTGGATTTGCCTTCAATTCCTGCCAAATTCTGCGAAGTCACACGAAAATAGTACTTGGTGTCGGGTTGCAATCCGGAAATACGCGTTTGGTGCTCACGGGTAAAGGTCGGGTCCTCAATCCGTGCCCCATAGGACTTACTAGTGCCATAATCAACAACGCTACTAGTGGGCTCACTAGTGTTCCATTCAATCAGTGCAGCGGTGTCGGTGGTTTTGCGCACATGCACTTGGCGAATCTTTGGCTTTTTATTTTTCGCCGACTTGCTCGTGCGAAAAGTGAGGTCCCGACTGCGCGTAGGGCCGTTGCCCTCCGCATCAAGCGCCGCTACCTGTACATGATACTCGGTGTCGGCCATCAAGTTGGGCAACGTGACCAGGTGGGTCGTTGCCAAATGGTCAGAAATGACCTCCTGGCCATAGTTGGTATCGGTTCCGTATTCAACGGTTATCTCTGCCAGTTCGTCGATCTGGCACATGATAACCGCCGAGTCGTCCGAATATGCGGCAACAGCAGGTCCAGCATAGATTATGGGCGCATCGGTATCGGGTAACAAACGAGTAGTGAAGGTAATCACCTCACTCTCAACCGGACCATTGCCGAAAGCATCCGTCGAGAATACCCGAGCTTGGTAGCTTGTCCCCGGTTCGAGGTCAGTAATTATCACCGTGTGCTGCCGAGTAAGTTCAACATCGCCTGCAGAGCGATCGAATTGACCATTCGTGCCGAACTCAATCCAGCTGCTACTGGCTTCATTCGTTATCCAGCTAACCACTACCGAGCGATCGGACCGGCCGACAACCGATGGGCCGCCTTCAATAACCGGTGCTGAGCGGTCTCGTTGTGACGCCGTGAAAAAAGTGAAATTTCGGCTACGGGTCGGACCATTG
>JACLAC010006482.1_pt1 | contig 11556 bp, 10 predicted proteins | sample 8027881 | NCBI WGS metagenome assembly JACLAC01 (sample SAMN15725517, study PRJNA655200) | protist metagenome | isolation source: fluorescence activated cell sorting (FACS) single amplified genomes of... | place: Spain: Blaines Bay Microbial Observatory, Mediterranean Sea | collected 2016-01-19 | reverse complement strand
GAGCCTGTGGAATCACTTGTCAAAAGGTGGGAGAAGCCGAGAGCATGGCAGCGGGGGGGAATCCAGGACATCCTGATCACCTACAATCTGGTTGGAGAAGCCAAACTGGAGCGACTGGCCAAGTTACACGAGAGCATCCGGGTGAGCGTGGTCACTGATAATGAAACCGTGGCCCAAGGCTATGCCAACAAGTTTCAGAATCCCAAGCACCGACTGCGAGTACTGGTTGAATGTGACACAGGAGCAGGGCGATGTGGGGTCCAGACTCCAGAGGAAGCGTTGAAGCTAGCTCGCTTCATTGCAGAACAACCTGGACTACACTTCCTTGGTTTAATGACCTATCCCCCACGAAATCGTGTGGCTGAAGTTGATCAGTGGCTCGAAGATGCTCGCAAGCTGTTGACGGAGAATCATCTGGCCCCAGAGGTCATTTCCAGCGGAGGAACTCCCAACTACTACCAAGCTGCGGAAGTCAAGGCCGTGACCGAGCACCGGCCGGGGACTTACATCTACTGTGATCGTATGATGGCCAGCTACGGTTTTGGCACGCTGGACGACTGTGCACTGACAGTTCTGGCAACCGTGGTCAGTCGTCCCACCGAGAATCGGGCTGTGGTCGATACGGGCTCCAAGTCCCTCGGTTCAGATCGTTGTGATGCCCCGGGAATGGGTCACTTGGTCGAATATCCAGACGCGATCATCACGACCCTCAATGAAGAACATGGCACGATCGATCTTTCAGCCTGTGTCAACAAGCCTGCCATTGGAGAGAAGGTTCGGATCATCCCAAACCACGTCTGTCTGGTCTCCAACCTCTTTGATCAAGTCAACCTGATTCGGCAGGATCAGGTAGAAGCCACCGTCCCCGTCAACGCACGAGGCATGGTCAGCTAAACTTCCATTCTCTTTTTCTTGTTCATCGGAAACATATGAGCATCCAAACCCATTCACGGCCATCTGAGCTGAAAATCACCGACCTCCGCTTTGCCATCGTGGGTCACGACAACTGGCGTTGGCCGCTGCTGCGGATCTATACCAATCAAGGCATCACAGGACTCGGGGAGGTACGAGACGGCGCCAGTGTCCGTTACGCACTGATGCTCAAGAGCCGCTTGCTTGGAGAAAATCCCTGTAACGTGGAGCGAGTCTTTCGCAAAATCCAGCAGTTTGGCTTTCATGGACGACAGGGTGGAGGTGTCTGTGGTGTGGAAATGGCGCTGATGGACCTGGCTGGAAAAGCCTATGGAGTACCCTCCTACATGCTCGCTGGCGGGAAGTATCGTGACCGAGTCAAGATCTATGCCGACACTTCTTCAGAACAGGATCCCAAAAAGATGGCGGCTCGCATGCAGACTCGCATCGACAAGGGCTACCAATTCCTCAAGATGGATGTTGGCATCAACCTATTGCGTGGCATCGAAGGCACTTTGATTCAGGATCCAGCCGTTGCCGTTAATCCCAACCTGATGCATCCTTTCACCGCTACGCAAATCACCCAGAAAGGGATCGAACACCTGACCGAATACGCTCGGGTGATCCGTGAGCAGCTTGGCAGCACCATTCCAATTGCCATTGACCACTTCGGTCACATTGGCCTCGACAGCTGCATTCGGCTTGGTCGTGCGCTGGATCGCTTCACCTTCGCATGGTATGAAGACATGCTACCTTGGCAGTTCCCCAAGCAGATGAAGGCCATCAAGGACGCCGTTGAGACTCCAGTCTGTACTGGTGAAGATATCTACCTGCGCCAGGAATTCAAGACCCTGCTCGATGAAGACTGTGTCAGTTACGTGCATCCAGATTTGGCTACTTCTGGTGGAATTCTGGAGACCAAGCGCATCGGTGATCTGGCTCAGGAGTATGGGGTGCCGATGGTCTTGCACCAGGCCGGCTCTCCCATTGTCGCGATGGCCAACGTCCACTGTGCCGCAGCAACTGAAAACTTCGTCGCCTTGGAAATGCACTCTGTCGATCTCCCCTGGTGGGAAGACCTGGTGACTTTTGACGGCAAGGCCCTGGTGGAGGATGGCCACATTCGAGTTCCAGAAGCCCCAGGCCTCGGTATCGAATTAAACGAAGAAGTGGTGCAGGCGCACCTCAATCCTCCCACTCCAGAACTCAGCGGCTTCTTTGACTCAACGGACAGCTGGAATGTTCTGGACTCCCACGATCGCCTTTGGAGTTAAATCTTATGGAAACCCAAGTCCACCCAGTCCGCTTTCAACGACCTGAACGTGCCAAGATCGAACAACTGAAGGAGATCGGCAGCGCGACACTCAGCGCGGAACTCAAGCACAAGGCCGGCATCCGTAATTCACACATTATCGGACCTGTGACCCAGGAGAAAGGGCGAGTGATCGGCGGTCCAGCAATTACGCTACAGTTCATGCCCATTCGTGAAGATTACTATGATGACAAATCAGAATACCAGGAAGTAGAGAAGCAACTTCATCGACACGCCCTCTACCTCGCAGAAGCTGGAGATGTGGTTGTTGTAGACGCCCGGGAAGACATGCAGAGCGGGGTCTTCGGTGAGATGATGCTGACATATCTCCAAGGCAAGGGAGGAGAAGGTATCGTTGTCGATGGAGTGATTCGCGACTCGCAACCAGCCCTGGAAACTGGCTTGGGCATGTGGGTTCGTGGCTTCACACCCAACTATCACATTCAGACCGGCATCTTTCCCTTCTGCGTAAATTGTCCGATTGCCTGTGGAGGTCGACTGGTTTTCCCGGGTGATATCATCATTGCCGATGACGATGGCGTTGTCGTTGTCCCCTTGCAGCTCGTTGACGACATCATTGCTCACGCCGGCACGCACAAGGACTGGGAGGTCTTCTCCAAGCTGAAGCTCTCCGAAGGTGGAGATCTGCGTAAGTACTATCCGCTAACTGAAGAAGCTCAGCGGGAATTCGAAGAGTGGAAGAAAACCCAACAGAGTGGAGGCTGAAATGATCCGTATTGCCGAATTTTTTCAGCCCAACCAGGAGAGTCTGATCCGCCTGGTTAAGCAGTGCGGAGTGACGGACGTCGTTGGAGCAATGGACTGGAGCGAAGGGCTGGAGGTTCCGAAGGAACGACTGCCTTGGAGTCTGGATAAGCTGGCTGCCCAGAAGAAACGCTATGAAGAAACCGGCTTCTATTTGGCAGCACTGGAGAATCGTCCACCAATGGAGAAGGTCAAACTCGGCATTGAGGGACGAGACCAGGAGATTGAGCAGGTGATCGAGTTGATCCGCAACATGGGAAAGCTGGAGATTCCAGTCTGGTGCTACGAGTGGATGCCGATCTTCAACTGGATTCGCACCACCACCAATCTACCCTCACGAGGGGGAGCACTGGTGACCCAGTTTCGACTAGAAGATGTGACAGATCCCTATGAGAACGAATACGGCCTCACCGAAGAGAAACTCTGGGACAACCTAAAGTACTTCCTGGATGCCGTGGTTCCCGAAGCAGAGTCTTCAGGCGTCAAGCTTGCCATGCATCCAGACGATCCCCCGATTCCGCTGGTCAAGGGAACTCCCCGAATCATGTACAGTATCGACAACTTCCAGCGACTGCTGGATCTACATCCGAGTGAGATGAGTGGCATCGCTCTCTGTCAGGGCAACTTCACACTGATGACAAATGATCTACCCGGGGTGATCCGTAAATTCGGCAAGCAGCAGAAGATCTTCTTTGTGCACTTCCGTGATGTGCAGGGACAGGCCACCGATTTTGTTGAGACCTTCCACGATGACGGCAAGACCGACATGGTTGCTTGTATGCAGGCTTACAAGGAAGTGGGCTACGATGGCATCTGTCGCCCCGACCACGTTCCCACGATGGGGGAAGACAGCAATCAAAATTTTGGTTACTCTGAAATTGGTAGGCTCTTCGCGATCGGCTATCTCAAGGGTCTCCGGCAAGCAGTCTATGCATGAGCCAACTCAATCTAGCAATGCCCTGCCAATTGACTTAGAAGTAGGTTTTTTTGGAAACTACTGATTAAATAATTAGAGAGAATAACTATGAAATTTGCTGTTTACACGAAGTGGTATTGGAAAAATGGGGTTCCGACTCCTGCAGAATTGCAGGCGAACATGAATAAGGCTGTCAGTGGTGACACCTCAGCCGAAGACGTCATCTGGTGGAAAATCGATGAAAACCATCATCAATCTCTAATCATTTATCCTTCAGAAAAAATTGCGGAGGAAGAGTTGGGCAAAAGACAAGTGAAGCGTGAAAAAAGCAGAGCTGATAACAATATAGAATTGGTTGAAGAATTTATGGGACCAATCATGTCGAGGTTGACGGAACTCTAACTACTGCTTCTATTCTTCCTGCAAAAATACTTTCCAATAGTGCGATCTCACCTACACATTGCTCAAACATTTCAGAGAGAGCATTTCGATGAACTCAATGATCAGAATTTGTTGTTGGTCTTCTCTTCTGTTTCTAGTTTCCGGATGCACCACCAACCGACCTACGGTTCAAGAAATTCAAATCAATGAGTGTTCTTCCCCAAGCTTTATGGAGGAATGGAACTGCATCAAGTCCAAGGTCGAATCGATCTACAACGACAACGGTACTCGAACCGAAAAGTATATTTCAGAGTATGTATTTGTCGGAGATAAGCTTGTAGACTCTGTCAAGAATGGGGAAATCAACGACGAAGAAGCCAGCATTCGACTACTTGAATTCGCCAATGACCAAGACAAGCAGTTCCAGCAAAAAGAACCCAAATTCCGCTTTGGCATTGGCATTATGCGGAGTTTCTAACACAGTTGGACTGAGACAGGTTTTTTTGGTTCAGTTAAGCAGAAATTCAACGGCCACAAGCCAAGCCGTGTCCACCTACTGATAGGATGTAATGCCAATGAGACTAGCTGACAAGAGTGTGCTAATTACAGGGGCAACAGGCAGCATCGGTAAAGAAACCGCAAAGTTGTTCAAGAAGAATTGAGCAAAACTAGCGCTGTTGGGAAGAGACAAGAAGAAGCTAGGTGAACTTCAGGCTGAATTGGGGGTTGATAAAAGCATCATCTATCTTGAATACGAAGCCAGAGACGAAAGTTCTGTTGCCTCCGCGATCAACAAAACGAATGAAAAATTTGGATCATTGGACGCTGTAGTTGCAAATGCAGGAAACGAAGGGGTGATTCAGTCATTGACAGACTACACAGTAGAAGACTTTAGCTACACGCTCGAAGTCAATGTAACAGGAGTATGGTTGCTGATGAAACATGCTACTCCGATAATGACCGGACAGAGAAAAGGTTCATTAATTGCCATATCTTCGGGTGCCGGCGTAGTCGGTTCAAGTGGTCAGTGTCCATATGCCGCTAGCAAGCACGCAGTCTGTGGAATGATCAAAACCGCCTGCATTGAGTTTGGTTCTAGTGGTGTCCGTTTCAACGTTCTTGCACCGGGTCCCATTGCGAACCGGATGATGGAATCACTTCACAAACAAATAAACCCTGCAAACCCAACGGAGGTTGAAGATTTTGTCAAAAGTAAGATTCCGATGAACCGATATGGAACGAATGGGGAGATCGCTCAATTTGCACTGTTCCTGGCTTCGGATGAGTCCACTTTCTGCAACGGTGGGGTTTTCCTGGCTGATGGCGGTCTCACTGCCGGATGATTGGCCAACTCATTAGAAAAGAAATTCAGAATCGATTGAGATAGAGGAAGAGCCATGAAGGAAACACTTCGCAAAAGAAATAAGCAAAAATATATTGATATAGACTACTTACTGTACAAACCAAATAGCTACGAACAAAACCCACAAAACAGCTATCCTCTGATTGTCTTTCTACATGGAGGTTCCATTGAAGAGAATGAATTTGAGACGCTCAAAGAGAAAGGAATTAACCAGTACATCACAGATGGGAATGAATTGGAGAGTCTCGTGGTATCTCCATTACATTATGATCCTGACAAGTTTTGGAACGAACAAACAATACTAGCGATTATTGAAGAAATTGTTGAAACCCATCGAGTCGATGCTAATCGGATCAACCTAATGGGTATCAGCAGGGGTGGTTATGCAGTTTGGAGACTCGCTATCCAATACTCAAATTCTTGGGCTTCCTGTGTTGTTGCAGGTGGTGCCTGTGCACCATTTGTTTACGCATTTAAATTTCCGAAACTACCGATTTGGGCTTTCCACGGTGGAAAAGATGAGATTGTGCCCATTTCTGTAACGGAAAGTATGGTGAATCAGCTTAAGTCCCTAGGTTCACCAATTAAATTTACCGTAGTTCCAGAAGGAGGACATGATCCCACTTGTTGGGATGAAGCTTTTATGAATCCAACTGTCTACGACTGGGTACTCCGTCAGGTCTTATCAAAATAAGTTCCCTCTTTAACGACACAACTTTCTCAAAAATACCAACCATATCCTCAGACAAGTGCGCAAGGATTTTTTCTGTCTAGGTCTATCGGAACAACTGAGGGTCTGTAGTATCAAATCTACGACGGCATTGACCCACAACTGGTGAAGCGTGATAGGACTAGGCAGCTTATTTGAGGGACATAAAGTTAAGTTTCCATTTTTTGGGACCATCAATGTGAGAAATTAAAAGTAGAGTTGCCCACTGATCTCTTTTTTACTCTCAAGTTCGGTACCCGGTCGTTACCACACCCATCACCGTGAAGGAAAACCTCCCTTCTTGCTCCGCTTCTTCCAGCTGTCTTCTCCATTCAGTGACGGTTGACTCGGCAACCCCATTCTGAAGAGCAACCTTGGCCAGATTCATTTCTGTAAAATTCGCAAAGGAATTCGCATCTCGCTTGGTAAAGAAGAAAGGGATCGGGTTCGTCCTCACATTGTGAAAGCCATACTTGTTCAAGATGCCTAGCAACTTGGAGGGCAACATCAAATGTGCTTGATGGATGGCCGCTCTATGGATCAGTTGATTGAGTTCCTCTTCGGGTCCATGGAATCGAAAATAGTCCCAAAGGGTCGAATAGTTCACAAACTTGGACCTTGGTTTCATCAATTTCACCATGGATTTCATGAGGGAATCCAAGTCTCTTACATACTCCAAGGTTTGCGTGGAGGTCACCGAATCCAATTGATAATCACTCCCTTCCAGTTCTTCGAGCTTACCATTGAAAAACTCGATGTGATCCACCTCTTCACAAAGGCTTTTGGCAGCCGCAATTTGATCTGCACTGATGTCCAGGCCAATCACTTTGCCACTGGGACCCACTCTCAATCCCACCTCCTTGAGTAGTTGCCCACCGCCACATCCAATTTCCAGGATGAATTGTCTCAACTCGGGGCTTAGTTCCTTCAGCACCGCTTCCCTTCTCTGCACTCCCACACTCGTCTCAGAAATCCTTCTTTGGAGCTGACTCATATCATTCCAATTCACCATTTGAGTCCATTCATCAAAATTTTTGTTGGAAAAAGCGTTTGGTTCAATGTGTTCTCATCTACTTTGAACAAACTTTCATTGTCAAGCTACTGACCAGATGGACTTTATATTGGTAGCCAAATGGCCGGATGAGGGGCTTCGACAAATTCAAAAATTTCCTCGCATTTTCAGTACGCAAAACACCCTCACCCACCACTTGCGTGGTCCCCCCTCTCCCAGTTGGGCGAGGGTTTTAATAGATTGATTTGGTTGACGAAAATTTATCATTTGAATTGATAAGTGTAACAAAAGATTTTTGCCTTCTCCATCAGGGAGAAGGTGGCCGATTAGGCCGGATGAGGGGCTACGATAAACTTAAAGATTTCCTCGCTTTTTCAGCTCAAAACAAGCCCTCACCCACCACTGACGTGGTCCCCACTATCCCAGTTGGGCAAGGGTTTTCAGATCTGTTTTGGTCTGTAGTGATTTGCAAACAGGCGAGGGTTTTCAGACTCCATGATTTTTGGCAACAGGAAACAAAAAAGCCCTGAATCTCATAAGGAGATCCAGGGCTTGAGAAGTTAGTAAAGGAATTCAGAACATCAGCAGTTCTGAAGGGAGGACAAGATCAAGGGAGCAATATTTTGCTCTTACCACCCAGCCTTGCTACCCCAGCAGGTATAGGTGCCATCACTCAATCCAGCACAGGTATAATCATCATAGGTATATACTACAGAAGCAGTTGTAACCCCTGAGACATTGACAGGAACACTACTGTTAGTGGTTGTCCCATCACCTAACTGCCCACTGGCATTACTACCCCAGCATTTCACTGTTCCATCGGATAGAACGGCACAAGTATGATTTTCTGCAACAGCAATGTCCACAGCAGTACTGATGCCACTAACTGTATATGGATCAGTATGTACACCTGTGAGGTCTGTACCCCAGCATTCTACATTGCCAGTTCCAGTGATAGCACAAGTATATAAAGCATCCATACCTGACTTGACTAAAGAAGCGGTGCCTACTAAATCAACGATAGGCTGTGGTTGCTTGCGAGATCGTGTACCACTAGAACCATCCCAAATCGCATCGGATGTCTGTCCAGCATCATTATCCCCCCAGCAGTATGTAACATTATCGGTGCCAATACCACAGGTATGATCCTTACCAGATGTAAGTGTCTCAAAGTAAACTCCTCCAAGAACTTCCTTTAGCGTAGCGTAACTATCAGTACCACTAGCTCCTAATCGTCCTCGATTTCCTTCTCCCCAACAATAAGTATTGCCATTTAAATTTCCATGTTCAGCACCAACAGCACAAGTAAAGTCCGAACCAACAGATACAGCAGTGACATATCCTAATTTGGTAATGTCAACTTCGACATATGTTGAAGATGAAGTAGTGCCAGCAGAATCACCTAATCCCTCAGGAACAGCACCTTTGCATTTCAAGGTAGCACCAATCAAAATACAATCATGATTTGTGCTATAGAAAATGTTGTTCACACCAGTCTCAGAATGCTCAACTGGATTAGAAGCAGATGAATACTTCATCTCCCATTTACCCCAGCTATCCTTACCTGAATGAACTTCGTAGCCAAGCTCTGGACCATTACCAGCAATGGATACTGGAGTAGTAGCAGATGGTAAAGCACTTGGTGTTGGACATGATGATGAAGCAGCGTTTAAACTATAATCTGAATCAGTTCTGAATAGCATCAAGTTATTAGCATTTGCAGACTTATTTTCTCAACTGAACCATCCAGTATATGGAGTTATGCTACTTGTGCCCACTTCCATAGTAAAGGGTCTGCTACCAGTAGCAACAAAATAAACAAAACATGATGTAGGATTAACATAAACATCAAAACCCATCTGCCCGTTTCCAGTTCGCATATCATACTGTAGAGTAGTCAAAGTATTATCATAACGCATTATCTCTGGATCATGGTTCTGAGCACCTGATGCGCCAACAACATAAATGTCCTGTCCGTTGGTAGCCAACACAAATTCATTACTCCATGAATCAATACCATTACTTGTGCCGCCAATATATGTGCCTTCAGAGTTGAACTTCAATACCCTGTCAGTCATATTAGTAAATGCAACAAAGATATTTCCAGCAGCATCTGCGACAGCAGTTCCAGTCTGTCTTGAGTTGGAGCCCCTACCCCCAATACCTATGTTATTATTAGTAACACTTCTATAATCCCAAATAGCATGATTACAATAAGCCAAGCGTGACACATCTAATGTTCTATTCTTTAAGATGACACTGCCATCTGATGCCCACTTAGAGCCCATCAAATAATCCGTTGAGTTCTTATTGACATGCTGAAACCAAAAGAATGAATCATCTGGTAATACTACAACAGCAGGCTTACTAGCATATCGCCCAAGCGTCTCACCAGTAGTATCTGCCACTCTGTCATAACTGGCAGTTAGTGTGCCGTTCGTATCATACTTTACCCAACCAGAGGCTCCGGTCGTTCCTCAAGCAACATAAGCATTACCTGAAGAATCTACAACCATATCTGCTAATAAGCCTACCCACTTACTATTTGCAAATGAATGATAAGTACCAACACTTTGCCACTGAGCATCAGTATATGGATTTATTAATACATCCCAGATAATTGAACCATTTGACTGATTGATTTTAGATAGTACATAGACTTGTTCTGTTCCTGTAGTCGTCAAGTGACTAGGCATATTGGTAACAGCATGTCTCATTAATGTCATTAAGTTACCATCTGGAGAAACTGTTAAAGCCAATGCTCTATCATATTGTTGAGTATCAGTTCCGCTAGAGTGAGAAACCTTATACTCAACCTCTGCTACATTGTTATTTTTCAATAGAGTGGAATGCATATTGGGATTAATATATTCAGTTGCTAATACAAATGCCTCACCTGTTGAAGTACCAGTAACTTGTAGCATGTTATACACCTGAAAATCTTCTACAATAGTCTCCCAAGCTGGCTCTAATGGAATGGCATTTTGTCGTGTCCCAATATCACCAACACCACCTCCACCTTCTGGTACAACAGTATATCTGTATGTAGTTCCACCATAAGCAGGAAAACCTGAGTCAGTATATGTCATTACAGAGCCAGCCAATGTAGCTATCAATGTTCCAGCAGTTTCTGGATTACCAGTTGAGCCTGTCATTCTATATACTTTGAAGCTATTGACTCCGTTATTATCATTCCAAGTCAGTGTTACTTTGCCTGGCTTTGATACATCTGGTGTCCGTAGCTGTGGTGTTCTAGGAACAGCCTGCTCTTCAACAACATTAGAATATACTGAGTTACCAGCTGAGTTGTATGCTACAATAACGTATGAGCCAAGCTGATTGATGTTCAGTGAAGAAATGTTCTGTGACACTTTAGTTGTGCTAGTAATTGCTTTTGTTGAGCCATTAGCTTGTAGATATGCCAATGTCTGTGAACCAGCAGCATACAGGATGTTATAGCCATCGTGACCAGCAGAAGCAGTCCAAGTTAGTGTTACAGCACTACCTTCAGCTTTTGGAGCCGCTGTCAGCGTACCAGGTGCTTGTGGCAGTACCTCTGTGAATACTTCAATACTATCAACAGCACCAACTTCGTTGCGTGGAGTTACCATGTAGTACCAAGTATCTCCAGCAGTTAACCCAGTATGGACGAATGAAGTACCAGTGCCAGCATTCACAGCAGTGTCACTCGTAGTAACTGGGGTAGCCTGGCTCATATACACTACATAGTCGTCAGCACCGTTCACGGCAGTCCAAGTAACTGTATTGGATGTATCAGTAGTAGGACTGACTGTTGGGCTTTTAGCGACAGTTTTAGGCTGTGATGTGACTGTAGTAGACACTGGCGAAATGCCACGTGAGTTTACAGCAGTAACAGAGAATTGATATTCCTTATTAGGATCTAGTCCTGTAAAGGTATGTGATGTGCCAGTGGATTCAAACTGGTTCTGTGTGCCAACTGGCAGTGTCTCTGAATAATGAACGAAATGATATTCTGCCCTTGGAGCATCAAAGTTGATAGCGATAGCTTCTGTGCCTGATGTCGCAGACAGTGAAGGAGCTGAAGGCTTTGCTGGGCGAGTATCTACTGCCACGTCACAGGATACCGGACTGGAATCACATGGATCTGGACTCTCAAGCATACAGCCGGTGGTGGTCAGCGCTATGGTGAGGATAGTGATGAGAC
>JACLAC010006400.1_pt1 | contig 11557 bp, 11 predicted proteins | sample 8027881 | NCBI WGS metagenome assembly JACLAC01 (sample SAMN15725517, study PRJNA655200) | protist metagenome | isolation source: fluorescence activated cell sorting (FACS) single amplified genomes of... | place: Spain: Blaines Bay Microbial Observatory, Mediterranean Sea | collected 2016-01-19 | reverse complement strand
CGACTTATTGGGATATCTGACGGAAGCAGGCAAACGGGTCGAGTACACTGGGATTGATATTAACCCCGATATCGTGAGTGAGGCGCAGAAGCGTTATCCTGGTGTTCGGTTCGAATGCCAGGATTTAACCGAACAGAGAGTCGATGGTCACTTCGATTATGTCATAGAATCTGGGGTTTTCAACCACAAACTAAGCGATAACGAACGATTCATGCGCGACATGCTGAGTGCTATGTTCGACCACTGTGTATCGGCGGTGGCTGCTAATATGATGACGTCGTATGTCGACTACCGCGAGGATCATCTCTTCTATTATGATCCAGCTGAGGCTCTTGGTTTCGCGAAAGAGCTGAGTCGATTCACGTCGATTCGCCACGACTATCCGCTCTATGAATTTACTCTTTTCGTCTATAAACTAGATCGTTTTTCGGATTGAACTAGATGAGAGGAAAGACATAATGGATATTACTGAACAGATAATAGACAAAATAAAGCGCAATAGGATTTCGACGACGGAGGTGGCCGATTGTCTCGACAAAAGCGGTGCGATTACTGGAGTAAGACCGTATTGCCAAGGCCATTTTCGGGTCGGCAAAGTCTTCTGGGTCTACGCTTTTAACGAGAGCAATTGGGAGGTGCACGAGCAGATTCGCGAGGCCGGAGAGGGGGACATAGTGCTAGTTGAAGCCTTCGATTGTGGTGAGAGGGCTATCTTCGGTGAACTTGTCGCTAAATATTTGATGCTCTACCGCCAAGTTTCGGGCATAGTTGTGAAGGGATTACTGCGGGATGTGCCTAAGTTGCTCAAGGAGAATTGGGCAATATGGGGTGAGGGGGGAACACCTATAGGTTGTTTTAATAAGCAGAATGAGGTGCTTTTTGACCCGGATATAATACGCCAGAGGAAAGACCAATACAATGGCGCGATTGCAGTCTGCGATGACAGTGGGGTTGTGGTGATACCGAAAAACAGAATCGAATCTGCATTTTTAGAAAAACTCGATTGGATTGAAGAACAGGAAGACATTTGGTTCGATTGTATTGATCGCAGGAAATGGGACACATATGATACCGTTTGTTTGAAGCTATATAGAGATCAGTAAACATGGAGTTGGTACACTTCGATGAACTGGGTGCGGGCCCATGGGACGACTTCTGTTCGCAAAGCGATGGCGCCTGGCTGTTGCACACTTCTTTCTGGTTGCGCTATACACTTGCCCTGTTCTCGGGAGAGCGAGAAAATCAGTCTTTCGCCGCGGTAGAAAATAAACAGATTCTGGCAGTGTGTCCGTTGATAGCAGAGAGTCGGGAGGTTTACGGCAGGCCGTTGAAGGAGTTCACCTATAATGGTGAGGCCTGCCCGCTTCCCGCGTTGAAAAACGACATGCCGGAGAAAAAGAAAAAGAACGTGTCCAAATTCGTCTATTCCTCGATCGACGAATCGGCGGAACGCCTGGCGATAGATCGTGGCACATTCAGGTATCATGTCCTGGCTAGCGGATATTATCATAGCCCTACCCCGGTCGCCAATGAGCTCGTGTGTTATGGGTACATCGAAAACAACCTGCGCACGCAATCTATCGACCTGACACAAGAAAATGACCGCTTGTTCAAAGGGATGCGTTCGGGGCATCGCCAGAGCGTGAACAAGGCGAACGAACTCATGACCTTCGCTGTATATGACCGTGGGAATATTTCGCGGGAAGTATTTTCGGCGTATCAGAAAATGCACGAGAAAGCCGCTGGTAGGCAGACCCGTTCCGAGAGCACGTTTAATATGGCGTACGAGCTGATCGAACAAGGCAATGCGGTGTTGTGCAGTGCAGCCCTAGACGGCATTGTGATCGGATACGCGCTGGCATTTGTGTATAAAAAAGGCGCACTGTACGCGTCGGCCTGTAATGATCCCGACTATAAATACGTCCCCGTAGGGCACGGCATCCAGTGGGAGCTGATTTGTTATTTGAAGTCGCGCGGCGTTGTACGTTATGAGGTCGGTTTACAGAATTGGCCGCAACTCCACTATATACCGAGCGACAAGGAAAGAGGCATATCGAAATTCAAGCGCGGTTTCGGAGGCGACTCGGCACCCGTATTCAGCGGTGAACGGTTCTATGACATGGATGCGATGAAAGCGATATTTGAAGGGCGCCTGCGGGATTTCATCAGCTACTCGGGCATGGTGGGTTCAAGCGATTGCGCGTGATTGACCTGTGGCCGAATGTGCCTTTTGAATCCGTCGGCACTACGGGCGATAAAACGCGAAATTTGGTCTTTCCAAGCGGGCGACAAGCGGTCTTGTTTGCAGTGGACCAACTTGCGGGTGCGCGCGATGGGCGGATCGCGTTGCCAGACTATTCCAGCCACTGCCTCATTTCGATCGTAGCGAAAAAAATAACGCCACTGCCCATATCCTCGGCGATATGCGGGCCCGAATCCATCGATATTGTTTTGTTCTATAGCCAATGGGGTTGGGAAAGGCCATTGCTTGAGTTGGAGGCCGCTATCGATACATTTCCCAATGCGGCTTTGATCATGGACCGGGTCGATTCAATGGGCGAGTCGTTGGCCAGTCTTCCCGAGTGCTATGCGAGCCCGGATATCTTTCAGGTATTCAGTCTCAATAAGCTATTAGGCATCGGCGGCGGGGGATTGGTCGCCCGGGGAGATGATTGGCAGGATGCCGAAAAGGGGAACGAAGAGGAACGAGAAGTCTGCCGGGTATTGTCTGAGCTGAAAAAAAGCTTGGGCGCTTCTCCCGAAGCGGATTTGGTGCAGAGTTGGGAACTGGCCGATATCGGCGTATTTACACCGGAGCTAGCGCAGTGGCTCGATGCGAATAACCTTGCGCATTCCATTCGTGATGCGGCGGCGGCGCGGCGCTCAAGGATCGAAACTCTTGCCGCATATAAAGACCGGCTAAAATGGCCACAATGGATGTGCGAGCAATTGCAAGGACAACAAAGGACATTTCCCGGTATTGCCCCTTTGTTCGTCCGTGATCGCGGCATTGCTAGGGATTTGGCGCGGACCATAGGCGAACGAATCGGCATTAGGGTTGCAGACTATCATTTCGACAAGTCTCCGTCGTATACAAAATCCGATTGGACCCCCTGTATCGCTGTGCCTTTGCACTGGCAGGTCCCGATAGAATCACTGGAGCGAATTATCGATTATTGGGTAGACACGGCGGAATGAACTGAATAGAAATGATTTTTTGGGTGTAATGGCTAGTAAACTGATCGTTCCCATATTCAAGATTGCTGAGAGCGAAGCGGAGTGCGAAGCGGCGCTTCGTCTCGTAGCAAAGGTGTTTGCATTGAATGTGGATATGCCCGATTACGGGTATTATAAAAAGATACTTTGGTATGAAGATCCTGCCTTTGAAAAGGGCAATCTCGTATTGGCGGTAGATACGGATGGGACTGTTATCGGCGTTGTTCGGATTGTACCCCGAGTGCTTTATCGTAACAAACAGCCAATATTGGCGGCGGGTATCAGCAGTGTTTGCATTGATGAAGATTATCGGGGGCAGGGATTATCAAGGCCAATGATGGAATTTGCCCTTGCAACGAGCAGAGACCGGGGTAGCGAACTTGCCGTGTTATTCGCACGTCGGAAGCAAGATTTTTATTATACCCGTTTTGGGTTCTGGGGGGTGGCATCATATAGCAAAATTAAGATCAGTATTCCTGTTGCTGTCAGGCAACGGGCTCGTGGCTGTTTTCGTATAAAAGATATTGATGTGGCGGAATGGGGTATATTTAGTGAGCTATATAAAACGTGTTACTGTACTACGTTTGGCTATGTAGAACGGTCTCTGGATTATTGGAAATTTATCGAACGACGAATCCAATATCTGAAAGAAACGAGCATTAAACAGATCTCTCTTCACGGTAATATTGTGGGGTATTTTATAGTTAGCATTAATGAGGTTTATGAATTGGCCGGATTACCAGGTGAGATTGATTTATTGGATATGGTTGTTTGTATTGAGAATGCCACTGGACGGAGCAGTGATGAGTTGACGTTCAGTATGTCACCGGATCATCTGATGATGTCGTCTCGATATGATCTGGATAAAACAGTTTCTTTTCGAAGCTGTTCGTTCGGTGGGAACATGGTGAAGATTTTGGATGTCAAAAAATTAGTTGCTCTATGGATTGAAAGGATTGAACACGCCAACAGAGAGATTTCGCCATTGCCATTCTCTGGCGAGATTGGACCGGTGAGGTATGAGTGGGACGGCAAGGTATTCAATGGGGAAGCCGATCCTGCTATTCCGGATCTAAGTTACGATAGCACATGCCTTCTCTTAGGATGCCAGAGCACGCATTTGAGGGCTAAAGAAATTCCCTTTCGATTGGACTCCGAACCGTTTGACATGCCCATAATGGATCAGATGTAGGTAAACGATGCGACGTTTTGTGTTTTTTGAAGAATTAAAAAAAGGATATATCATACCGATATTTCTGTACTCGATACTTGGCTATCGAGTTTTATACAAAAGCTTGCACAAATCCTGTGATGATAAGTGGGTCGCTCGTTTGGAAGGTCAAGGCAAGATTCAGCGCATTGTTTTTTCCACACCTCTCTACTATGGCCAAGATCCGTCAACCGATGAAGCCATTAAATACATCAAAGATAGAGACGGGCAATGTATTAATAAGCACGTGGCAGAATACATGGCAAGGTTTTATCAGAGTGATGATATTAAGCTAGCATATGAAAAGGTGCTAGTCGAGATACTCAGCCATTATTTCTATAGGCTATCAATGGTGAATCGCCTAGCGGTTGAGGGTGTAAAATTTCCAATATTCATACCTAAAGACAATGATGAGGCTAATGCCGATTGGAACGCTGCATGGTGCTGTTTTTTTGCCGAGAAGCTCATTAAGCGGGGAGGGGAGGAAGGATCTCACGGCAACAGACTATTGATTCCTTTATGGTTACGGGCAAGACTATTGATGTTTGGCGTTAAGCGTTATTTAGGCGTATGTGTAAGGATAGTGTATGATCTGTTAAGGGCTTTTAAGAATAGCCAGCTCTCTTCAAATCACCTACATACAAAGGATGAATGCAAAGAAGAGTTCGACCTGGGAGTTTTTATCATCTCCCCGGAAAGAGAACTGCTCGATGGCGTGCGTTCCATAGGCTTCATAACTCGCCACCCTGATTTAGATGGGGTGCGCAGCTTATACATTCCCAGAGGCGAAGTCGATGGTGCCGTAATCAATAAAATAGAGAAGAGGGGGCTGGAGGTCGCTCGCTGGTCTTCAACCTTAGGCTTGGGCGATTTTCGCCGTTTGTTTATCAGTACGGATTTTGTTTCTGTTTTGCTCAGTTCCCATTGGGAAATATTGGTGACTAGAAGGTTGGTCTATTCGTATATCCGCTGGAGTAGTTTTAACCGCCATTATAACATTCCTGCAATAGTAACGTATGCCGATTTCGCTTTTGAGCATATTCCAAGAAATATAATGTTCGAGAGAAGCGGGGTGAAAACCTGGTATTATAATGATTCAATCAACATGGGTAAATGGGTTGGTGATCCGAAGTATCAGACTTCTCTGTGTCACCCCTTTTGGTGTAACCTATACTACGATCATCTAGTGACTTCTAACGACCGAATCGCGAATTATTTCAAAGCTCATCCCAATCGCATTAAGAATTTCAATGTGGTTGGGAGTCTCTGGGCTCACGATTTAGTAAAGTTGAAGGATAATGCGGCCAATTCGAGATATTGGGACATTTTAACCGCCGAAGGTTATACTCATGGCATGAAGCTAATCGTCTTATTCGACTCGTGGTTTCATCCCGATGGCATGAACACGCTTGATGACATGTTGAAGTTTACAAATGATTGTACTCGCTTACTCGATGACGGATTTAGCGATGTTTTTGTCGTATTAAAGGAAAAGAAATCAGTAGATAAAGCTTATAGATTTTCCCGCGTGTCCGATTGCGACCGGGTTTTTGAATCGAGAGATAAATTAGCCGTACATGAACGAGGATGTGTCCTAGACGACTCACACGACGTGAGTGGCATTGCGGCATTGGCGGATCTCGTAATTTCCTTTCCATTTACCTCGGCGACATACGAGTGTTTATGTGCTGGGATAAAAGCCGCGTACTACGACCCGTCGGAAAAACTAAGAAACTCGTATTATGATTTTTACCCCGATATGCTTATGCATGGGTACGACGAACTTAAAAACGTGGTCCAGAAAATACTAGATTGTCCGCCAATAACATACTTTGAAGACCTGGATGGTGCGATCTCGAAAGAGAGCGAATTGAATAGAAGAGCGGACGGGCTCGATCGTTTTTGCCAGATGCTTTCTCAGAATTTATCCCGTTTAAATAGGTGATGACGACCTTGCAATCGTTTTTCACATGGGTTATGTGAAAACTAGGTTATGGCGTTAAAACAACAAGCAGTGTATCTGTACCGGATATGTATTCGCCCCTTGGTGTGGTTTTCCATACCGTTTTTCAGGGTAGTCGCCCGGCTTTTTTCTCTATGGGTGGCGGAGTTGGTGCGCAATACGCCGCCGCAGACGACTTTGCACCATTACTTGGGGGTTATAGTCAACCTATTACCGGACAGCCAGGTCGGTTTGGCGCGAGCGGAGTGGCATCGTGCGTCCTTGGGCAGGCTCGGACGCGCCCCGGCGTTTTTACCCCATGTGGTCATTTCCAATCCAGGTAATGTACAGATTGGGAATATGGTGGCGATCAATTATTTTACGATGATCGTGGCTTTTGCCAAGATCACGATTGGCAACGATGTGTTGATTGGGCCTTCTGTGCTGATACACAGTGGCAATCATCGCTATACCAATCTCGAAATTAATATTCGCGAACAAGGGCATGAGCATGCGCCTATCGATATTGAAGATGACGTTTGGATCGGAGGGCATGCAGTGATATTGGCTGGGACGCGCATTGGATACGGAGCCATTGTGGCGGCTGGTGCTGTAGTGACAAAGGATGTCGAACCTTATGCAATCGTTGCTGGTGTTCCGGCAAAAAAGATAGGCGATAGAAAAAAGAGTGGGATCGAACAAGGACCGGTTGCGCAATCGTAAAATCTGCCTTAGAGGGTGGTTCTCCCTGGATGTGATTAGGATCTCCGTATGCCGCCTGAATAGGTAAAACTTTGTTTTTTCAGTAGTCTCACTTCTCGTCATAATTCAGTTATATCGATTGAAGAAGGGCTTGGATCTGCTAAAAGAAATGATTCGCCCCATAGCCCGTTCGACTCTGTGTCGGACCTTGCGATCCTACGTGGAGCCGGTGATTCGGGACGTGCTGGATCTGGAGCCGGTGGGCAGTCGCGATCCCAGGGCCTGGCACCATTCGGTCAGCGACGCGTTTTTCTGGCGCAGCGACGCGCAATTTAAGACCCGTTTCGACTTGATGAACATGCATTCGTTCGTCCTGGCATCACCCGCAGTCGAAAACAGTGCCTATGTCGTCTTCTTCTCTGCTCAAGGGGAGGAAATTCACCGCGAGCATTTCGAGCTACAGCCTTTCGAAATACGTCCTGTATTTATCGATGAATATTTGGGCGCGGGTGCTGGTTGTGGCACTTTTTGCGTATTCCACGACATGGCCGCAGGCGATTGGCCTTTCGAATACTGTATATCCGATCGCGGGTATACGAGCTATAAGGTAGGCCAGGACACTCTTTGGAGTTATGTCCATGGTTGCTGCAACACCTTAGTTATGGCCCATGACCCGGGTAGCGGGCGTTATTACACGTTGAGCCGGGGTTCTATTAAGTCTCGGTCTTATCGTCCGCAATTGAATCTGGCCGATTGCGGACGCTTTGAAGTGCTCGTTTCCAATCCCCTGCAAACCGATTGCTCCATCATTATTAAAACGCTCGACGGAGAGGGGTTCCAATTGCAAGAGTTCGATTGTAACTTGCCAAGCCTGGGTTGCGGTATCGTCGAGGTCGACAATGCATCGGGAGCGGTCGAAAGGATAGAAGTTGAAAGCCGGCTGTTTCTGTGCCGACCGTTGATCTTTAAGTATTATTCAAGCCATTTCGACGTTTTACATAGCTAAAAATTATGAATTATTTCTTCGCTCCTGTTATTTCCGGCTTGCAGACGAATATCAGCTTAGCCAGTTACCCGCCCCAAGGGAATGATGCCCGGTATCGCGAGCCCATGTACGTCTATCTCGCATGGCCGGACGAAGGCATGTGGAACCTGCGAGATATGGGGACGCTGGAGCCCGGGCGTTCAGCGGTTTATCACTTGGCCGAAGTTCCCGAATTACACGATAAACCTATCCTGCTGTATTGTTTGTCGCCTAATACTTTAGCCAGTACGTTACACAGATTGCCGGTGAATGATTTTATGTCGGGTATTGTCGCCTGGAGGGCAAATATACAGTTAGCATCGGAGACGACCGCTGTGAGCTTTCAGGGAGAATTTCCCGGTGGGATGCTTGGAATTCCGAAAGGGTCTCTTACCAGTATCGGGCCGATGGTGCAAGGTGGGAGCGGGGTACAGACGAAAATTATGCTCATAAATGTCAAGGAGACGGCGGGTATCGAGCCACATCGCCTGATGATAAAAAAAGTGGTAAGCGGCGAGGTCATCGTCGATGCGGAAGTGTTCACCAATACGTGCAATATGATCGAGTTGGGTGCCGTTGATGCCGTAGCGACGGATCCGATCGGGCTGTTTTCCCCTGACATGGTTGGCGTTCCGTTGTATTTTACGCATGACGATGAGTTCAGCCGGATGAGTTTTGAACACACGCATCCACCGTTGGCGTTTACCGCCTTTGGCTGGGACAGGGGAGACAGCGTAGCCAGGATGAAGGAATATTGGCTGTCCGAATTGTAGGTGCGTCGCATTGTCGGGGGCGAGAAAGATATATCGTCATTGCATACATTGGCCGCTCATGCCGATTGGCAGGGGCGAGTCTGAATGGAGTCTACCACGGTCGGTTTAAGGAGCATGCGCCATGCCAGTAGTCGAGAACCTGCAGATACACCAGTTGGACCTGGAGATAGCCGGTGCCTGCAATTACAAATGTGAAATGTGCCCGCAAGCCTGGGGGCGCGAACGGGAATTCCTCAAGCTGATGTCTTTGGACCTGTTCAAGAAAATCGTCGATGACGCGATGCAGTACGGTTTGAAATCCGTATCCCTGCACGGGTCCGGTGAGCCTACGCTCAACAAAAAGATGCCAGATATGGTCCGTCATTTGAAAGAGCTCAACTTACAGGCGGTGTCTTTTACCAATGGATTGAGGCTTGATAAAGCGTTGAGCGAGGCGTTGCTCGACGCGGGTCTGGATTTGCTGCGCGTCTCCGCCATCGGGTGCGACGAGGATGCTTACACGCGTTGGATGAAACCCAAGGTCTACCAGCAGGTGAGGGATAACGTGCGCCAGTTTGTGCAATTGCGAGACGCGCAGGGTGCGGAGACGGAAATACACCTCTACCACCTGATAACGGATTTGAAAACGAAAGACCAAGAGTTACAAAAGTATCGCGAAAACTGGATAGAATATACCGGAGCGATGTCAGAGATTTGGTTGATGCATAATTGGAGCGGGCAATACGATGAGGACGTGCCCTATCTCCGGGATACGATGTCCATCAAGACCGAAAAACGCTCTTGCGGGCGGCCTTTCTCGCCGCTGCTTGAGGTTCGAGCCGGTGGTGCAGGGGGCCATGCGGGGGCCGTCGTGGCCTGTTGCATGGTGTTGGGGCACGATTCGAAAGCCGTATTAGGGCATATCGATCACCAATCGATCGCTGAAATCGTCGACGGCGAAGCCTATCGCGAACTGCGGGCCGCCCATGCGGACAGCCGCTTTGACGAGATTGAATATTGCGCGGGGTGTGATCAGCTGTACGACCTGCCAGAAGCGCTGGTCTGGACGAACATTACGGGCAGGGAATATGGCCAAAGCAAGATAACCGAAGGGTTGGATCACCGCAGTTTTAAATCTATAGAGGCCATACAGTGATGTGTTGCCGAATATATCCGATGGGCTCCGTTCTAAGTAAAGGCGGAAATTATGGGCATGGACGACATGGGCGGATTGTTGAGAAACTAGCTTACAAGTCGAGGTCATAATATGGGAGGTGTGCCTGAACACCATATACTGGTGGGTGAGGTGGCGCTGCCAGTCGATAAGATGGTGGTGTTGCGACCGACGGATATATTTCGGGTTGCGGTTGAAAAAATGTCGCGGGGTCGTTTGGGGATCGCCTGCGTCGTAGAAGGGGATGGGACCTTGGTCGGAGTTTTTACTGACGGTGATATACGGCGCCTGCTGTTGTCGGAACACAAGCCGATCGCGGCACTGTTCTCGGAGGACATCGGCGACCATATGATCCGCAATCCCAAAACGATCAGGGCGACCACGTCGCTAAAGTCAGGAGTGTCCCTGATGGATGCCGCTGATGTGCTGGATTTGCCCGTCGTCGAGGAATCTGGTCGCCTGGTCGGTCTGTTGCACCTGCATTCCGCGCTTAAACACCTGTTGGGACTGTGAGCTTTACCGCAATCATTCCTGCTCGCTGGCAGTCACAGCGCTTTCCGGGAAAACCGCTTGTGAGTTTAGGGGGGCTGCCGATGGTCGTGCGCACCGCCAAGCGCGCGATGCGGGCGGAGGCGGTTGACCGCGTCGTGGTGGCGACCGACGACCAGCGCATCATTGACGCCTGTCGGGAAGGGTGTATCGAGGCGGTGCTGACGTCGGCAGTGCACAAAAACGGTACCGAGCGGGTGGCGGAGGCCGGTCGTATTGTCGGGGCCGATAATATCGTCAATATACAGGGGGATGAGCCGCTGATCGAACCGGCCAGCATCGATGCGCTGGTCGAGGGGTTGCTCGCAGACGAGGAAGCGTTGGTGGCCAATGTCGCATGCTCGATGCCGGCGGGGGTCGGGGACAATCCGAATGTCGTCAAAGCGGTCTGTGATTTACGGGATCGGTTGATCTTCCTGTCGCGTTGCGCCATCCCTTTTTCATGGACCGATTCCGCAAGTAGGTTGCGTCATTTGGGATTGTACGCTTTTCGCGGGGACGCCCTGGCCCGCTATGTTGCCCGCAGTCAGGGCCCTACCGAGCTTGCAGAGCGGATTGAGATGTACCGCTTTATAGAATACGGTGATCCCATCGCACTAGTGAAGGTGCCTGAAGCGCCTCCGGCTGTCGATGTGCCCGATGACGTTGCCAAGGTGAATGAATACGCAGTCCGTTGTGGGGGGTGGGATTGATATGCGACGGAATTGCCGACAATCCATCAATATGAGTGAACCGTGCGATCCGAACGTTTAAATAAGCCAGCTGTTCCCGAGGCGCTCCGTGCCGAGATTCGACTCTTGGCGGCCGATGTCGACGGGACGCTTACGGATGGGGGCATGTACTATTTGCCCTCGGGCGATGTCGTTAAGCGTTTCAACGTGCGGGACGGACTAGCGGTCAAACTACTGCGGGCGGTTGGGATCCAAGTTGTCTTTATCTCCAGTGATGATTCACCTCTCGTTGCCGCGCGTGCCAAGCGCTTGGGTTT
>JACLAC010020568.1_pt1 | contig 11565 bp, 7 predicted proteins | sample 8027881 | NCBI WGS metagenome assembly JACLAC01 (sample SAMN15725517, study PRJNA655200) | protist metagenome | isolation source: fluorescence activated cell sorting (FACS) single amplified genomes of... | place: Spain: Blaines Bay Microbial Observatory, Mediterranean Sea | collected 2016-01-19 | reverse complement strand
TCAATAGGTGAATTCGATCGACAATCCATTACACACGAGCTAAATAGACACCTGCACACGAACGAGATCAGATACTAACAATGGAATTACAGGCAGGGAAAAAAGCATTCTATGATGAAACCAAAAACTAAGAAACCAACTGTCTGCGCCTAGGATTGCATTACCCAAATCCTTAGCCTTCCTCAAAATAAACTAAGATCTATCCTTGTAGTGGGGTTTTTCAACGGTTTACCAATAAAAACCTAGAAATTCTGCTAACTAGTTTGAATCATAAAAAAGAGCAAGAATTACCATAGCCAAAAAAAGAAGATCGCCGATAACAATTAGAATCCGTAAAATAAACTTGGTAGCACCCAATTTTTGGTTAGCAATTCTTTTTATAAAAATGAGTATTGGAAGAGAAGCAACAACTAAAACCAATTCACTTATTATCTTAATAATAAAAAAAGTACCGTCAACCCTAGCATCAAGAATGCCCATGGGAACACCTTTTTGGTTTTTTGTGTTGTCATTTTTTTCTGATTGGCTGTCAATTACAGGGTCTTCCTGTAAAAACCTGCAAAATTGCGGAAAACGAAAAGAAAAATCCTAGAAAAAATAAAAATTGTGCAAAGATTAAATACAAATGCGATACGTAATATTGAAATTTATATATTAAGATTAGACCGTTGATACTCTTTCATCACATCATAGAGTATTTTCTCTTCATACGTTGTGCCTAGTTGGAGTCCACCGACTAGGCATTTTTTATGCATTCATGTTGACAAAAAACAATTCTATAGGATTGACTGACAATATGAACTCCTTTTCGTCTGTAGAAATACACTTTACTAATCCATTCGAATTATCATCAGTTGCCACATCAAGCACCTTTTGAATAATATCGACACTTAGTATGAAAGAAACTATATTAATTCTGTTTCTGATTTTTATCGCTTCTACTTATCTTCATGGGTAAGACCAATGGAGACAACTTACCATGAATGATGGGTTAGAAAGTGATTTTTAGATCCAAAATGGTGATATTTGGGTGGCTACTGATCGAGGTAGTATTCAACTTTATAATGGCCTTTTTTTAAAGAATTGGTTATAAATCTGGCGGCTCACTTGCTAATATCATTTTTCAAATAACCTCTGGGAAAATTTTAGCTCATTGGGAAGGTGAGAATACGTGGAGTCCAGACGAATACTTTTGTGCTTTTCCTTATATGATGATAGAAGTATTTCCTTAATTGTGTATGCTTAGTATGAATCTAAAAGACCCGGTATACATACCTGTGATAATGATGTCTTTGGGTCGAATGGAGGATAATAGGATGCAGAAGGCCTTTTTTTTACTAGTATGTCTGGTATTAGTTGCTTGTGGCACTAATGAAGAAAATCAGTCTGCTATAACCCAAGAAGAAATAAAATTTTCAAACCAATTTATTGGAAAATGGAGTCTAAATGAGGTTAATGGACAAACTGCAGATAAGTTTGTGAAAAACCTTGCTTTTGGTATTGCTGAAGACCAATTACGAACTGAATTTAACGACGTTTTTATAGCTAAATTCACGCTACAAATCATAGAACAGAATTGGGATCAATGTTGTTCTATAGATTTTGATTCTTGGATTACTTTCAATGAAAATGGAACCTACAAAAGCTATATGAAAATAGACTTTGAAACCGATTTAGAAAAAATTCTAGGTAACGAAATAAGACTAATATTGGGTCGTGACCTTCCAGAGGAAGGTTTCGGTGGTGTATTGGAAGAGACGGAGACTGGAATTTATGATGTTACTGAGACTGATTATAAAATAATTCCTGATTCAATGGCAGAGAGAATATTGGGTGTATCTAGAACTAAACCAGAAGAAGGGTATTGGAAAATTGATGGAAATTTCTTAATTCTAAATCACACCAAAGAAGATAAGGAAATTGATTCAATAATTTATAGTAAAAACCAATAATCAATTCGACTTTAGACTTGATTAGGATATGATTTCTAAAAGAGAAGCTGATCTTGATCGGTCACAGAACTCTTCTGTCTAATCTGATTTAGATAATTGAAGCTTTTGAGTTACGACCTGGTGATTATAATCAGCCTTTGAGTCTTTCGGTTGATACTAAGTCTCTGGTAGAAGATCACTACCCCCACTTACTGTATTATTTTGAGACTGAAGGTTCTAGCTGGGGTGAACTGGTGGAGATTTATCAAGATTGGTGTGAAGACTTCAATCTTGCCGAGTCAGTAGTAGCTGAAGATTTTCTTTCGACTTGAATCGACCTGTTTACCAAACTAGTCATGTCTCACAGTATTTATGGAAGCTAAGTTTCCAAAACTCGAAAGTAAGACAAAACCAAAAGATGGAGAATTAGGTTGAGTGGTCGTCGTTGTCAGATGTACCCATTTTATCTATGTTACGCGGATAAAACTCCCTTACCATTAAACTAAAACCCAATAAAACAATTATAATGGGCATCCAGTCCTTATTCCTTCCATAGAAAGAGACATTATTTACATCAAAATGCTCTTCTGGTATTTTCTCATACGATTCAAACTCCTCTGAAAGGGGAATTTTTTCAGGGTGTTTCGTACTCTATGCCATTTAATGTGAAACTTTCATGTCCGTCAAAGTCTAGGACCTTATCTAGGATTGAAATTATAAGAAATACCCCCCCAAGATATATGGCAAACAATTTTATAGCTGTTTTATAGAAACTCGTAAGTTGCGTGATAACCTCACCTATTGAAGAAGGGGCGTCACCTATACTATTTTCTTTTTCTTCTGAGTTATTGATAGTCCTGCCAAATATTGAATTTGGCCCTTTTTTGGAAACTTGTTTCCACGAAATACTCAACTAATTTAGTATTTCAACCTTAGCTAAAATTAGCGGAGGTTAACTAATTCGAAGTAGAATACAGATATCCAATATTGCGTGTCGAACAAGGTTCTAACCTCACTAGAAACGTTTCCAGTGAAAGCCTAACTGTAATTATTTTATTTATAGTTTGACGGATTCGAACTCCTACTATGTTATTAGGAGTTATATAAATCTCTATTATTGTTTTAAAAGACTATGAATTCTAAAATATGATCATGCCTGTCAGGAATGATACTCATCAATTAGGTTAAAAAAAATCAAAAGTTATCACTTCAGGTATTCTTTGAGAAATCAGGAACATCTACTGGAACTCCCCCCCCGCTCACGCGAAATTTCTGAAACCAAGCCGGGAGCAGTCATATTTAGAGCATCAACGATATCTATTGGTGGTCGGCGATCTTCAATAATACAGCGCGAAAAATCTTCGATCATCAATGATGTGCCTCCATTGTAGCTATCATCTACTGATTCCTTTGGTACTTTCTTCCATGTATCAGGAAGATAATCCTTAAAATCCCAAAGATCTTGCCATGTTCCTTGGGGAGTTTGACCATCAATGTAAATTTTATGCTGATCTTGTACTCCTCTGGGTGCTTCGTAACAAGCATCGGTACCTTGAAGCCCATAGTAAACAAAGTTCGTTGGACGACTAGAAAAGAAGTCGAGACGAATACGAATCAGTTTTCCCTGTTCTGTATGACATAGAACGATACAGGTATCATCTGCTTGTGCCCATGATAAATGATGTTGACCAGACCCTAGGCAAACTACTTGTGTAATGCGTTCGCCGAAAGCTTGGTATAATGGTCCTAGGTCATGGGTAATGTAATGATGACCACGCCGAAGTGCGAGCTCTTCTGTTCGCCAATTGTATCCTTGTTTAGGATGAAGAAATCCTGCTTTGAAGTCTTGGATTTGGTCAGCTTCACCATAGTAAAGTTGGCCAAATTTACCAGCCTTAACTAATCCCATGACAATGCTCCATGACCGCATGTAACAATAGTTAGAAGCCAGCATGTATTTGTGGTTGGATGATAAAACTGCTTCAAGTAGTTGCCAACATTGCTCAATACTCGTCGCGGCAGTGACCTCAGAAAGTACATGTTTCCCAGCTTTCAGTGCGTCTATACTATGTTGGACATGAAGTGGCATCGGCGATGCAACAATCACAGCGTCAATATCACTATCCAACATTGATGCCCACGAGTTATAAGTTTTCAAAGTCGGAAACTTATCAGTTGCGTTAACTAACCGCTCCATGTCTTGGTCACAAATTGCGACGAGTTCGGCAGTTGGCGCATGATGTATGGCCTGAGCTAAATCCGCACCGCGCCCAGCCCCGAGGATACCAAATCGAACTGAGTTCATCTTTATCCTTAAATCAATATTTTTTCTATGTCGTGTTTACAACCTAGTATTGTAGCTGAAGCCCCTAACTTGGTCTACGGAATTAGTATTATATTCTCCATTCCCTTCCTTCAAACGAGCCAGGACTCCAACAGGTCGGTCATTCGTACCAGTTTTGGGCATAATCTTAATACACTCTTGAAGTAGCTGAATAGCTTGAATAGGTTTGATATGGGGGCTTAATTGACAAACCTGAGAAACGAAAGCATCAACTGAAAGGATGGTCCTATCGCATGATTTGATAAAGATTAGCGTTGAAGGGGAGGGGGTTACCAAGTTTTGCCTGTTTATCTTGCCAGAGTTGAAGGGTTATGAGTTTAAGCTGTTGGCAATCAAGATCAGAGTGATTAGAATCAGTAGTTGGCAATCGCATTTATTCTGATTTCTCCAAAACAACAAAGCGTTGAAGGTTCGATTTAAGGGCAGACTTTCAACTTCTAGCGTTTGCCTACACAAGGATTAACAATTCAATCTGAAGTGGCCAAAAGTTAAGTTTTTGAGCGGAACATACAAGACATTTTCAAACTGCACCAAATGGAATCGTATTAACATTCTATCTTATAGAGTAAGTGAAACGACCAATCTAAGCCGATCGTAGTATCAATCCAAGAGACACATCAACGTACACACTGAGGACACACCGTGAAAACAACTCCTGACCTCTTGATATCCGACTACATCAGGCAATACATCAAAAAGGTATACACCTCGTATACACCAAGTGCGCATCATAAAGTCAATGCGGCTAACATTGAAATTCCCCCCCGAATACCAGGAGACCGTAAGGAAAAGAACAAAGGAAAAAAGCCTTTCAATATCCGACTATATCAGACAATGTACTGAGATCGTACACACCAAAAATCGGCCTTTTGATGGAGCAATTTTCAATCAAAGACGAGCAAATCAAAAACCTACAATCGTCACCGAGCCAGTCACAACAGCCATAAACCATGACTGAGAAAGAATACGAGACTGAGTCCCGAGAATTAATCGAAATGAATGTTACGAATCTATGGTTAGTGGGTCACAAGAAGATTAGCTATGATAGAATTGGGTATAGACTTTAGAATAGATCCCACACAGAAAAATAAATGGAAAATTTCAATAAGTAAATTGGTTATGCGCGGGCAAAAAAATTGTTCGATATTCATGACTATCATATGGATATTATGGATGTAGCAACAGTAGCAAAAGAAGCTAATGTTGAACCGTTAGCTCTCAATCACCTTACTCTCAAAACGAGGTCAAAATGCTATGCTAATTGGCTGTTTCGTAATCCTATTGAGTATTCGGGTGCCGTTTTCCTAGGTGAAGATGGAATGAAAATTATGATTCCTCTTTAGCCTAATTAAATTACTAGCCATAGTGATAGGTAGAACAAACGACTGAACCAATCCGCGATACCGATTGAGGGGCTTAATCTCACTTCAGATTTCACTCCAGAAGAGACGAGGACAGATTATCCGAAAAGAAATTGGGATTGAACCGTACTGATGTTTGAGTTGGTAATTGTACCCGATAGTTAGTACCAAACTTGTTTCCCGGTAAATAGTAATCGGTACTGATGAAATGTGCACCAGAGTCTAGCGCTGCTTCGAACCTAGTTGTGTCCCCCGCACGAGCCTCTTTCGTATCCGCATCGGCCCTCGTTCGAACCAGATATCCTTTTAGGACTAAATCTTGAATATACCGACGGTTTTTAACAGGATCGTTAATCACCCGAAACGCTGCTGCCGGTTGTCCCTCTTTCACGTTGACAAACAGAATTCTATCTTGTAGAGAAGGATGACCATCTTTGTAGATATCGATTTTGTCCTGGTCAGCATCCAGTGCGAAGAAAATTTTTCCACGGGATTCCTTCAGTGTTGGCCACTGGTCATTGGTAATTGCACTTTCTAGTGTCTCATAATCTCCCCGCACATGATCAGGTACAATTAAATCTGACATTTCAAAAATACCCAGAATTTCTTGGTCTAGACGGTCGAATGCTTGCCCATCAAAAGGTATCGGTTGTACAAAATTTGGCTGATCGATAACACTCTCTTTAGTATTGATCATAATCAAGATTGGCATATGCCCTGGGTGTACTTCAGACCATTGGCGAACTTCCTTTAGTGCATCCTTAAACGTCAAACAGTTACTTCGAAAATCTATATCTTGCGCATGTAGTACTTTGAAGCCAGGTTTTGCCATCTGGCCCTCCGCATCATAAGTAGGACCAGGAGGCAAGTCCATTTTTTTGACCGCCGTAATTCCGTATGGGTTCGCGTATTTTCCACCCTCAGGATCATAAAATAGATCTAACTCTAGTTGGCGTAATCCTAAATCTAGTTGCTCTGTTAGGGTAACATGCTCGTAATCTAGCGAATCCGCTGTATCCGGTTCTATTTGTCTGAGGATCTGCATTAATGACGGGTCGATGGCCTCCTTGAAGCTATTATGGCTCCCAATGGTCTGAATCTGATTCATCCGCAAATGCTGATCCAACCAGGAAGCGGCGCGGTCGGATACTATCTTATCTTCCGATCGAAGTTCGCATTCACGATTGTTGAGAAAGCCGATCGCTAAATCTGGGAAATCAGTAAAAATCCCATCGACATCTGCATCAAGAAAAAACATTCGTAACAGATGATCAAAGTCGATTATTTGCTGTGGTAGCCTATCAGCTCTTAGGGTATAAGAATGAACTTCTAAATTTAATTTGTGGGCATCTTGGACTAACGACGATAGAATTGGCCTCCCATCTTTTTGAACCCCTTTAACAATGTGTTGCATTGACGGACCGATCCCATCAGCGTAACTAGCAACTAGTTTTAAGCCTGACGGTAATACCATCTGTTCATAATCGATTATTGAATTTGGCAGGCTGGAGTCAATTAACTGTACCAATTTAAGGTCTGTTTTCAAAACTTCACGTAACCGTCTAGTTTCAAATGGATCAAAACACTGTACGTATACTAGATCGTCTCGCTTAGCATACCCATAATCATTCAGTGTTTTGAGAACTATTTGACTAACATCTTTTCCATGCTGTTGGTGCCATTCCGGCTCTTTAATCTCCACATAGAGGCCAACTGATTTACCAGTACTATGGTTCAACCCCTGAATCAACTCAATTTCTTCGCTCAATGTTGGGATTTGAAAAGCTGATTGGTGAGATGGGAATCGTGTAGGATAAATAACAGTATTCTTTTCGACATCGATTCGCTCGATAACTTTCAACCGCTTAATTTCAGCTAGATCGAAGTCGATGGCATAATATTTCCCATCTGTTCTAGCCCGCCCTGGAAAAATATCGGCAACATTTGTAACTGCTTGAAGAGAAATATCGTGTAGAACAATTGGTTGGTCATCTTTGGATAAAACAATATCTTGTTCGATGTAGTGAGCGCCCATACCATGAGCCAGCGCTATAGACACTAGTGTATGTTCTGGTAGATAACCAGAGGCGCCTCGGTGAGCGATAACAATCTTTGAAGGTTGGCCAATCGATACCGAAGTGTAAATTAGTAATAGTAGAAAAACAGGATAAAAACTGATATATCTACTTGAACGGATCAATTCTTGATCACTCATTCTATGCACCTCAACGATAGTTGCACCAAATTGACACAAGATAGATTTTATAAGTTAATGGTAAATTCATCTTGCCTCCATCCTATCAAGCGGTGAAGGCTGTAAATAGTTTCGGTCATTGACTATGTATTGTAAAGTCGGAAGAAATTCACTTACGTTTTTGACAGGAAGCAGGCTCCACGTCTTCGATTTAAGTCTAGTGCTTTTCTACTATGGCTGCTCCCAATAAGGAGCAGAAAGTCAAAGGTTTTGGCACAAACCAACTTGAAGAAGACATCAGAGATAGAGTAGGAACTATCCAGAACGCACGACAGGCCCGTTCTTCCCGTCAGTTTGGGAGATAATTTTAATACATTCTTGGAACAGTTACGGGTCTTGAATGGGGTTGACATGAAGGCTGCTGGTAGGCTTAAGAGACGAAAGCATCAATGCTAAGCGGATGGCTGTTACACGTAAAACGATAGAGATCAAGAGTAGTGGAAAAGAGATTATTTAACTGTTGATGTTTACCTCACCAAGGTAGTGAAATCTTTATTGTTTGAATTGATGGTATTTTAGGTCTGAATTACTATGAAGATAAAGAATCAGAAACAATCTATAATGTTCATCTCTTGTTAATAGATCATTTTCGTATGTTAAATACGAAAAATTTAGTTTAGCCTGGGGCAAAGTCATAGATCGGTTGTTGAATCACTACGCTTAATACACTCCAAAAAGCACCAACAACATACTCGCCTAGCATTATGCCAAACATCAATACCATTGCTTTTCGGTAAGTTCCAGCACCACCAAACTGCAACGTCACCCACTTTAGAAATGTCGCAATCACCAGACATGACCAAAAATACCCGACCCCGTTAGTCATCGAAATAGCATAGCCTGCTGGGTGTAATGGGAACCACATGAAACGAGAACGCATAACCATCAGAAAAAAAGTAAATCCCATTCCGCCAGCCATAGCAGTAATTGCTGGAACATCTGGCTCTTTTGGAAAAGTTAGCAGGCCTGCTAGCCAGTTAAATTGCCCAATATGCCCGATTGATGGGCCCATACCTCCACCTCCAGCACCAGTTACTGCGCCACCCAATCGGTAAAGTTCTGATAGTGTAGCCCAAAAAGTAACTAATGAACCCCATACCACAGCTAATAACATAGCGAAAACCAATTTCTTTGTGTTCATGCTGGCACGCTCAGCCATTTTGAGAGCTTCTAGTTGATGTGGCATAATGTGTTCTCGATAACCACGTCCAGACATCCACCAGTTCAAGGTTATAAAACCAAGATTACGACCTCCTAAAGGTCGAGTACCCAAAATATTGATCAAAAACTGCTGACCATTGCACATTCCCGCCATTTCATGGGCAGGTGGTCCAATTTCTGCCCTCACTCGAGTAATTCCAACTGAAAGTGCATAGAAAAATAGAAAATAGGGAATAATAATCCAGAGAGTCATACCTGCTTTTAAACAAAACCAAAGAATATATAATCCAGCACAAATAATCAACAATAGAGCTGAACGATAATTAATAGGTTCTTTACTTTCGTCAATACCACTATCCTGACCCCAGATAGTCCGCCAGACGTTGGCTAAATGACGACGAGTAACCATAACAGCCATTACAAATATGGCTAACCAACCACCGATTGACTGCTCAGATAAATAAGGAAATGGACCCGGTATGCCCACAGCACTGCCAATTACTCTCTGTATTTTACTGAAAATATAAAAGAACCAAAGAGAAAAAGACATATCTAAAGGTAAGAAGAACCCCAGTGCGATAACAAATGGATAGAGTGGAACTGGAATTCCACCCATAGCATTCCATGGACGATCGGTAAAAAACTTCCCCCAGTCTCGGGCATTATGACGAACTGAAAAATCAGGTAAAGATGGGAAAAAATAAGCCAATCCATGCCAGACATTAATGAGTGCGGCAATAATAAAACCATACCATAGAAGTTGATTACGGAAAAAGCTAGCAGCTCCACCTTGTTCGGTAATAGCCATTGGCAACTGAATAATAGGGTATGCTAATTTCTCATGTTCAGTCCATTGCTTGCGAACGATCACGTTCAAGCTAATCATAATGGCACTGACAGCAACTATGAAGGTTGTCCACCAGAGAGTTGGTTTGATCCAAGCACCCATTATCTGTTGATTGTAGAACGGTGTTTCTCCCTCGTAAATTCCTCTGAGGATTTCGCGATCAGTTACTACTAAAAATTTGGGAATGTGTGTTTGGATTAAGTCCGCCCAATCGTTTTCCGGTGTCGCAAACCAGAAAGCATGTGGCAAAGCTGGAATTGTTAATGCTAGAGTGTCGTGTCCTGCCAGACCACTGGCAATCGATAGCATTACATAAATAGTGATGAACTCAGCTTGAGATAAAGCTGACTTGGGAGAAATCTGCTTTATACCTAGGTTGATTAAAATGAGAAAAAAAAGATTGAGAACGACGTTCCAAAAGAGAGAAATTGTTGTTGGGTGGCCACTATGCCAAATACATTCGGTCTCAACAACCCAGAATACATTCGGAGGAATCAGCAGGAAGGCAATAAAAATCGAACGCCAAGTTACAGTCGTCCCAGCATGACTTGAGTCTGAATAGGAAGTTGACCTTTGAGCTGACTCGTTTTTTACCATAAGAAAATTATTTTAATCTACAACTCTAACTAAATCTCCACTTTTCAAAGAAAATTGACCGGCGACAATGACACGCTCACCATCAGCGATACCATCTACTTCGACGGTATCTCCCTGACTTAAACCCAGTTTTACTTGGCGACGCTGACCCATGTTATTTTCATCAACGACAAAGACGGAAGATCGTTCTTTTTGACTTCCAATCAGCGCTGAACGCGGAATTAATACAACATTTTCTCGTATCTCGACTGGGATATTCACCTTAGCAAACATGCCAGGCTTAAGTTGGCCTATCGGATTATCGACTTTGATCTCTACACTAGCTGACCGGCTGACTAAATCAAGTGTGGGGCTAATTCGGGTAATTTCTCCAAAAATATCTGTATTAGAAACATCAACATTAATTGTGACCTCACGACCTAGTGATATTTTTGCTAGATCAGATTCAATCACATTGATGATAACCTTCAGCTGTTCCACTTGAACAATTTCAAATAATGCAACATTTGGTACGGCCATACTACCTAAATCAAAATTGCGAGCAGAAATTACCCCTGTAATCGTAGCCTCGATTGATGAATCACTGAGTTGTTTATTAACTAGATTTAAAGCTGTTTGAGTTTGTATCATCCGTGTTTCAGCTGCTAGGATTTCTACCTCCCAACTCTTAGCTTCTAAAGATGACTGGGCCGTCCGAAGTCCAGCTTCTGCGGCTTCAACCTGGGACTTTGACAAAGCAATATCTTTTTCCCATGATCTAGTCTGACTAGATACTTGAGCCAAACTCAGTGCAGCCTTGGCTTGCTCCACTTGGGCTTCCATTGATCTAATATCTTCTACTTGAGCTCCTTTCTCAATTAGCTTTTGCTGTTCAAGGGACATCTGGTATTGTGCCTTAGAAATATCAAGTTGGGTCTGTGCACTCTCGAAAGATTGAAGACTAATAGCACCATCTTCGAATAATTGTTGCAGTCGTTCAAAATTACTTTTTGCGTTTGATAAACTCGCTCTAGCTTGGTCAACAGCCGCTTGGGCTTGTTGACGGTCTTCAGCTCGAGCGCCACGCTTGA
>JACLAC010024707.1_pt1 | contig 11567 bp, 10 predicted proteins | sample 8027881 | NCBI WGS metagenome assembly JACLAC01 (sample SAMN15725517, study PRJNA655200) | protist metagenome | isolation source: fluorescence activated cell sorting (FACS) single amplified genomes of... | place: Spain: Blaines Bay Microbial Observatory, Mediterranean Sea | collected 2016-01-19 | reverse complement strand
CTGTTCCAACTCTTAGCGACTGAACAGGGGAAGCGTAAGATGTTGTCAATGCCCAATACCTCCATAAAATCGGTCGGGTTGTTTACCTAGCTGAATAACACGCTGTTGATATTCTGCAGCAACATAATGTAGATTGGCCATTTTGGTAATGGAGTGTCGGTTCGATTTACCAAAGCACCATCTATTGTCTTCCCACAATGAAGGTTGGCAATTGAAATTCTAGCCAAGAGTGCTTAAGTGGTTGCCGTAAAAAATTCCTATCGATCTCCAGGAATAATACCAAGTCTGAATTTAGTTGCTCATACGCATCTGCCAACCAATCATTTCTAAGACCATTGACTTGCTGATTGAAGAAGGGGTATCGGCACTGAGGAGCATCTCCACCTTTCGGGCAAGCTGTACTAAATTAAAACCAAAGAGATGTTGGAGATTTTAAATCTCCTCAAACATGAACTAGACAAATCTTATAAGTTAGCCCCCTCTATCCTTTCTCCCTCAAAAAGCAAAACTCCTCTGCGCTTTTAAATTCAGCGTAGCAACATCATATTGAGCCAAAACACGTAACGCGTTTTTACGTCGAGGGAAAGCGAGCTCACCTAGTTTATTCTGATAAATCTTAAGAAGTTCCAGTTCGCTCTTCAGAAATCAACTTAGGTCTACAAACACATTGGACTTAAAAGTCACTTGGAGATTCAAACCAAAATCAGTCTCAGAAAGTGTTTGTAGCCCCTGACTCTTTTACTGAAAGACTGCAGAATCAAGAATAAAAGGTAGAAGTGAAATTGAAGTCTCTTTGGTGCCGAGTGCTATTGGGTAGGTATCAATTTACCGTGGCTATGCAGGCTTCATATTAACCCCCTACATATCATAAAACTGTTTTTTCAATATGTCTTCCAGCCGTATTGCTTCCAGTGTTCTTACAATTTTTTCACTTGCTCCACCATCGCCATAGGGATTCTTGACGGAAGCCAACCGCTCTTGAAAAACTCCAGAGTACAACAACTCAAATGCCTTCTCTATGGTTTGTCGATTTGGATCACAATCGATTACACTCTTTGCTTTGAGGCGACCCCGTTGCCGATCTCCGATATTGATTGTGCCAATTCTGAAGCTGGGAGCCTCTGCAAGTCCACTGGAGGAATTGCCAACGACGGCGTTCACATGACGCAAGCAGGAGAGGTAGCGAAACTGACCCAGTGATGTGAAGGCTTTTCTAGTTTCAGGTTGTTGATTAACGAATTCTTCAATCATTTTGAACAGCACACGCCCGTCCGTATCGGCGTTGGGCATCGTGAAGATCAAATTAGTATCCTGCTGCAGCGCCAATGCTTGCAGTAGCTCCTGCATTTGCGGAGCTGAAGTCTCTTGCTCCAGGGTGACAGGGTGAAAGGTGATCAGTAGATTTCGATTTCCGAGTTGAAAATCCAGTGCCTGCTCCAGCTCTTGGCGATTGAGCAGAGGCAAGCGCAGGATGTTGTCAATACCCAATCCTCCCACTAGGAAAACTCGTTCGGGGTGTTCACCTAGCTGAATGACACGCTGTCGATAGGCCTCCACTGCGACAAAATGAATATGGGCCATCTTGGTAATCGAGTGTCGAATGGCTTCGTCAATCACACCCTCGGTGGCCTCTCCTCCATGCAAATGAGTAATCGGAATTCTGGCTAGCATTGCTGAAGTTGCTGCAGCGAAAATTTCGTATCGATCCCCCAACACCAATACTAGGTCTGGATCAAGTTGCCCCAGGGCATCTGCAAAACCAATCATTGCTAAGCCTATCGACTTGCTGATCGACGAAGGGGTATCGGCACTGAGGAGCATCTCTACTTTGCGGTCGATACGGAACCCATCCGACTCGATCTCTCGGTACGTCAAACCGAATTCAGGAGAAAGGTGCATCCCTGTGGCGACTACCCGCAGATCGAGCTGATCTGACTCTCGAATGCCCTCCATCACCCAGCGCAGCAGGCCGTACTCGGCACGTGTTCCGGTAACAACACAGATTTTTCGTTGTTTCATCCTTGCGAGACCATGTATCGATCCAGTCCGTCCGGAGCAAGATGTTCACCCTCTGACCAGCAGATCCCTCCCAAGGGATCCACGCTCACCATCGAGAAGTAATGGGGTTGACGTAACCTCCGGTATACCTCCCCGTGTTGGATCAACTTTTCCAAATCTAAGATGATGCTTTCCCCACCTCTCAATTCTACTCTCAATTGAAAGGGTGGGTTGGGGCTCACCCGTGTAGCTCCTAGCAAAACATCAACCCGAGAGTTCATTCCACTTCTCCATCAATTCTTGGTGGTTGCTGATAATAAACTCCTGAATCTTCATTTGTTTTCCGGAGGCATTTGCTTTACCAATAGTGCTCCATCTTTTAGGCTAAATGATCCAGCATATTCGCCGTACAATGAGTGACAGTGGGGTGCGCCATGATGATCTAGGGAGAGGTAGATTGAAATCCCAAAAATTGGCAACTCATGGCATCTTAACAATCAATCAATTCCGCCAAAACGACTCGTCTAGGATTTCCTCAAGTAAGAATGGGAATTCTTTTGGAAATGTTTCCTCAGCATCTCCAATCTCTAGTACAGTCCGTTTAATCGCACGTGGATAGGTTTTGTTGAGTAGGTAGGGCGACTAATTCTTTAAACTTGGATTGTCCACCAGCCACTCCTGAAGTTGGTCTCGTTGTTCAAGAATATTCAATTGCCAACTTGTACCTCTCAATTCTGGTTGGGTTTTCCATTTGACAAGGGGAACGATCAAAACCTTGAGGCGGTCTTCCTACTCCCTTCGAACACTTTTCCCGGTATCTTCAATTTCCTCCGTCAAGTGCTCTACATCTCCTGCTGTCCACTCTCCTGATCGTAATAGGCGTGCTTGCTCCAATGACCATTGATAGAATGGTTTATTTCATACTGGGATTGGGATGCACTCACTTCAATTCTCATTTTCTCCTTTTTTTTGTAGACGCATCACACGCTTCAATGCTGCTATTCAATCACTTTAAACAACAAATCCACCTAAACGCCCTGTTAGTCTACCCCTCAATCAACTCATCATAATGGTAGTCCCTTGTTGCTGTTCTTCCAATGAACTCATCCCAGCGCATCGGCGAGATGCCGGTACCTGGTCGCTTGGCTGTGAGGTTTTGTATGGTGAAAATCTCACCGGCCCGAATCGCACAATTCGCCACTAAGGATTTTCGAGCAATCGGAATGTTCTTTGTTTCACTTGGAGAAGGACGCTTTAAGCCATCACCGGATAGGGCTAACTCGATATTGCGGATTGCCTGGACCATCGCCTTCAGTTCGGCTGGTTCCAAACTAGCCCTGTGATCTGGTCCAGGTAAAGAGCTATCCAAGGTAAAGTGTTTCTCAATCACCGTAGCGCCTAAGGCAACTGCTGCGACCGGTAACTCGATCCCGAGTGTATGGTCGGAGTAGCCCACCTGAACTCCCAAGGCTTCCCGAATCGCACACATTGCCCTAAGGTTCACATCTTCCATCGGTGTGGGGTACTCCGTGTTGCAGTGCAGGACGGTCACTTTCTCCCTTGAAGTTCCAGAGGCTTCCAGTACCTCCAGAACAGCTTCGATCTCTCCAAGTCTTGCCATTCCCGTGGAGAGAATGATCGGTTTACCGTAACTTCCTAAGAGACGCAAGTAAGGCAAGTTGGTAATCTCTCCTGAAGGAATCTTATGGTAGGATTGTCCCAGTGCCTCAAGTTTAGCTAAGCTAATTAGATCAAAAGCAGTCGAGAAAAAAACAATACCTTGACTCTCACAGTACCCTTTTAATATTTCGTATTTATCAAGGGAGAAATGTATTCGACTAATCATTTCAAGCTGCGATTCCAACTCAAGCGTAGTCTCTTTTTGGTAGTTCGCTTTGTTAGCTAATTTGGTTGCAACCAAATCCGGAACTGCTGTCTGAAACTTAATTGCGTCAGCACCGGCTTCCACGGCAACAACAATCATTTGTTTAGCCAAATCTAAATTAGCATTATGGTTTACGCCCGCTTCGGCTACAATAAAAGTTTTTTTCATCTAAGTTCCTAAATACGTTCTTTTTGAAAACTGCATTTGGAGGCCAAGCTGAAGATTTATGATGGGCTTCCATCCGAGTTCATCTAAGGCATATCTATTGTCAAGAGAGTATCTTACCGCGGGTAGATATCCTAAAGAAGGCTTGCTACCAACAATCGAAATTTGGCCTTTACCAACTACTTCGACACAACATTGGGCTAAACTCAGAAAAGATACTGGGTTACCGGATGAAATGTTGAAGGTTTCCCAACTTTTCTTATTCAATACACTCACAACAGCAATAGCGACATCAGTAGCATGTATTAGATCAAAACAATCATCGACGGGTTCACTCAATTCAAGAATCATATCCGAATATGCACTGGAGAGAAGGCGACTTATTAATTTATCCCCACTCATCCCATATCCATATATTGAAGTAGGCCTCAGTATACAAACCTGCAATCCCTGCTGACGGAGACGCTCAAACACATCTTCAGCAAGTAGCTTCGATAATCCGTAGAATCCACCAAAGCCAGACCAACCTGTTTGGGAAGACTCTTTTTGAACTAATGCCCAAGGATTAGCATAAACAATTGCCCCTGAGACATGTACAACCGGAATATTTCGTTTCAGCGCCCACTGGCCAAGATTTAGGCAGGCACGTACATTTGAATCAAATATTTGAGAATCCTCTATTGCTCCAGAATGAGTTACTCGAGCACCAACATGTACAAGAGCAGACACTTCGCCGAAGATCTCATCAAAAGTAACATCTGTGAGCCAATGCTCCAAATTCCATAATCTGGTGCCATCTATCCCAGTTTTTGTTGCACAAACGATATCAGCACCTGCTATCATTAAGGCTGCTTTAATGTGACGACCTAGCAAACCAGTCGATCCTGTCAGACCAATTCTGCCTAAAACCATGTGTTAACTGCTCCATGATCTGAGAGCGAGAGACTGTCTGAGTTAACATTGTTAACAAAAACCTCTTCGTGATAGCGAAGAGCAACTCCAGAAAAAACTTTTGGTGCTGGTAATGCTTCACCATAAAAAAAACTTCGGAGCGCCATTTCTGGCTCATTAAAACCAAAATGGGCTCGAACTGCTGTTGTACCGGAAAACCTAGCATTAATCTCAAAAGGTATTGGTCCTTGCTCCGTTAGCATGAGTTGTACGTTAAGTGACCCAATAAAATTAAGCGATTTTGCAATTGCTAGTAATGAAGGATACAAATTTTTAAATGGTAACACTTCAATATACCAAGATGTACCACCTCGAACGGTACGACGGGCAGTAAAAGGCCCAACTATATGTCCATTTGCTGCTTTGAAAATGCTACAAGTATACTCACTTGTAAGATTTGAGGAAGGGATATCTATCAAGCGCTGAATCATTGGCATGGACACAGTAGGGAACAGTTTCTTTAAGCTTTCATTGTCACCAACAATATGAACATGTCTAGAAGAAGTACCACGGCGCGTCTTCAGTACAACTGGGTAGCCGAAATATTTAGCACAATAACAAGCATCGTCAGAATCTTTTGGTATATATGCTTCAGCATATGGCAACTGATTCTTGCGCAGAAACTCAGTCGTAAGCCACTTATCATTCGCAATTGAAATAGTACTATGGGGAGCAACAATAATCACAACGTCGCTACGAGATTCTATTTCTGTTTTATAAATTGAGAAAAATTCTAAATCATATTCTGAACCAATCATCACTACCTGGATATTTTTCTCATTTAAAATCTCGATCATAGATTCTAATGCATTTCCACTCTCTACCTTAGGAATGATGATTCCCTCATCGGATCGATAAAGTGCAGCATTCATTTTGGAAATATCAGCAGAGACAATCTTTACAGGCAGTTCTGCAACTCTAAGAGCCTTCACAATACCCTGTCCAACACCACTACCTGCACCAGTTACTAAAACGCGACAAGGCTCATGCATTCGATAGTTCAAGCTGAATTTTCTGCATTATTGAACCCACTTCGATAAGCGTATGTGCATTAGAACCAAAAGCTATTTTTACATCAAACTCCTGACACCATTTGATCATTTGTAATGCATTGGGATGATAGTAAGAGTTAACTTCTACAGCAACACCAAACTCTGATGCACGTTTAATCAACTGACGAATCATACTGTCTGGAGGAACTTTACCAAATCGTCGATAGCTCATCCCAAACATATGACCAAGAATATCAACGCATGGATTTGAAAGCACTGCCCAAGTTAAGGAATATTCAATATCAACAGCTTGGTCTGGATCTGTATCATTAAATTGAATAGTGACATTTCCTTCATCAACAAACCTATGTACACTTGCCATGACAAAATCACATTGATTACTTATCTCTGCTATCGTGTCTATATCACCTCCTATAGTTTCCACTTTTACTTCAGTTCCAACATAAGCTTTACATGGAAAATCAGGTAACCGACGTACTTCGTCAGCAAATTTACAAAACCAGTCTACGCTAGTTTTACGACTATGCTCACTATATAGAATAGCTTTCAATCCACGAGTTACTGCGGCATCATAAACCTCATTCACTGAAGCTTTCCCATCAGTCCAAGATGTATGCAGATGGCAATCTGTCATAGGTAAATTTTTCAAATCAATTTTCTTTGCATCAAATAATATTTCATTCATGATTTTTTAATTAAAGAGATTTCAAGAATTAGTTTAAAAGAATCGGTAAATTTTTTCTTGTGCAATCCCCTTTGATCTAATTGTTTTAAATATTTCATCGTAAAAAGTCATCGCTGAAATAATGAAAATATCACAATCAAGATATCGATTATGATTACAATCTAAAATTTCTTTTGGGAAACAGGGTAAAAATTTCTCGTGTTTTGCATTATCACCATCGAAAATTAGCACATTTTCATCTTTGAATCCTCGTACAAAAAAAAACGTATTTAATCCATTCGTTGCACCATGAAAACCTATCTTTTTGGTTCGATTATTATCCAGTATTCCTGATAATTTTTCTAAATTATCCTGCGTTTTAAGTTTGTAGAGATCAAGAAGCTCTTTGCTTTTACAAATTGTTTCCATAAAGTTAGTATTTTTCTTTTCAATTTTCTTTTCCAGTAAAACAGACATTAAGTCTTTTTCACTATACTGATAAAGAATTTCAAAGCCTAACATTCTAGCAAGCTTATTGAAACTTTCCTTTGTAAAATAAGATATATGTTCGTGGAGTACTGCATTAATATCACCTAAATTAAACTGATTCTCAATATCAGGTATCGTAAGTAGACAAAGACCATCTTCTTCTAATGAATTATAAATATCTTTTAGAAATTTTTCAGCTGATGAGACATGTTCTATTACATTAAAGCCTAGTATCAATCCAAACTTTTCTTGTGTAGCTTTAAAATACTCTTTAATAACTTCCAAATTTGTATTACTTGCCTCCTGAACGCATGGGTCAATGATTGTGTATTTGTTTGGTGAGAAATTTTTCAGAAAATGCTCTGCAAGATAAGTATTCCCAGCACCGATTTCTAAGACTTTATCCAATTTTTTTCTGCCCTTTCTTAATGTGGAGGCTTTTTTAATTGTCTCAAAATTCCGATTACCTAACTTTTTCGACCATTCTGACATTCCTGGAAGTGTAGTAATATGTGTATAATTTAAGTCTTCATAATTTATGTTAAATCCTTTTTCTTGAGTGATAATACCATATTCATTAACACCCAGCTTTAATGGTTTAACTATTGGATTATTAAATTTTTCTCGAACGCCTTGCCAAACTGGCATTGGATTAATCAAAAATTTATCCTGCTCAAAAATCTTTAAATTCATTTAAGATTCCCCTTACTTTAGATTAGAGAATGACTGAATTGTACATTTGTATTTTTTATTGATAATTTCTATTGATTTCAAATATCCGACTCAATTGGCATTAACATCGCTGATCTCTAAATGAAGTATCTTTATCGAAATGATTGCTCAGGTTTGTTTTGACTGCTGATTAAATTTCTTTCAAATTCAGACTAAACAAGCACTGCTTGGCAGGTTGATCAACCGCTGCTCCAAGGATTCCACCACAGGCAAGGGACTGCTTGGGCAATTTCTGTATGGACTGAGGGTGTGAAGTAGTTTCCAGACTGGGCGGGTCATCAAGCCCTCGTCGTTCGTTGCATTTAAAATCTTTTCTCGCATTGATGCCCCTGACTCAGATAATTTCAGAGTCTGCAGCCAAAAATTGCTTCGGCAGTTCTCAGGTTCCCGGACAATCTCAACTCCTGAGATAGTTCGAAAGGCTGCCTGATAATTCTCGAACAAGGCGCGCTTCGAATCTAGGAAGGTGGGTAGTTGTTCCAGTTGCGCACAACCCAACGCTGCGTTCAGATTAGGTAGGCGATAATTGAAACCTATCTGATCGTGTAAGTATTCCCAGCGGTGTGGCAGCTTGGCAGTGGTCGTCAGGTGTTTTGCCTGGCGGGCCAGTTCTGAGTTATTAGTCAGAATTGCTCCTCCACCACCTGTCGTAATGATCTTGTTTCCATTGAAACTCAAGGTTCCGAGGAGCCCGAAGGTACCCGTGTGCTGTCCATGATAGAGGCTACCTAATGATTCTGCTGCATCTTCAATTACTTGCAGTTTGTAATCGCTTGCCACCTGAAGCAGGTCCCCCAAGCGACAAGGATGCCCAAAGGTGTGCATCGGTATCAATGCGCTTAGCTTACGGCCAGTATGACTATTACGAAAAGCACCATTGGTCGGCTCCGCAATGTGCTGCAGCCAATCCTGAAGAGCGTCTGGGTCAATCCCGAGGGAAGTTTCTTCACTGTCCACAAAGTGCGGGACTGCTGCGCAATGTGAAACCGCATTAGCCGTTGCTACAAAAGTTAGGGCTGGCACTAGGACTTCATCTCCAGCTTGAACCCCAGCGAGTTGCAGCGCAACCTGCAGCGCACAAGTACCGTTGACGACGGCAACCGAATGTTTTGCCCTGGTGTAGGTTGCCAAGTCTGCTTCAAAGCGGTCGACAAACTTGCCGACCGACGAGACAAACGTGCTCTCGATGCAGTCTTGCACATAGCGCGATTCATTCCCGGACAAGCGTGGTTCGTGAAGAGAAACAAATTGCGTTGTATCCCCCAGTGTCGAGCGTAAGGCGGTCAAAATTTGCTGGATGAGCATTATTCTGTTGACTACACTTTGGGACGAACAGACAACCCTGTCAGTCCGTCTTTGAATACGATTTTCAACTGAAATTCCCTTGGGGCATAGGTTCTGATGATTCTTGAATAATCATTCATTCTAAAAGCTCAATATATGCGAGTTCTTCTTTTTTCGAGCACGCTCCCAATTCTAAAGGAGTTCAGCTTCGCGCAACTTCGCCCACTCACTGATCAATTTTCGGACTCGTTTGGGTAATTTACAAGAGATCGTTTTTCGAGTTCGGATATCAAAAGCTCCTCCGTACTCGTTATAGACTGCATGAAAGTGAGGAGGAATTTGATCACTCCAATACATGTAGATAGAGAGATCCCCAAAAACATTCTGACCCCAAGCATTGGTCCTCAGATTGTGTATTGTCCAACCTTATAAGCAGAGAGATTCTCTGGTCTGGTGAACCATTCGACAGTTTCTTTCAGGCCCTTTCGCAAACCTTCTTGGCCAGCGTATTCAGGAGACCAGTTTAATAGTTGCTTGGCTTTCGTGTTGTCAGCCCATAAACGTTCCACCTCGCTCTTTTCTGGACGCAAACGCTGTTCATCAGAAAGGATCTCCATCTCAGTTCCCATCACCTCCGCAATCAATTGGGCAGTATCCCCGATAGAGATTTCAAAATTGCTTCCGAGATTAATTACCTCACCTACTCCGTGAACAGATTGTAGAGCAGCTAAAAACCCGGAGACTGTATCAGCTAAATAGTTAAAGTCCCTTGTGGGATGGACTGCACCTAGCTTGATCTGGCGTTGACCACTTGCCAACTGAGTAATGATAGTGGGAATCACTGCTCGTGTTGACTGCCTTGGACCATAGGTATTAAATGGACGAATCACCCATACTGGCAACTGAAAAGAGGCATGGAAGGAAAGTGCAAGCTGATCGGCTCCGATCTTCGTCGCAGAGTAGGGAGATTGCCCCTTTAGTGGATGTTCTTCGGTAATCGGAACAAAGTGCGCAGTGCCGTAAACCTCGCTGGTGGAGGTGTGAATCACTTTTGCTAATCCCAACTCTCGGGCTGCCTGTAAAATATTCAGGGTGCCATTGATGTTAGTATCGATATAGGTCTCAGGTGAGTGGTAGGAGTAGGGAATCGCGATCAACGCTGCGAGATGCAGGACTGAATCACAACCACGCATGGCTTGATGGACTCCATATGGATCGCGAATATCACCACTAAAAACCTCAAACTGCCCTTTTACATCTTCTGAACATCTATCCAGCCAACCCCAAGAGTCAAAAGAGTTGTAAAGCACAAAGGCTCGTACATCATAGCCTTGCCGAACCAACAATTCAGTGAGGTGGGAGCCGATAAAGCCATCTGCGCCAGTCACAAAGACAGTATTAGACATTGGCTATTTCTAGAAATTTGGCGATAAAGCCTAAATATTGGTTAGCTGGTGAATAAGTAGCTTCAAAGAAACTTCCATCATCCGTTTGAATTTACCTTAGCATAGCGTTCTGCATTACGGTGGAGCTGGGTAGTACCTCAGTCGAATATTGAGTGATTAAGTCAAATTGGTGAACGTCTTTCCTGGGCAGCGCAAATCTGAGGAAATCAAGTGCTTGTAGGTTAATAGACAATCTGTAAGTGAGACTATTGTCGCAAGATACTTCAGATTGAAAAGGGCTCAAACCGCCTTGATGAATCTACTTTCGAAGGCAAAATCAAAGAATTTACCAAAAAAGAATCAATGAAGATTCAAATACAACATTCAAATTTTCTTTACCAACAAAAATGCAGAATTGATCGAGCCCAATAAAATAACAAGCCTCAGTCTTGGGTCAAATTACCGTTAATTGCTCAGTAGCCTGAGCCAGCCAGTTGGAGAAAGTTTTCGATACACTGCAAGGATTCCGTCGATTGCACATAGCTCCATCGTCGGGAAAAAGCTTTTAAGCATGCTATTTAGTGGAAAGATCCTTGCCTCTGCGAAGTGTCTAAAAGGTCCGTCAACCAACTTGGAAGGTATAGCCTCGGGGCACTGAATATTACCGAAGAGAATAAAATTTGGATGAACGCTGTGAGGACATTACGGGACTGTGTATCTAAATTCAAAAGATTACGTAAATAGTCTAGGCAATACAATTGCTTCAAGCCCAATACTCATTATGATTAATTCGATTTAAAAGTTGAAGTTAAGATTTTAATGCATAAAATGAAAAAAGAGTAGAGATTCATTGAATGTAAAAATTGACTTCAATTAAAAAGATCATATGGTCTTTCATCAATTTAGTTAAATGATTGCCGCTACCCAGTGAATACATTCCAGAAAAGCAGAGACTAGCTTACCGTAACGAGTGGCAATCAACCCGTGTTGCTTCAGCTTGG
>JACLAC010025638.1_pt1 | contig 11570 bp, 7 predicted proteins | sample 8027881 | NCBI WGS metagenome assembly JACLAC01 (sample SAMN15725517, study PRJNA655200) | protist metagenome | isolation source: fluorescence activated cell sorting (FACS) single amplified genomes of... | place: Spain: Blaines Bay Microbial Observatory, Mediterranean Sea | collected 2016-01-19 | reverse complement strand
TCTGCAAACTAATACTCTACAAGCACAAGTAGGTTTCTATCCTTCCAACATGTTCGAACGTTGAACGCGTTGGACGCCGGGCTCATTCGACAACGGTGAGGTTGTCAAAGTGAAAGATCCTGTTGTGTATTTATATATACGCGACAATTACACATTAGGAGTATAGTATTATTATCATATTTATATTTTTTCTTTTTTCAAATTTTTTTTTACGAACTCGTATAAATTAAATATGATATACTCGTATATGCTATGAGTAAGAGAACATTTTATATACATGCATTTCTCCCACATCTCATTCGTACTCTGATATCATACGAATTTTCTTTTTATATTTTCACAACGGTGGTAAATTTGCTCGACATACAGGACATTCATGTTTTACATCCATCCATTGCTCTAAACATTCATCATGAAAGAAATGATCACATGGTGTTACTAAATACAAACGATCTCGTATATTGACAGGATTTAAACATATTGAACAAGTCGGCAAATTATCTGATTCATTATCATCATCATCTTCAACTTCTGTATTCCTCTTGCTGTCATTTTCATCATCTTCATCATTTTTCTCCTTCTTATTCTTATCATCATCTTGACTAATAATATCTTCCAATATGACTTTTCTTTTATAATCGTATTTTACTGGTAAAAATTGTTTTGGTATTAAAATTCTTGCCCCATAAATTTCTTGTATACGTAATAAAGATACTTGCAATCCCACCCATAATAATAAAAAAAATGCGGCATACGGTTTGTATTCCCATCGAATTAATACACTTACATGATTATTTGGACATCCATAGAAATATAATGGAAAAAACAATCTGGACAATGAAATACCATACATATAATGATCTGTTAATGGCTTTTTGGAATCATAATATGCATTTGTAAAAATTTGTGGTATCCAAAAAGAATATACCAACATCAATAAAAGACCAGAAAAATCCCACATATGATATACAAATGCAACGAATAAAATTAATGAACAGTAAAATCTTGAATAAATTTTACCCAATTCACGCCTCATGACAACAAAACCATCATTAAAAGCTGCTGGTCTTCGAGCTTTCCATACCATTAAAAGCAAACGCAATTCAAAGATAGAAAAAACAACTAATTTTAAAAATGCTAATAATGAAAAAGCTTGAAAAATAGAATCTGAAGCAATTGCAATCATCATATGTGATATACAAATGCCAGCATCTATTACTCCTTGTAAACCAATACTTATCATTGACATGCGTATAGCTATAGCATATTTGATGTACGTATAAATATATAATATATATTTGTTAGTTTTATGATACGATATGATGTATACATGTATCCATATAAAAATAAATAAAGAACTTACCGCTTGATGGTGTATTGATATGTTCCATTTGTTTCACACATAAGTACCATTGCCATGCCACTACAATACAATACAACATAGCATATGTACTTGCTTTTTTATAGGTCACATCTAATTTTATTTCTAAACCTGTTCCAGAAAATTCTAATTGTAAATTATTACAATTAAATGGTGAACGTGAGAAACCATCAATTCCAATTGGTTCTCCAGCATTACTGCCACCATAACGTTTAATAAATTTTAAACTACTATCATTTCTTGCACGTACATTTAAATCCATTCGGAAAAAACATAAATTTTTACCTCTAGGTACTGGTCTTAAATTATTTTTCTTGTTCTTTTTTTTATTTATTGTTTCATCTATTAATTGTCTTCTTCTATTGGACGATGATGAAATGCTTTTATTCTTTTCATATTCATGAATATTTATAACATCATCTTCATTATCAAGTGTAGCTGTTGTTGTTGTTACTTTTGTCTTATTTATAATTTTTGTTTTTGTACCATAATGAATGCCAAAATGTGGAGAAATTGCATTGGAAAACAAACATAAACGTCCTGTACGTCTCAAATATAACCCTTTCAAATTCATACGTATTATTTCTGGATGGGAATCGTCAAATACACCATTATATATGTACAATGTGCCATCTACAGTGGATATTAATGGCGATAAAGTTGCCCTTGCTCTTAAATACATTGTAAAATTTCCTCGTTTCTCAGTTAATGTTAATTTCGTATCACGTACAATCGAATGTTCTTGTAGTTGTACAACTACAGTCACGTTATCTGTTGCCAATTTAGCACGTTGTGTCGTTTGTCGCCACCAACCTTTCAAATTCACACTAACATTTCGTGGAAACCGATTTATACCATCATTTGATGCAGCGGCTTTATCCAATATAAACGATGCACCATTATCACCAATAGGTTTTATGATAAAATCATTATATATTGGATTAATAATTTTTTCTTTCATTTTATTTTTTACATTATTATTACTATCCTCACTACTTGGACCAGTACTACTACCAGCTATTTCAGAAGAGGGCGTTAATTGATTATCACTTGACTGCACATGAATTTTCTTTTTCTTCTTTTTATCTTTCTTGATATCACCAGTCATAGATGGGTCCATCATAAATAATATAGCCCATAAAATTAATATAGTATATACATGCCTACGATTTTGTCTTCTTCTATTTACTAATGTATCACCTTCCATGATAATGGTAATACCACAAAAGAAAGAAAAAGGTGTGTGTGTGTGTGTGTGTGTGGAGGGAAATATGAAATAAAAATATGACAATGGCCAAGTGGGACGAAAGAGGATGAAAGAAATATATATATATATATATATATTGGAAATCTCTCTCTCTCACACTTTGTTCTTCTACTGTATCTTAGTGTTTAAGCAGAAGCTTAGCGTTCATGCATATTCCCAATTGTTGTTATAGCTGGATAGCACGCGTTTTTATACGTGGTTACGTGCGTCTGTGATGAGGAAAATATTAAGGTTTTAGGGTGTTTCATGTTATTATACTTTTTATACAGTATATTTCATGATCAGATTTTTAACAAAATAAAGTATGTATACTTCACACGTTCGTGTTTGTAAAATTATATTCGTATAATCATACAAGATGTTTACCACTTACGATATCAGACATTGAAAGCATGATGATATTGTCCTCTTTATTACCTATATCACCCTCATTGTTCTTGTTATTATTTAATTCTTTTAACAATGGAGATATTCTACTTAAATTCGTTATCCCTCCAACTTTCTCATTTATTATTTTACCTAGTGACGATCAGGAAACGACAACAACAGCAACACATACAACCTTCCGAAGAAGACGCTTATTGGCAAGTGCAATTGAAAATAATTGTCCAGCAGGTAAAATGTCATTTGTCGATGCAAGTGCATTACACGATATACATTATTTGATTTTCTACACTGCAAGTACGCATATCATTTACTCATTGTTTGTTTATTTTTTAGGTCGTTTGCATACGAAGAAATGGGTACAATGGGAAAAAATGGAATTGAATGATGAACATCATTTATTGCATAAGCATAACGATATAAATTTATCAAAATTTAAAAACGGATTATGCATGGATTGGTTTATTACGTTTTTTAAACAATGGACTGCACGTTTGGATTACACATCCTTTGTGTCGGTACGAAAATTTTACGTAGTTAAAAATAGTTTAAAACCAGATTTTAAATTTTATCATTTCGTAGATGATGAATTGCAACGTGATTTCGGACAATTAGCTGGTATTAGTTGGTGGATGTGGATATTATTGGCATTCCAAGTTTGTATCGAAGGAGTAATGCAGGAACCATTATCATATGGTTCAACACTTGCATTGTTTGTTTCCACGTTAATAGGATGCAAAATGATCGTTGCTGCAAAAATTATTGCGGTGAAAATTTTATCAAAATACGATGTTGATGGCGATGGTAATATAAATCCAGAAGAATTGATAACAATTGGCAACAAAATTACTACAAAAGAAAGTCTAGATGACGTTGAACCACATTTCTGGTTTGACCGGCCATGGGTAATGGGTGTTTTTTTGAAAGCATTGATGTTTCAAAATGCTATTTCCGTAGCAACTGGGATGTTTTACGTATTGTATTTTGGACAAAAAAATAATTGTTACATGGCAAGTAGATCATGGACCGATGTGATAGCTTCAACTTTGATAGGTTTATTAGTATTGTTTCACCATGGTACTGTTTTATTGCCAAGTTATGCATTGGTGATGCATTTGGGAAATCACAGAGAATTAAATGATTTTTTGTCCAGAATGCATAAAAGTGCTGGTAAACGTTTATCTAGAATAGTTGGTAAAGGTAGTAGCCATGGTGATGGTGGGCATGGTCATGGAGGTAGTAAAGTACATCCAGAAGTTGATACGTTACAAGCAATTAGAGCTGAGTTTGGTGCAGATTCACAAGAATACAAAGATGCATTGCAAGATGCCGCAAATGCTAAAAAACAAGAAAAAGAAAAAGCAATAGATACACGAACGATGCAAGTCTCTACAAGTCGTACTGAGAATCAAGCAATGGATGTGAAAAAAGAGCATGGTTCGCAGAGTAATCAAAGTTGAATTGTACGTAAAAAAGTGAAAAAGGAGTGAATTAGATATATATTTATGTGCGCGCTAATATACTTTATATTATATATATATATATATATATATATATTTTAAATTTTTTTCATCCCTCTGTACCCTTGTATATGCATTATTATAGTACGACTTCGTAGTACCATATATTTTATGTGAGAAATATAAAACGTTCTTGTTGTAAAATTCATTTTCCAGATTCACTATTTATTATATTTTTGCCTTTTTGCTTTCTCCATATGGCTAATCGTTGTTCTACAATTTCAATTTGACTTTTCAATAAATATTTTTTATAACACCCATTATTACTGTAATCAATTTTTGTCAATCGTTTCCGCATCTCAGCATATACAGCACTACTTTCATCTGAGTTTATTCGTTTCTCGTATTCTGTACCTTCAATATTTTTCGCTTTTTTAGTGATTAATCCTAAAAGGGGAATCATTGTTCCTTGGATTAAAAAATTGAAAAAAGATGTTGGCAGCAATTGAAATTGGGGATCAAAGTTAAAAGCAAATTTGATAAAAGTCTTCTCCTCTGTTACCGGTATAACATGAAATCCTCCATATAAACATTTTGAATTTACATATTGTGTTTCATCTACTACTATTTTTTCTTTTTCTTTGTCAATATCATCATTATTAAGATTACTTGTTTTCGGATCAGTAATATTTTGGGTTAAATCAGTCTCTACCGCGTCTCGTATGTAAATAGCAACAGAATCATTATTAAACACATCACCATAACCGTATAAGATCGATTTACGACTCCAAAATGGCCATGGCAATTGATCACCAACAAGAGACACAATCATCCTAAATTTAGCTAATTGAATATCCTTATCCGATACACCAACACCTGGAAACCATGTTTTGAATAAATCAAACTCATAGATTACTGCTAAAATATTAAATAATTTTGCATTCACCATTCCCTCAACACGGAAAGTATAAGATGAGGTTTCTTTCTCTTGTTTATACCATACTCTATATTTTTCAGTCTCTTCACTAACAGCAACCCAATCAGATGAGGCGGAAGTATCAATTGGACTTAATTGAGTTAAGAATGTATTTAATTCTTCTTTGCATTGTTTTGCAAACCTAATATAGTTATTATTTTTGGACAATTCAACAATTTCCTTATCATTTAGTAATTTTAATTTTTCCACCGCTAATAATAATTGTTCATCATCAATTAATGCTTTAATATTCTCTATGATTGATTCTTTTGTTGGAATATTATTATTATTATCATCATCATCATTTGTAGCTAAAGATGCCATTTCGTCTTAAAATAGTACCTAGTATATTTGATTGTTTTATATATTTTAAGTTTTAAGCAGGCGAAGAAAAAGATATGTGCATATGTATTATAAGTAAGGTATGTGTATTAGCTATACTTGTATATTCGGTTGCATTCCGCCAGTATTCCTTGGAGGATGGCAGGATGGCATAATAGCTATATAATAGCAAAAGTAGTACGTAATATGTCACATATATGTGTTTTTCTCTTACTCATATATATCATATGATACAATATTTACACTTTTATGTTACACACACATTGTATATATATATATACGCACACATATCATAATATATATAATACGACTCGTAAGAGGGTAGATACAGTATATTAATGAAGCCAACATTGGCAATATTAGTCTTTGGAGAGATATATAATTACATCAACTATATAATTACATGAATATTGTGTCAATTTTTACTTTTTTCATTCTTTTTCTGTTTTTTGTACGAATTGCAATTCAGTTATATCATATAGAAGAAGAAAAGATCCAAGACTTAATTCTTCTTCTTCTTTTTTTTACCACTATTCATTGATTCATAATATTTTGGGTGCTTTTTTTCGATGTGTCTTCGTAAACCTTGAGAGTTTGTATAACCATTTGGAGCACATTTTTGACATCCAAAGACTGGACAAGGATACAAAGCCTCTGTACCTTTATAATGATGTCGATGGAAATGATTTTTCAAATCGGTTTCTCTTTTATAAGCTTTACCACAACCTGGAACTTGACATTTATATCTTCTTATTTGTTCTCCCCATGGACAATTATACCTTTGATGATTATTCTTATTGCTAACATTTCCAAAAGTTTTTTTACAGCCTTTAGACGCGTAATAACATGCCAATCTACTACTACTACTGCTGCTGCTACTACTACTACTACTACTACTACGTTTACTGCTTGAATTGATATTATTATTATTATTATTGTTGTTATCATTACCATTTGGTACAATTATACATTGTTTACCATCATCACTAGGAGGATTAATGACATGGGTTGTGCCAGTTGAAATATTTCTTGTAAAAGGCAATTTTATTTTTGTTTTAGGTTTTAAATATCGACATGTTATATTTGTAGATCCCATTTGCTTATTCTTGCATGTTCTCTTATCTAATAATAAATCAATTGGCTTTTCACACATTGGATTCCCACAAATCCAGCTCTTAGTTCCATTTCTCAATGTTTCAACCTTTGGTTGCATATGCTCGCATTTTGGACATTTTTTGAATGTCGAACTGTTAATATCAATAGGTGTCTCAACTTTCTTTTTATCACAATTTCCGCAATACCATATTAAATCTTCAATCTTTTTCGTAAGCTCCCTTTGACTCAACTTTTTTGTCGTTGCCTTCGTTTGATTTTTTCTCGGTTTTTTTGCCTCTTTTACTTTGGTTTGTTTTTTTTTTTTTTGATTTTGTCTACGACTTTTACTACTAGATTTTGATGAAAAATTATTATTATCATCATCAAAATCGTCTTCATAATTAATATTATCTAACCCTAACCCAAATAAAGATGTCTGTCTTTGTGGTGATGGAGGAGATGGATTTTGATCGATTAGATCCTTTGAAGTGTTTCGTGTTGTTGGAATCGAAGGACGAGGTATGTCACTATCGTTTGAGACTGCATTATCTGACACAATCCTGCTGAAAGTAACTGGATCATCTAATCCCATTATTAATTGATTATATTCCACGTCCGACATTTTTGGAACACCGGTTATAAACTCGTCAATATGAAAGTCCCAATGTTCATCATCAGATAATGCACTGTCTTGCGAAACATCTCTAGTTATCGCCGCTGGAATTGTTCCTGCAGTAAAATCAAAAAAATCAGTTTGGCTTTCACTATCTAACTCGGAAATTGCTCTTTCAACAAGCCATTCTTCACTAAATGAATATTGTCTAATTTCTTTTGCTTTACTTCTTACATGTTTAATTAAAGTTAAAAGATTTTTCTTAGCAGCATTTGGCTTTATCACAAATTCATTCCGAAGCATGTTCCATCTTCTCTTACTAGGACTAGATGGAGGACAGATAGTTGACGATAATAATGATTCTTGTACCTTTCTTTTCTTTGAAGATTTCTTCAAACCACTACTCGCCGCTGAGGAAGAAGAATCATTATTTGGCTTCTTTTTATTATTATTTTTCCTTTTCGACATGATATATATATATATATATAGACACACACACACAGAGATATATGACTAATTCTAAATACTAATATATAAATAAATTAATTTCTAACGCAATAATATTTCGTATACATACATATATATACATACATATATACATATATATACATATATATCAATAAACTATTATTTATTTTGCTATCTATTGTCCAATTGTTTCTTATTCTTTTCTATCTATAATTATAATGTGCTTTTATAAGTGCTTAACTGTAACTCAAAATTGCCAATATTTTATTGTGTTGTTTCACAACTTTGATGCAAATCTGGCCCATAATCCCATAATAGACCGTGTTATTTTCAATTTGGTACAAACGATTTAGACTACCATATTTTATACTTCGAATTATACCAGGTGCACAGGATGTGAAATTTGTTGAAATATTTTTTTTTCTATTTTCCGTCGTGCTGGCCTGGCTGGCCAGGCTGGCGTGCCCTACACTATGGACTTGGCAGGAAAAATTTAAAAAAAACAACCAATTTTTGGGCGAGAAAAGGGCCGAAAAGTGGTGAGCAAATTTACAAGATCCTTATTTTGATGAAATGAATTAAAGGAATTTAAATTAATCAATATTATTTTATTAAGGTAAATGATATTCATCAGTTTCTTTCCTCAGTGCTATTCCCCTGTAAAATAATTTTCCAGAATCTGCCAAGTATATACCGTACCTTCGCTTCGCTCAGTTTTTGTACTTGTACATAAACTGAGCGTGGCCGTAGAAGGTACGCCCTATCATGGGTTTAGTCCTGGCCGTATAGGCGTGCCCGGCGTGCTCGTCGTCGTCGGTTTTTTTTTGGTTTTATACCCATCACATATATAATTTATAAATTAAAAGGAGTAACAAAAATCATTTTGAAGTGCATGGTACTGTATAGAATATATATAGAACATCGATGGATAAAAGAATGAATATGTATCCGTCGATATGTAAAATTTTGAAACGGACATATACGACAAATGGTAATAATAATAATGTAAGACAACAGATATTTAATGCATTGGAGAAACAAAAAGGAAATGTATTTACCCGTGAATTTATTGTTGATGAAACAAAATCAACAACATTTGTGAAGCCCATTGATATTTATTCAACACCTGCAATGATATGGGATATGGAATGGTTTACTCGTGATATTATATTAGATACTATTAATGATGTTGTTGTTGCTACAGATTATGAAGAAAATTTGGATAGCGTAGGTACAAATGTTGTCTTTAAACATACAGCAGCTACGCCTATTGGAGAAACTGTTTTTATTGAAACCAAAATAATTCATATAGATGAGGCAAAATCAAAAATTGAAACAGAAACAATTATATCCGATTCATTAGGTATTCTTGGAAAAGGTAAGCATGAACGTTCAATTGTAGATATGAATATGATTAACCAAAGAATCCAAGATAGGAAAGATAAATTAAAATGATAAAAATAAATTTGGTGTGTGTGTGTGTACGAGTATGTATTTTTATTATATTATATATTAAAATTTAAAAAAAAAAATTACGAAAAACGTAATTTTCTCCAAATTCTAAAGATCTAAAAAATATAAATTACATGCCGGGCATGCTATCCATTCACTTTGTCATATCTTTATACATCATATCATCATAACTGCTTGTACACAACACAACAAACTTCTCATGTGTGTATAATATATATATATATATACTATTAAAAGGAACCCTTCATCATGCTATTATACCAACTTGCTCAATGCATCGTAATTTGGTGTTCCAACTCCACTTGCAGCATCCCATCCAGCAATTGCAGTGAATCCACTACCTTTGCCAAAGATACCACCCTTGCAACCATTACAACCAATTGTTACATCATTGAACCCTTGTGGATTTTGATAGATAAATGGATTTAAAAAACCTAAAACGGATTTTTTTGCTTTTAATCTTACACCATTTAATTTCGCAAAGATACCAGCAGCTACAGGGCATGCAGCACTTGTACCATATACTGGTTGACTTCTTCCACCACTTACAACGCAATATGGTGTTTTCTGTCCTGCTAATGCAGCAATGTCTGGATATCCACGTCCAGTATTATTCCACATGGATTGTGCAGGTAACATTGCATTTTTATTTGCTTTATATGCAGCAACCATTTTGGCTTGATATTGTGGAATTGGAAAGTTATCACTGAAACCGCCTCCGCCATCATTCCATACTTCCTCTTCACCTATGCCAGCATTGTGAAAGTTAGTACCACCAACAACAGTAATATATGGACTACCGCCAGGGAAATCTGGTTTAAATCTTTTTTTAAAAATGCCACAACCTTCTCTACCACAAACACCTTGATCACCAGATGCAAATAAGATACTTTTACCAGCTACACCAGCTTTCATAAATGCAATGTTACAAGTTAACATATATTGTCTTGAACTCTGTTGGTTTTCGTCGTTTCCATAACTAACAGAATGAATATGTGGACTCGTTTTATTTGCAGTAATACCATTTGCCCAATTCAATAATGAATAAGATGCCGTGTAAATCACCGTCAATGGTATTTCTGGTGATACAGCACGAATATATTCAACATCTAAGGAAGCTTCGACGCCTGGAATATTAGGTGCATTCTATTTTTAATTATATGTACAAATAATATTTATATATATATAATATGGGAACGTAAAAAAAGTAATGCATATGTATATGTGTGCTTATGTTAGAAAAGCTTCCAATTGGATATTTTGCATTGAAGGAAAAATTTAGATTATACTTACGCCACCAACAATAGTCTCTACTTGAACATCACGATGGCAAGAAGCAGTAAATTTTTTATTATCTTTTGGTGAAAAATATTGATTTTGAAATTCTGCTACTGCCATTGAATTAGATTCACTACCTATAGTATCATTTGGAAAATTATAACGTTTCATCAATACTTGTGGTGTAACTAAACCATCGCATGTGGTATCATCACATGTATGCCCCCAACTACCGGAACCACCTTTTACTGCGAATGAATCATCTTCTTCTGTAATTCTTAAACGTGGAAATTGTAAAAGTTCACCAACCATGTATACTTCATTTGCAATAAAACTTGGTAAATAATATGGTTTACCAGCTCTTAAAATAATTTTATCACTTTGAACACTATGTTTAAACGCATATATTTTTGTAGATAAAGTATTTTCAATTGTTTTCACATCAGCTTCTAATGTGATCATATCTTTGTTTGGATTTAATGTTGCAGCAACTGCACCATTATTCAAAAAGAAACGTTGTACTTTTGCATATCTTGATTCTGGAATATTTAATAATTCTGTAATTTCTTCAATAGTCTTATGTTGTCCATAACGTGGATGTTGCGGGTCTGATACTTCATACAATTCTTTTTCAAGTTTTTGTACTACATCGTCATCAACACGGATGGCAACTGTCAGTTTCATCATTTTGTCTGGAGATGGCATGTGGCTAATCTTCCAACTAGATCTTTTCTCATCATATGTTTGTACTTCCGCTTCCATTTGCACTTGAATATTATTTGAAGAAGTTGCATTGACTATAGCGATAATAGCCAATATTCCAAATATACTAC
>JACLAC010024793.1_pt1 | contig 11570 bp, 3 predicted proteins | sample 8027881 | NCBI WGS metagenome assembly JACLAC01 (sample SAMN15725517, study PRJNA655200) | protist metagenome | isolation source: fluorescence activated cell sorting (FACS) single amplified genomes of... | place: Spain: Blaines Bay Microbial Observatory, Mediterranean Sea | collected 2016-01-19 | reverse complement strand
CATTACTGCTGCTGCGAAAGTAGGCAATAACCAGTATTGTACCGGACGAACGGCCCCGCTTAATAGATTGCCCTTTTTCACAGTTGTGTTGGCGTTGGTAGCAGATGTCGTTGAAGTGGAAGCTGCTGTAGTAGTTGAGGTGTTGCCTGCACTGGTGGTCGTGGTGTTGCCTCCGCTTGTCGTCGTATTAGGAGCTTCAGTCGAGGTCGTGGTGTTGCCTGCACTTGTTGTCGTCGTAATAGGAGTTTCGGTCGTCGTCGTAATAGGAGCTTCCGTCGTGGTCGTCGTAGTAGGAGCTTCTGTCGTGGTCGTCGTAGTAGTAGCTTCCGTCGTGGTCGTTGTTGGTTCTTGCGTTGTTGTGGCTGTAAGAAACGGGTTGTAGTAAAAGGTGGCGTAGCCTTCGTCACTATTCCACACTTGGGCACCTACCATAGCTGTATCTTCACTCAACGCTACTGAACCCCCAAAATTACTGCTTGTTTCTCGACCGTCAAATTCTTCTGTAGCAAACCACCCACTTGCATTACGCTGATAAAAAACTGCATAACCTGTACTAGACGACCAAGTCCATCCACCAAATAAAATAGTGTTGCCAGAAATTGCTATAGAACCTCCAAATTTACTGGATGTTCTTCCAATTATATGAGCTTTTTCCTGCCACCCACTTGCATCCCGCTCATAAATTTTAGCGTATCCTTTACTAGAACTCCACCCAATGCAACCAACAGCAACTATATCCCCATGAACTGCAACAGCAAAGCCGAAATAGTCCAAGGATGATACTCCCGGCCCAAGAATTTCTGTTTGTTGCCAAACGCTTGAGTTGCGCTCATAAATATAGGCACGACCTTTTCCTGAAGAATATTTCCAAGCACCTATGACAGCTGTATCTCCATTAATTGCTACTGCATGGCCCAATTCTTCTGTTTCTGTTTGCAATCTGAGAGTCTCAAACCACCCACTGGCGTTACGCTCATAAAATTTTGCATAACCTTGTCTACCATTCGACGGCCAATGGTTACCACCTGCAACTACAGTATTTCCGTCAACGGCAACAGAGTTTCCAAATCTGCTGTCTGATGTTTCCCCGTCAAACCTTGCAGCTTCGCTCCACCCAGAGGTATCACGCTCGTAGATTTTAATGTAACCTTTTTCGGTACTCCACTTACGAGCACCAACAACAAGTATGTCGCTGTCGACTGCAACAGAAACACCAAAGTTAACACCCGAGTCCCCTGTTAATTGTGCAGTCTGTGACCAGAGCGTCAAATTACTGGAATTACGTTCATATATAGTCACTTCACCGTCTCCATAGTATCCGCCTATGGCTGCTGTATTACCATCAATCGCACACCTGCCAAAGTATTTGTTAGATGAGCCGCCATAAAATGTAGTTTTACTTGTCCATGCTGGTTCACTGCGTTCAATGCAAGAACAGACAACTAGGAAAATTGCTAGAATGGTATTTGGTTTCATTATTGTCGAATGATTCTTCGTTTGGTAAATATCCTTCCACTGGTAGCAAAACCACGTCCGTTTAAACTCTCTTTTTTTGGTTCGCAGGTGTTTTCTTGTAAACAGATAATGTTTATTATTGTCATTATTATTTAAAACACTGTAAAACAACAGATATTAAGCAACACTTAGGTACGTTTCGCGCCACCTTTTTTCTTTTCTATATCAATCAGTGCTACCTTTTTCTCTGAATAACCTTGTGTTCCAGAAAATATGTCAGGATCGATTTGCAAAGGAGAAACTGAGAAACTGGAAACTTGTCGACCCTCCGCCAACACTGTTGCGTCGCTGTTGTTTGCTTTAAAAAAAAAATAGTAATGTAAAAAAAAAATTATCAAAGGACACTATTGCTTATTATTTCACTGCTGCTGCTGCTCCCCCTAGCCCCTCTTCCATTTTTTTACTTTTATGTTGGCAATATAATTTAGGTGTTTACCGGTACCGGTAGTCGCTTATACTAAGAGAGAATCCTCCCTTTTATATTTGTATCAAAAACAGACAGAAAATAGTCGTCTTCCTCCTCACTTTTATTATAATAGTATAGTAACAGCAATACACAAACTCCTCACAAAAAAAGGAGAAGCCCGTCCATCCCACCACAATCATACAGCATATGATGCTCTGGGGAAGAAATGGAAGAACAAGAAAATCACAGCAAGAAATCGACGATGCCCAATTTCGAGAAGATTTACACAGACAGTAGGGACACAGTATTAAAACAATTATCATCGACGAAGCCCAACTTTGATACATCAAAAACTTTTAAAATATCTATATTCTATAGTCTCTAGTTAAAAAAATCCAAAAACAATACTGTTATCTTTCTACTAGTGTGTCACCAATTTCTTGTTGTATCTACATAAAAAACACAGTTTTTAAAAAAAATCCAAAAACAATACTGTTATCTTTCTACTACTGTGAGTCACCAATTTCTTGTTGTGTCTACGTAATGAACATATAGTCGTCGTCTAGGCATTAAAAATAAGAAGTAATCGATCAAATATTTAACCGGCTGCTACCGTAGTTGTTGGGATTTTGTCGCCACGGAACGTCTCACATAACGCGCAGAGAAATAAAACGAAACAGAGAGCAATTCATACATTGAAGGCGATACATTGAAAGCCAAATATCTAATACCGCATATTTAAAATTTCTTTTTTCAGAAAACTCCATTGCCACTCAAACAAAATCAAATTATTAAAATGAAAACCTTTTTACTCTTTCTTGCGTGCACTTGCCTGAGCAGTGCATCCGCCGCAATCTCAGTGACCGATGGTGCCACAATAACCATTAAGAAAGGAGAAGCTGTCGGAATAACCGGCCTAACATCCGGGAACTATCTGTGCTGGACTGCTGCAACCTCAGCGACTGAAACAACGTCTTGCACTGGAGTTGGGACTGCCACTGATGCTGGTACCACTGGATGTGGTGCTCTAAACAATGCCCGCCCTTTTTGGACGACCGTAGCAAATACCCACGTATCGTTTATAGAATGTGTAGGAGGAGGTACCACTGTTGTTGGATCGGCAGTCGCAACGGTGTTGACGCAGCAAATCGAAATTACATTACGGCAGACTATTGCCCCAGGGTCCGAGGTTACGGTAACTGGCCTTACAACAGGAAACCACTTGTGCTGGTCAGTTTCTAAAACCATGGCAATTGGTCCTGCCACTTGCGCCGCTGCTGGGACTATTACTGATATTCCCATCGCTACTGGTTGTAGCGCTGCAAATGTCGCCGGATTGACGTGGGCCAATACAAACTACACGGTGATGGCAATCAGAGAATGTAAAGCAACCACTAATGCTAATGTTGGAGAACAAGTATATGTTATTCTGACGGACGCCACAACTACAACAACTACAACTACGGCCGCCCCAACTACAACAACTACAACTACGGCCGCCCCAGCAGCACCAACAACCAGCACCGCAGCCTCGAGCGCAGGCCACATATCTGCTGCTGCGACTTGGACCGAGGTAACCTCTATTGATCCAAGATTCTGGACTGATATTACTTCCTCGGAAGACGGGACTAAATTGGCGGCGGTTGGTTTATCTTCTACCTACGCGGCTACCAACATATGGACCTCTAGCGACAGCGGTAGGACCTGGACGGAGGTCACTAATATTGGTGCGAAGAAAACTTGGTGGAGGATTACCTCCTCAGCAGATGGGACGAAGCTGGCGGCAGTTGTGCTTCAGGGCAATATCTGGATCTCCAACGATAGTGGTGCGACCTGGACGGAAGTTACCACCACTGGTGCGACGAAAAATTGGTCTCGGATTACCTCCTCAGCAGACGGGACGAAGCTGGCGGCGACTGTGAAGGGTGGCGACATATGGACCTCCAGCAATAGTGGTGCGACCTGGACCAGTACCTCCGTTGGTGCGACGAAACAATGGAATCGAATCACCTCCTCGGAAGATGGGACGAAGTTGGCGGCGGGTACCCAAACCCATCCATCAAAAGAGAACATATGGACCTCCAGCAACAGCGGTGCGAGCTGGACGGAAGTTACCACCACTGGTGCGTTGGATAAAGAGTGGACTGATATCACCTCCTCTGCAGACGGGACGAAGCTGGCGGCGACTGCGGAGACTGTGGAGGGTGGCGGCATATGGATCTCCAGCAATAGCGGTGCGAACTGGACGCTTTTTAACACCACTGGTGTGGTGAAACATTGGAGTGGTATCACTATGTCGCCAAACGGGACAAAGCTGGCGGCGTGTGCTCATCAAGGCAACATATGGACCTCCAACAACAGCGGTGTGACATGGACGGAAGATACCTCCATTGGTGCGACGAAAAAATGGTCAGGTATCACTATGTCGGCAGATGGGACGAGAATGGCGGCGATTGTCGCATATGGTGGCAACATATGGACACTTGACACAAATCCAACGACAACGACAACAACAGAAGCACCAAGCACCACCACCACGGCCGCCTCTGGAGCATCCACTGGTGCCGTTTGGTCCGTAATGGTGAGTATTTTTGCATTGATGGGAGTTTCTGCAATGCTATAAATGCGTTGAATGCGTAGTGCAAGAGAAGAACCACATTTATTTTAATTCCTAGCTGGGTGAGAGTCCCCCCCCGATGACGGAGAAAACTGGCGTCGTTCGTGTTCCGTATTTAATGCCTGAAAAGGATTTTTGAATGCATGGCCACGATTATAAAGTGTCGAGGTTCTAAATTATAATTTATTATCTAGGAACAGTCTTGATTTTGAGCATTTTGATTTAATATTTTGATGGTGTTCGCGAAAAAAGAATTTAGTTGAGCAACTGTGCGATGTATTGATTAAATTTGAAGTGTGTATGTTCGGTAAATTTGCATTCCAATATAGTAATTCAAAAGAGTAGTGTCCCTAGTTTTCGCATATTGTGCTATGAGCAAGACTCGAAGTACAGTAATCAAATAGTCTAATTCGTTCTTCCTGCTGTGTTTTGCCTATTCTCTATCGATGCCAATCAAATAGGCTTTGGTTTTCGAAAATAATACGACGATCTGTACTTGTAGTTGCCAAAAAAAACTCCAGTTTCGGTGCAGTGTAGTTGTATGCGAATTTAGGTATTGTTACATTCATTCAGTCTATTAATTACAACGAGAAGAGCTTTACAGCATACATAGCACTGAATATATATAAATTGTTCGCCACTCGCCACGTTAGTCGTTGAATATTCTATTGAGGATCTATTGTGATATTGAATGGGGCTACGGGAAACTCAAGGTCATTATACAAGTGCATGTATGGGTACATGCCCCATCCATACCGTAATGGTCTTGGAAATCCAGCATCAGCCGTCACATTTAGTTGGATAGCCGTTTCATTAATCACACCAGTCATACTGACTGGCTGCCATAAAGTTCCTACCCAGAGCTCAAAACCTGAACGCATTTGTGGGTTCAGGAGTCTCCTTGAGTACACGTTTTGGTCAAAGTTGATTACGATACCTACACAACGAACAACAGTTGTCAGATTGCAATAACCATATTCGCCCGTTCCAGAGTGGAAGTTACCCCAGGACTGGTGCCAGTTTGACGCTTTAATACCAATAGGTCGGGGCCCACGGTAAGTGGTTTTATCGTTCCCAAAAACAACGCCATCGAATACGTAAGAGGCGCGGCGTCCTACTTCTTGCTTGTTGTCAGGGTGTATGTTATTGTTTGGGGACGCTACATCACCAATATCGGCAGCAACGACCATCCCCGTTTTGGGCAGCGCAAGGGCAGCTGTCTGGGCAAATCTCATCTCACTTATTTGATCTCCGTCGTAGGGCCAGTCGCTTATTTGTACGAAAACAAAACCAAAGTCAGCGTCTTCTTGCAGTTTCAATTCCGATGGAGCCTTTCCCGCAAATTCTGATCGCCAATCTAAAATTAGTTCTTTGAAGCAGTCCGCATATTGTGCTGCAGCCGGTGGAGGGCCAACGTTGCTCTCCGCTTGGTACCAAAGCACACCTGAAATTCGAGTGTTCAGCAGTGGATGAATCATTGCATTATACAATGCCGACGGAGTATGCGGGCCACCGAGATGATATGCCTTCCTCAAGTAAGGCGGCATATGACTCAACATATCCCGTGTCTTAATTTCCAGCTGCATGCGCTGCTTGTTCAATCTGTGCTCTCCCTTGCCACATTTTTCCAACGCAGAAGGTGGCATCCACGTTTCAATAGGAGTTCCGCCCCAGCACGATTCTATAAGCCCAAGGGGCATTCTGTCGTTCAGGATGCTGTCCAAGACGTTCACCCCAGTATAGTAGCAAACGGCCGAAAATAACGGCACTGTATCAGGTGCACTTTTGGACCACGTCAAGGACATAGTAGTGTTTTCCAAAGGGGTGCTCTGCCGCGCAAAACTGTCTAAATTTGCCACTTGAAGAAGTCGAAGATTTGGATGTCCTGCATGCTCTATTTCCCAACTGGCGTTCATAGCCATCTGAACACTGATAGCCATATTTGACTGGCCTCCACAAAGTATGACTTCGCCCCATACAGCGTCCGTAAGAGAAACGGCACCATCCGACGAGGAAGAAACAGTAATGTTCACTACCGGGTCTCCTGCTTTTGTTGGAGGGTGGGATGGAAGCACGAAAGAAAACCGTCCAGTATCGGGGTCTGCCGGGGTCGTCTCGCTGTAGCTCTTATCACTAATTGTTAGTGTTACCTTATCGCCTTTACCAGCAATACCCCAAAAGGTCTGTGGGGTAGAATGTTTTAGAACCATATTTGAGCCATAGGTTGACGGCAAGAGTATTGATCCTGCTGCTGGCAAAATATTTGCGCTGGTAGCAATAAGCACCAAATAAACGGCAGCAAGACAGCGAAATTTCATTTTCAATACGGCCAAGCAACAAAACTGAGCGGAAGGCTTGCCTGAGGACTGACTTAATGTTCACCTTATGGGACACTATACTGGACCGAGGAATTCAATTCCAGTTAGTGTAGCTAGATATTATGAAACTGCGCATAAATACAATTCCCAGTCTTTACTATTTTCGTTTGAAACAATGTAATATTATAATTATTTTGTTAATTATTTCATCACAAGTGGATGAATTATGATGATAAATAATGGGTCTTCCTTCTTTTCTTCTTCTCTTCTTTCTTTTTACTTGTAGTTGTTATAGTATTATATAGTATTCGAGTATACACCATCCTAGGCACAGCAAGCAGTCCAAATATTACGGCTAGTATTATTACTATGTAATTATAGTAATTATTATAATAAATACTAGACTAGGCAGTGATTGCCATAAAACAGTACAATAGAAACTAGAAACTAGAAACCGCTGGCGTATAACGCGGTTTCTATTAATACTGTGCAAATAATCCCCATAAACCTTTAATTTTCCTTCTTTAAAACCATATTACAGCATAAAAATAACATTGGTGTAATTTTAATTACACCTTGATAATGTAGGATTTGTTGCCTTTATACTTGGTAATATTGGGGAAATTAAGGGAATATTGGAGATTTGATTACACTGTATTATTTTTTATTTATTTTGATTGAAGTTTTGATGAAGTTAAAATTATAAAAAATAATAGAGAAAATATCAGTTAAAAGCACGATTTCGCGACCCACCGCCCACCGCTAGCTTTTTTTTTATAGATATATAGTCGTTCTCTATAATAATAACGAATAAAATTTATATGATTACGACGACATCATTAAAGAAATAAAGGGTGGACTGGTTCTTTCAGCAGCAGTCGTCGTCTATTATATTGCCTATTATTATTATAGACGACTCTAACAACTAACCTATAATAACCTAGGAACCTAAATAATAATAAATAAATAATATCATCCTCCTCCTCCGTCCTTTTTTTTTTTTAAATTATATTATTATTATAATATATTTATGAAGGCAGCGAGTGTGACGAAACATTACCAGGATTGATAATTACAATGTTTTGAAGTACTTTCTACCCACAACTCTAAAAAGATTCCTTTCTACAGCTATGATACAGCAAATCAATCGCATAGTATTTTTTGTTTTACTAACTTTTATTTGCTGTGGCCATGGAACCAAACAAAACTCTCCTGGGTCGGAAAGTCCACAGCTTAAAGGCGTTGGCACTGTACAGTTGCAGTTTTGTTTTACTAACTGTTATGTGCAGTGGCCATGGAACCAAACAAATCTCTCCTGGATCGGAAAGTCCACACCTTAAAGGCACTGGCACTGTACAGTTGCAGCAGAGCCAGTGCCCAAAAGCATTTATAAAACGTATTAGTAATATAATTGAACCATTTTCAGAAGAAATTCCTTCTCGTTTATGGTCAAAAATGAAAACTGAGTCCACCGGCACTGGTGTGTCTTGTGCCGTAAGGAACTTAATAAACAAACTAATAGGAAGAAATCTTGAGCCAATTACTATTGTAGCGCCAGGAGGGTCAGCGACAGCAGGTGGGGGGAAAGTGGGAGAAAAGCAAACATGGGGCTACCATTTAAAAGCGTATTTGGAGATGTTCGCTGGTTCTGTGAAAGGAGAGAAGGTAAAGTTATTCAATTCTGCCCATGGCTCAACTAATTCAGTGTATTCTGCTCTCTTAATGGGAAGTTTGTTTCCTTCAGTGCCAATAGACCTGGTGCTTGGAGAGTTTCGAATAAACGATTATATGGACTCACCCACCTTTGTTTCGTCGCCGGGCCCCTTTTTTGAGCTTTGGCTGCGCCGGGCCCTTAGAGTGCAAGGAAATCCAATCGTAGGGTACGTAGATATCTGGGACGACAGGCATGGAGGATCGTTAACAGAAGATGCTTGGCGCCGCACAACTGGAAAGAAATTTCAAGATGTGTCTCCCCACGGGAATATTTTCAGCGTTTCTTTGGCACATTATTTGAAAGCAAATGAGCTAGAACCAAAACTCTTTGGTGCCAGAAGCACTCACCCAGAACTCCGTGATATTGACAATCATATAAACGTACAGGGACACAGGGTTTTGAGCAGATTAATCGCCTACTATCTTGGAAAGCTTGTGCTCGGGGTGTGTTCAGCACCACAACGCCCCAAGTGTGTTACAGATGAGCAAATACTTGACTTGGTCCCCTTGCCGCTGAAACATTTGAAAAATATAATGGAGTCGGATGTTCAGACACTTTACACTAGACTAGTTTCTCGTGAGAAAATAGAATCGATGCTTGTCCCCACTTGGAGCCCTCAATTCGGTGCCCGTACAAAGTCATTGAAGTGGTGTACAGCCTCGTTTGACTCTCACAGAAATGATTGGCGGTGTAGGAACGAGCAAGTAGAATCGAAAGTAGTTGATGGGACAAAAAAGGATAAAATTCGAAAGGATGCGTTTGCGTACCACCCAATCCCAATCTGCACAAACGAGAGACACTTTCGCTTTCTTGTAGAATTTTCTCGCCAATTCGACACTTTTGGGTTTTTCACACCTTATCTCAAAGGTGAAATCCAGTTTGAATGGATAGGGGGATTGTCTGTTGATGGACAGCCTCCCGTGGCCCCGAAACAAGTCCATGGAGTGAAAAATACGGGATTGGCACTGACAGAATACCACAACAATTTCAAGTATTTTTTCATGCACAGTGAGCACACAGATGAAAAGCCGTCCACTTTGGACAACCATTTTAAAGTTCTAATGTGTATGAAGAAAGCATTGAATGGGGCTGGGTTGAGTGGCATTTTGGCAGCATGATGAGGCAAAATAAGCTCAGCCGTCGTCAATAAGCCGTACACAGCATCACTAAAATGCACACACCATTATATGGGATAGGGTATATTACTATACAAATTAAGTACAATTAATTCATTGTAAATTAATAATAATAAAATATATCACGAAAAATAATAATAATAAAAATATTAATAATTTCGCACAAGGGTTTGGTCTATTTTGACAGGTTCCTCCTCCAAGTTACGGGTACTCGTTGAATATCTGAAACGATACAGTGCATTTATTGCAGGTCTATATCACTTGGCTCCAAACAGATAGTCCAAATACAGATCACACTAGGGAATTGTCGTAAGGCGTTTTGATCGATTCATCATGGAAGTGAACCCGACCTTATCTTTGGGCGAGACAGCTTGCACTTTGTTCTTCGGAAGCATCGCCTGTGCATATTGCTACCTGGATTGGAGGTATAACGACAATGGTCAACCAGAGAATGCGGGAGGAAAATCTACCGGAAGAATCGGCCCCTTGGATAATTCTATATCGTCGGTGAAGAATGCACTAGGGATGGCATTTGAGCTGGGTGTAATATTGCTATTTTCGTGGTGCTGTGAGAACGTGCCACTCTGGCCCCACGACAAAAAGTTTGGCTCAGACTTCATTTTCTGGGGCCTTTTTGCAGTGTTTATGTGCATTGCGCTCTTCACACTGAAGAAGAACAAAAATGACGACGACACCCTCTTGAATAGAGAGCAAACAGAAGAGTGGAAAGGTTGGATGCAATACTTATTTTTAGCGTACCACTATTTTCACTACGGCGCGGTGTACAACTACGTCCGCGTTTTTATTAGTTGTTACGTATGGATGACAGGGTTTGGCAATGTATCCTTCTTCTACATAAAGCAAGACTTTGGTCTTCTTCGGTTCTTGCAGATGATGTGGAGGCTTAACTTTTTGGTGTTCTTTCTGTGTTTGGTTCATCAGAACACATACATCTTATACTATATTTGCCCACTTCATACGTTCTATTTTCTGGTGACTTACCTGGCCATGAGAGTCAACAAGGGCTTAAATATTGAATGGCCCACCTGGCTGCGGATCAAGTTTATAGCATTGTTCGGGATAATCTATCTGGTATGGGAACATCCGTATGTATTTTATGTCGTTTGGTCCCCATTTTTATCGAGTAAAAAAGTTATCGGAGCTAGAAACGGAACTTTGTACGAATGGTATTTTCGCTCTGCTTTAGACCACTACTCTGCAATCTTTGGAATGGCATTCGCAATTAACTTTCCTACCCTCGTGGCTTGGCTCAAGCGGGCGGAAGCGCAAAAGGCAGGGGCAGAAAAGTTGCTGAAACTGCTGCTATGCGCACCACTTGTTCTTTTGATGTACTTCTGGTGTACGGAGATCACAAACAAGCCCAAGATAGCCTATAACGGCAAACACCCTTACTTTTTTTGGATACCGTTGCTGACTTACGTCGCTGTTCGTAATTCATTTCCCTTTTTGCGAAAGTACCATAGTAGTTTGCTTGTTAGTATGGGAAAAGTAACGCTGGAAACTTACTTGATGCAGCATCATGTTTGGCTTACGGAAAATGCAAAGGCCGTGCTGGTGCTTATACCAGGCTATCCGTTACTGAACTTGGCTGTAACGACATTGATCTACATGTACGTATCGAACAGGCTATTTCGAATTACAATAGGGCTTAGAGCAATGCTTCTTCCAAATGACTTGTCTAAAACGTTGCATCACTTAAGCTGGCTGGCCGTCGGGATGGCTTTATGCTTTTCTGTAGCGAAAGGTGTGATCATTTTCTTCAGCAACACTTCGTTTTACATTACTCTGCTCATACTTGCTACTGTAATGGGTATTTGTTTGATGATATTTATAGACAAAAAGT
>JACLAC010025802.1_pt1 | contig 11571 bp, 8 predicted proteins | sample 8027881 | NCBI WGS metagenome assembly JACLAC01 (sample SAMN15725517, study PRJNA655200) | protist metagenome | isolation source: fluorescence activated cell sorting (FACS) single amplified genomes of... | place: Spain: Blaines Bay Microbial Observatory, Mediterranean Sea | collected 2016-01-19 | reverse complement strand
TTATAGTTTGTATACTTTATCAACCAGTCGAAGTAGTAGCAGTAATAGTAGTGATGCATCGTCTGAAAGGACGATGGATACGTCACGTACTGGAACTACATATGTTGATGATGATGCCACAAGTTATTATGAAACCGCAACGGATGGTGGTAGTAGTATATTTACCACTACAAATGATTATAATACAACTGGTGAATCCAGTAGTAAAGGTTCTATTTATTATACGCCATCATCCTCGAGACAGCAATCATCGTTTTCTTCTTCAAATAATAATAGTACTACTGTTGATATGAGTATGTCCGACTTATCAGCTGTATCGACAAGTAAAAATAGTCAAAAAGATGTTGTTGATATGAATAATCTTGCAAATATGTTGACGGATATGCATTTAGATGGAAATGATGATATTCCTCCGAAACCAATTAAGAGAAATCCATATGGTTTTAATTATCATTCTGTTAAATCATTGAATAAAATTAAAATAGAGGGTGAACAACCATTGCATGAAAATGATAAATCATCCGTACGAACACCAATCAAACCATCTATAAAATCAACAGAAAAAGATGCTGGTATTCCAAAAGATACCAATGAACTTTTCCGAACAAAACCAAGGGATATACCAAGTTATCCACATAAATTTAGATATCCAATTAATGTGTAGTCAAATTCAGTATTCGAAGTGCAATAATTACAAAAGTGGTGCAAAGAAAAAAGAACAAGGAAAAAGGAGAGTATTTTTGAGAGAGGTATGAAGTAATGAGAGTATTACGTATGTAATATAAAAAGATGTAATAAATAAACAGATTTACAGATTTTACAGATATTCACACACATTTTTATATTTTATACCACTCACACAGCGCAGGCTCTTGGAAAATGATTTCAAATGTTATAAGAGTACAGATTGTAATTAATAAACCCATCATATATATATATATATACACACACACATTATTTTAATTATTATAAACGACTTCAATTTTTTCACCAGAACTGATTGATGCGATATCTAATACTAATAATTGATATCGTTTTTTACATTGTTCCGTATTTTTACCTTTGACTAATTTTGCAACTTGACTCCATCTACTAGGTGATGTTTCACATACAGATAATGCATGTTCAAATGCCATTTCCTGATCCCATGACCATGTCCCGTCATCTAGCTCTTTACGAGGTTCATCAATTTGTCGTTTATGATCCGTCTTTGCACGTTGTAATTTTAATAAATATTTTTCTGCATGTTTCCATACATCCGTGACAGTCCGTCCGTTACCAATTTCACTAGCCATTTTTGATAACTCACTTCCACTTGATAAATTACCATATTTTTCCAATGCTTTTAAAAATTTCTCATGTTCCTCTTTGGTCCATGGACCTTTATTTACTAATGCATTTTGATTATTGTCCATTGTATGTTTTTACTATATCTACAATATATATATATATAATATATAATATATAATATAATAATATCCAGTAATATTTTTTGAATACTTTGTGATAAATATATAGAAATTATCCAAAAAAACAAATAATATATATCGTAAATTATTATTTAATGTTAAAAAAAATATACAACAAAAGTAATGTAGAACAAATATATATAAGAAAGAAGAAACCAAATTATTTTTTCAATTGCGATAGCAATACAGAAATGTCCAAATATATATTATACCTTCCGACTTGTATGAATATTTCTACTCGCAGATCATACATATCATCTATCCGATCTATCCATATATATATGCCTCAAGTCTCAATTTTTGTTGTGTAAAACTGATTTTAAATTTGATAAATTTCAATATTTTTAATACTGTGTAGTGTTATGTATTTTAACATGAACACAGGAGGGACTAACTTTCCATTTTGGACTTTTCACTTCTTCTCACTTCTTCAAAACTAAAACCGCGTCCATCACGAAATTTATTACGAAGAAAATTCAAAAACACAAAAGGAAACAATATATATGCACACTGAGAAGATATAGGTATATTTGTGGTAAAACATAAAGACAGATTTATATTGAACAGATAGAATAAAACAAATATTATTAAAAAATTAGTTTATCATCATATTAAAAACAAAAGAAATACGTAGTTAGTATTAATCATGACCGATACCAATACGATAGATTTGCAGGAAACGAATTTGAAGAATGGAATTGGCACATTTGCACTATTACCTGAAGGCGAAGAGACTCTTTATGGCATAATAGGTGAAATTGACGATTACCTCACCGTGAAAGATGCCAAGAGTTACATCGAAACATCATTACTGAAACAGATTGTTAGGATCCATATGCCGAAAAATAAAGATACCGTTATGCCAGACAAACATAGAGAAATGTGGAATAGTGTCAAATATATATTTTTATTTTTTACAAGGTTTAAAGCACCGTACTTATCAAACAAAGATATGATCCAATTTTCACCATTCATTGGGTGTATCAACAACGAAAAACCTTTAGAAATAATGCAAATGATCATTAAGCTATTTGAAGTCAATTTTCAAAAAATGTGCCACAATTGTGTGTATCTTGGTTTTAATGTTGATACGGATGACATAGTAAATCAAATAGGTAGAAATTCTATAGGTTGTAACGGCAGTGCATTAATGAACGCTATAGAGCATGACAAACTTGATATTGTCAAATACTTGATACAAAAAGGTGCAACTATTAGTATTGGAAACACAACAAATTGCGATGGAACTAAACATGGAAATGCCTTACATGTAGCAATCATATCAAAAATGATCTGCCCTAATCTGGTAAATGGTGTAGAGATTATGAAAGTTCTACTTAACAATATGTCACCAAATGATATTAACCAAATTATTCAAACTGATCATAAATTATACAGTGGAAGCACACCTGTGGATTTGGCATACAGATTTGAATTACCTGATTTAGTCGAATTGCTTCGTCAGTACGGTGGTCAAGGAAATTGTTATGATACAAATGGTAATTTAGTTGGAGAGGGCAATGGTGATTTGAATGGAGAACAAAGGTCAAAGATAATAGTTGAAGATGACATAGACATTATCAAAGATTTACTTCTTCATATGCCTTTATATGAAATAAATAGAATGAACCCCGCTGATGAAACTCTTTTGGACGCTATCTATAAATACAGTAAATCATACCATAATACTGCTATACAACAACAAAAAATTCTATTCATACGTCAAATTGGTGGTGTCGCGATTTTTTTTGATACACAGGGTAACTTTGACAATATAAAGTACATGCGCTTATTAAGTAAAAGAGCTGAAGAAAACTATAATGACACTTCCCATTATAGATTAACCCTTGGATGGAGCAAATGGCTCTCTTGGCTGGTAAAGCAGCAACGCCAGCAACAACAGCAACGATGGTACCGACAAATGAAGGAGAATTTACAACAACAGCTACAACAACAACAGTTTGATCGCCTACCACTACAGTTGGATCCGCTTGAGTTACTACGACATCAACATCGGGTGCACTGTATAGAAGAAATAGCACGAAAGCAAGAGCTACGACATCAACAGCGGGAAATATTAGAACAACAACTGGTGCAACTACGACAACAAATTGTCAACAAAAAATTAGAAACTGTAGCACAGAGTACGTTATATCGTATTGCTAGATATCAGTTGCACTTCCGATCTACAGTAACACATGTACAAAGGATGCAGTTTGATACATCATATATTGTGTACAATTCTTTCAACACTATGTGGAATTAGATTTAAAAATGCGTCGAAGTATAGCTCAAACACACTGGAGCGTAAAAATGGTAAATTGACTAATGCAAAAATATACGTCTACGACAGTAGTTGTATGTTAAAAAATGTTTAAAATTTTATTTTAAAATAAATAAATATAAAAAGAAGAAAAAAATATTATAAAAAAATTTAAAAGTAAAAAAATAAAAAAGTTTTTTTTAAAATTGCTTCGTGTCTCCCTTCTAATGCACAGATTTGACTCATATAAACCCAGCACTCCTACACGAGCCCGCTTTGATGTTCTCTCAATTCGCTCTTTCTCCCTGTTACTTTTTTTTTTTCATTATTTCAGTTTTTGTTCACTCTTTTTTTAATCCTCCTTCTTTTTATCTTCCTCTTCTTCCTCCTCTTCATTTTCATCAAATATTTCAAAGTCCATTAATTGTTTCACTTCACCAAATGCAACAGCGGTTAACATGGAACTAATTAAAATAAATGGTACGATGTAAAGCAATGCTGGTTGTGCTGCATTGAAAAATAACATCACTACTACTGTAGTGACGATACTTAAACAATAAGCAACCATGGTAATGTTTAAATAATTACACATGCTTAATGGCCCTTTTTCTACACGTGTTACATCGAATTTTGCTAAAAATGCAATAAATAATCCAGGTACAACAATATCACCTAAACCAAGCATGGAAAATTCCAAATCACCACATCCATTTTGTCCTCTTGGAAACATTAATTTAATCGGTGCTTCTACACCTTTTGCTACCGTTACCATAACATTGGAACCAAATACACTTTTACTTCCAAATACCCAAAAGATATCGTAAAAAAACAAACCGATTAACATAATTGCACCCGTTTGGTATTTACTTAATCCAATCATTTTAATACCCATTAAACAAAACGATACACCAAATACATTATTAATAATCCAATTCTTAGTAATAATATAATGATATCCAGCAAAACCACTACATGCAAAGCAAATAATATCGACAATACTTGGTGCCAATTCAAGGAATTCAATATTGAACAATGGTTTAAAATCTTTTCCACGTATTACGGCAAGAAATTGGGATACATTCGTTCCTAATCCTGCCATGCACATAATCACAATGTAACATGAAAATAAATATTTGATCCAATCTACATCCACAAATTTATATACTAAAAATAATGAAAATAATACAATGGAACCCATGATTGGAAACCAATATGCATCTTCATCTTGCAATACGCTGCTACCATCATCCATGGAATCATCATCCTCACCACCGGATAAGTACAACCATGCACTATGTTTACTACCTAAATAAACACAAAAAAACGATAATGCTAATAAATGTAAACTTGGTAATAAAGATGCTAATGTTAAATTTTTTTCTGCCATTTCTGCAATTTTTTTCTCGCGTAATTCCCGCCATTCTTTATTTTTTGGATGTCCAACTGGAAATACAATATCAGGATCGGATTCATTCAATGCATTGTTTTTCACCCAACTCCCAGTACTAGCATCTAAATGTTCCCCATGATGTTCATGGCATTTTGGATATGGTCCTAATGTATTGACATCATATTCTGTAATAGATATATATGTACCATCTTTCATACGATATTGACCATCTGGTACAGTAAAATTATCTTTATAACTTAAATGTATAAATAAACCAATGGAACATGCTAATAAAAAATAATATGTTAATATTTGTCCACGTAATGTTGGGAATGAACTACGTAATGGTCGTTCTGGGCGTTCTTCTTTTGGTGTTGTTTTTGGCATGATGATATGTATAATTTATTATTATTATTATTATATATCGGTTCTTGTTGTTTTTTAATGTGATATTTTGTTAATAAATATATGTATATATATCTAGAAATTGTTGGGGATTTTTTTTACAGTAAATGTTCTTGTTATTGATGTTTATTGTTATTATTTCAAAACGCGCACTTCACACACTTGATATATACTTTTGATATATATCCTCATGGAAGCCTTTTAATTCCTTCCCCCACATTAAAATGATTTTTGCATCAATTATTATTTTTGCGCATTTTTTGTTGTTGACACAAATAAAAACGTTATGTTAGGTGATAAAATATAGTATACTAAGGAATAACATATAAATAGTGGGTAATTGATATAAATGATTTATACTTGGAAAGGAGACCTCTAGAACAATTTATATATAAATTTATCCTCCAACTTGTCCATTTTTTACTTTTGATTGATGGAAGGAATTGATGGAAATGTGAGGTGCTGAGAGGAGTTTACCTGCTATTTCCATATTAATTCAGGAGGAAGAAGGGTTTTCAATGATGTGCTTTGTTATTTCTTCGTTAGATAGGAATTTTGACTCGTATTAGTGATTAGTCTAGCAAGTATCGAATATTTAATTTTTAATAGGACCCCGTTTTCAATGCTGTGCCGTTTTATTTATAGACTTATATAATTAATATAGACACATCATTGTAGACGAACAACAAACAACAGACTTTTTCAGTAACAGACACAATACACAACAACAACAGTTATAAATAGTAACAATAACAACGTAACAACTATTACATATACATTTACACATACACCAATCTACCAACCATCTATATACATACATACATATAAAACATAACCCACTGTTGTACATATTATTATCCATACATGCCAAAGATTTAAAAACGTATAATCGATATTAAAAAAAAATCATGGCAGATATCTTACCTTTCACTGTTTTTAAATTAGATATTAACGGGGATGAGTTACCATTTACGTTACGTCCAACAATAGGTTTATATGGTGCTTGTGTACATCGTTGGATATCAGAGGAAGATAAAGAATTTTATACATCCTTTTTAACAAATTTACGGATTGGAACTGTTGTTTGTAAAATAGGGGAACATGACGTATTATTTTCCTCGTACGATGATATCATAGAAACATTAGATAATTATAAAATACGTCCAATAGAATTAACAATGGCGTTACGTAAAAGTAAATGGTTATTAGTTAAAGAACAAATACATTTTATTGCAACTGTATTAAAAGATAGAATGAATGCTGGATTAACACCAGAAGAAATTGAAATACGTCGTCGTAATTGTTTAGAATATTTAAAAGCAGCTAAAATGGGAAATTTGGAATTTGTAGATATGTACACATCAATGATTAGTATAGATCGTGATTATAGAGATGAAATTGGATGGACTGCTTTACACCATGCAGTAGGTAGTGGTAATATTGATGTAACTAAATTATTATTAAAAAAAAATTTAGATGTATATACACAAGAAAACAATGGTATGACACCATTACATGTTGCTGCATTTCATGGTAAGTTGTTATGAACTGTAATTAAGTATCAATCTAATCAAATTATTAACCATTATATTCACTACTATCACCACCAATAACAACAACACCAAACTTTTCCCCCACCAACAACAACACCACAAAAAATGTATATATATAAAAAGGACAAGCAAAATGTGTTGAATTATTATTAAATTATCGTTCAAGTAAAAGTGGCAAATTATTAACCATTGTTGATAAATTTGGACGTACTCCATTGCATTTATGTGCAATTAGTGGTAATTTAACAATGGTGAAAAATTTCTTTGAAATGGGTGCAGATATTTATCAAGTTGATACAAAAGATGGATGGTCACCATTACATTATGCAGTACAAAATGGAAACATTGATATGATTAAATTTTTATTACAAAATGGTGCAAATATATATCGTAGAACATATACAAAGAAAACGACATTACAAATTGCAGAGGAAAATCATCGTCCGGAAATTATAGAAATATTATTAGAATTTTTAAAAGAACAACCATCACATAAAGTATTAGAGAAAGAAACCGATCCATGGCTTGGTAATGGTGATTGTGAAGTATGGGTTGGTGATCGTAATTCATGCAATGAGGAACGTACAAAAGCATGTGATATTAATTGTGTCATATCCTTATTATCAACACGTTCAATGACAAAAGCACCTGCACAATGGTTAAAATATGAATATGATATTGAACATTATCATTTTGAATGCAATGATGCCATTGGTTCGAAATCATGGAAAGAATTATTACGTATCTTACCTGAATTTGGTAATTTATTATCTAAAAAATTATACGAAGGTAAAAAAGTATTAATACATTGTAGAAAAGGTACTACAGTGAGTCCAAGTGCATTATTAAGTATGTTAATTATTAAACGTGGTATTACAAATGATCCAACACGTAATGGTTTACCATATATGCGAATTGAAGAAATGTTTGAATTGTATAAGAATCGACATCCTGTACCAAACATTTCCAAAGATTTTATATATGGTTTGGAACATTTTCAAAAACGTATTGATAAGAAACGCATTGATGAGACATATGAAAAGATTGATAATTTATTACGTGTCATTTGATGTATATGTATATATATATATATATATGTATGATGTATGTGTGTGTGAGGTCGTGTTTTTGTGTATATGTTTTTTGTGTTTTTTAGGTGTGTTTTGAAGTTGTTTTGAAGTTTAAAAATTTGAATATTTAAAATATTAAATACAATTAAAAATCATTTTTTGTACACACACAAACATATACAGTTGTCAACAATATATATATATATATAAGTAAAGTAACTATTGTATATCACATTAATCACGTCTTTGCATTAATATATACCTCGTGCGTATAATATATATATACAGAACTTTAGATCACATATATTAGATATAGATATAAAGATAAACATCATCACATTCAACATCTTTTATTTTTTAATATTTAATATTAGAAGATATTTTGGATATAATATATTAATATTTAGGTTCGTACATTTTTAAATAATATTGTATTACATAGTATACATATATACAACAACACGCAAAACCGACATAGTTAAATATACATACGTATAAACGACGAGAAAAAAAGAATGGAACGTTCAAGAGATTATTTACCTGTACGTATTGGTACATGGAGTAAAAAGAATTTTTTAGCATTTTGTGCATTAATATTAGTATGTTTAGTAACCACGATGGGACTTGGTATTTTACAATCACGTCAAATACCATATTTTATAACAAAAGAACCAAATGGTAATAGTGGTACAGATTTAGATATCTTAAATTCAGAATGCGTAGTAGATGTATATGGAAATCCAATTGATGATACAAATTGTTATGCACATTATTTTAAAATTGATGATTTTTTTACACAATATTTCAGTGTCGATGCATATTTCACTGTAAAAGATCAATATATTAAAGATGGTGCAAAGTTACCAATGACTATGAAATTAACATGGGTAGGACGTTCAGGTGAACAAGGTACATGTAAATCGGATGGATGTACGGCTTGTTTAAAAAACAATGAACAAGACCCAGCAAATTGTTTAAAAGCTGGTAGTAAAGGACCATGTGCACGATGCAATGTTCCATGTTATCGTTGTATTCGTTCATTAGGATTAAATTGTGATACAAGTAGTTCTTCATCATCATCTACTAGTACATCAAGTGATCAAGAGAAAACAGCAAAAGATAAGATTTTACAAGTATGTTCAAATAGTGAAGAAATAGATTCATATACACATTGGGATGAATTAGCACAAAATCAAACAGTAACACGTACATTACGTTGTAGGGAAAATGATAAATCATGTTTACCAATGGTATTATTTAAAACAACACATGTTGAATATCATAATTATTATTTTCGTTTATCAATGCATGAAGTTAGTCAAGAACAAAAAAATATTATTGATTTAGTATCATTTAAATATTTATTTCAAAATCCAAAATTTAGTGTTTACAAATTGGTATTTAAATATATATTCTTTGGTATTAATATGATTGCATTTATATTATTTGAATGTCAAATTTGTAAACGTAATAAATTACAACAACGTTCAAGATCTTCCTCTGCAAATAGTAATAGAAGAATGGACAATAATAATCATAATCATGGAGGAGATGTGGGAAGAAATGATAATGGCAATAATAATAATAGTACTATTCGACGTAGACAATCATTACGTATGCAAGCAAAACAAATGTCATCTAAAATATGGGTACGATTATTATTAATCGGTTTAATGTTTTTTAATAATCCATTAAATGTATTTGAATATATTAGTGAATTAAGACGTTTCTTTGGTGTATTAGGTGTTTTATTTGAATTGTTTTTCATGGGTATTTTATTTGCATTTTGGCTTGTTGAATTTGATGATTTAAGTGATGATGATGAAGATATTACCGGTGGTAGATTTCATAAACGTTGTTGTTTATGTTTCAAACAATGTACATGTGTATGTGCAACAAAGACTATCATAATATTATTATTTTTAGTTGTTGGTGCTGTTACATATAGTTGGATTAAAATGACAGAATTTACAAATCCATTATATGATTTCCATGAAGATCCAACTGGTAAGTTTATTATATGTTTTATAATATATATAATACTATATATATATATAGATATCTCTTCAACACTAACACATATTGCACAACATTTATATATATATATATATACATTGTATACTCCCCACAATATTAGGTACATGGAGATTTTTACGTATATTTTTATTAGTATGGGGTTTATTATACTTTTGTTCTTTATCGTATTTCATGTTTAAAGCATTTGGTAAACAATTTTGTAGACGTAATTCACCATCATGGTTTGGTACATTAAATCCATGTGAATCACATGTACGAAGATGGCAACAAGCATGGATGGTTATCTTCCATATGTTTTTCATGGTTGTTGGTGTTGGTGGTTTAATTTTTGGTCGTGTGAATCGAATGGAATCAGATACGGTATTTGAATTTCTTTTCTTTAGTGCAGTATTCAATATTTATATCATATCATTAGCATATTTATATAGTCCAAGCATGCGTGTATATGTGGAAGGGGATTACATGGTAAGCATGACACGTTTAGATGATGATGATGATGAGATAGAATTAGATGGTGTATCAATTGGTGATATGCATCATTCTAATCGTAATGATGATGATGATGATGATGATGATGAATTAGAAATTGATTTGAAATAAATCATTGTACACATTAGAGTTGTACTTTGTAGAAGATTATGTTTTGATCCCAGTGTCTCGATGAATATGAGAGGATTGAAGAGGACTAATCATCGTTTGAATAAATTATTAATTCTGGAATTAGGACGAGGGAATGTTTTTCCTATAAAAATTTCATATGCCATATCATACCTTTTGTATTTTTATATATCATATATATATGTATATTTAAAATATAAAAATTACACTTTTAATCTTTTTAATTCTCAAAAAATATAATCGATGTGTACAGTGTACAGCCAATATGTGTTAATTCTTTTTGTATGTTATTTTTTTATTACTCAGAGACTCTAAAGGTATGTGACAGGTGTGGTGGATCGTCCACATTTTTGCATTTTTTAATGTTTATTGCGCGTACATATTATTTATATATTTTTATATTATAAATATATTTTTCTATCACACTACAAATGAATGTTTCCTCCACCTTCCTGTTCCATCATTGCATCGATTTGATCCCCATCTTCAATTTCTTTCATTTTTGGCGTATCGCTTTCTTCAATCCGTTCGCCGTCGATAAAGAACCGTATGTACATCCTGGCCAAACCTCTTTTTGTGCAGTATGCATCCATAATCTTTTTAAACGGTGTTGTTTTTTTCACTTTGAAATGTACCTCTTCCCCATCTTGGCCTTTCACTACTATATTCATAATATTCGCACTCATGTTTGATATTATATATATATATATCTATACGTCTTTTAATATCTCGTATTGAAATTCACCACACAATTATATTATTATTA
>JACLAC010023527.1_pt1 | contig 11572 bp, 5 predicted proteins | sample 8027881 | NCBI WGS metagenome assembly JACLAC01 (sample SAMN15725517, study PRJNA655200) | protist metagenome | isolation source: fluorescence activated cell sorting (FACS) single amplified genomes of... | place: Spain: Blaines Bay Microbial Observatory, Mediterranean Sea | collected 2016-01-19 | reverse complement strand
ATATATACCGCTCTACATTTAGGACTGAGTGCCTTCAACGAGGGCCGCCTCGAGGTCCTGCGCGGCCACGAGGATGGAGTTCGTTCCATTGAGTTCAGTCCAGATGGCCAGATGCTGGTTTCGGGAAGCGATGACGGTCGCCTGCTATTGTGGAATAAAGAGGATCTTGACTGGACCGGCACGGTGATAAAGAGCAGCGGTGCTCCAATTAGGTCTATTGCTTTCAGTTCAGATGGAAAATTGCTCGCGGAGGGCGACGCTAATGGGGCCTTATGGATGTGGCCTCTCGATAGGCCAGGCACTCCTGCAATACAAATTGCGGAGCAGACCCCGAATTCGACTATAGGGTCTCTGGCGTTTGACAATGTAGGGAAATATCTGGCCGCCGGGATCCTTGAAGGCGAAGTAAGAATATGGAATTTGAACGAACCCGGAGAGCCGCCCCGGGTTCCATATCGGGACCAGGGACGCGTCTACGGATTGGCCTTCAGCCCAGATGAGCAGGTTCTGGTATGGGGAGGGGCCGACGGGTATATACGCTCCTGGGAAGCGCAGAGGCCCGATCGGCCCCCGACAAAGCTAATGTATCAAGGGGAGCAGATCCGGTCTGTGGTCTTCAGTCCAGATGGTGCATTACTGGCTGCTGGAACCGATATTGGGGATATTCTGATCTGGAATTATCGGGACCCAGCAGCGGAATCGATCACCCTGATCGGCCATTCATCGGCTATTACCTCGATGCGTTTTGTCCAAGACGGGCAGTTACTGGTTTCGTCTAGTTTGGATAAAACGGTGAGGATATGGAACGTAGAAGATCCCGATGAAGAGCCTAGTCTACTTGAGCACGATGACTGGGTGTGGGCCGCTTCCTTCAGTCCAGACGGCACAAAGATAGTTTCGGGCAGTGCCGATAAAAACGCCTATGTCTGGACCACGGATGCGAAGCTACTCGCAGAGCAATTGCGTGGTAAACTCAACCGAAATATGAGTATACAAGAATGGGATGATTTTGTCGGCGTAGATATACCCTACGAAAGAACTTACCCATCTCTGCCAGTCGGAGAGGGATTGCAAAGAGGATCACTCAAATAATGGCAGTGAATGACAGCTTGCCTCACAGTTTATCTTCAGTCAACGAAAAGCGCGATGCGGTCTACAAAAACAAGCAGCTTATTGCGAGAACGAGCATGAGTTCCGCCTTGCTTTTCGCAGTAGTAGCGATGTTTCTCGTCCACCTTTTTTTCTCTCCTGGGCATGCCCAGAGTGGGTGGGGTATAGCACTAGTTGAGGCAGGTAAGTATTACGAATCCGGACAGTTTGAAAGAGCAATAGACCTGCTGGAACCCTTACTATTGAGCACAACTTCGACAACGCAGGAAAAAGAAGAAGCTTATCGCCTGCTGGCCATGACGAATATAGCTATCGACCGTCTTGATCAGGCCGAAACAGCCATCACAGGGCTACTCGCCCTCAAGCCCAATTTCGAGACTTCCCTCCGCGATCCGCCTCAGTTTATCAAATTGGTAGATGCAGGTAAAGAAAAGATGAGGAATGTTGAGGTCGAGCTCGCCTCGGGTGTGGTCGAAAGCATATTCGATGCGCCGGCTTCCATGGTAGTGGTGACGGCCGAGGAGATACTCCAGCGAGGGTATACCCATCTGGGAGAAGTCATCGTGGATTTGCCTGGTTTTGACGTGGTTGTGGCAAATGGGACTACCTATATCGCTGCTTTTCAGCGTGGTTACCGTACCCCGTTTACCCAGCGCACCTTGCTGATGGTAAATGGGCAGGTAGATAACCACCTATGGTCTCAGGAGGCGGTTATCACCCGTCAGTACCCGCTTTCAAACGTGAGAAAAGTTGAGGTGCTTTATGGTCCGGCTTCTGCCGTTTATGGTCCCAACGCCTTTCTAGGCATTATTAACGTCATCACCTATGACGGATCGCAGGTCAAAAATGGAGAGACGCTGAGCAGTATCAACATTCAGGCGGGAAGCTATGAAACGCGAGATGTCGATCTGAGCTTCAAGGGAAAGGTCGCGGATATTACCTATGCTGGATCGGCACGTGTATTCAAGAGCGAGGAACCAGATTTCGCCGGTGAATTTGGCTATCTAGAAGAACGATTTTTAACCGATGACAAGATCTGGGGGCCAATACTGCAACTTGAGCACCGCAATCGTCCCTTTGGTGAATACCAAGATCCGACGGACGACAGCGGCGTTATGGGCAGCGTGAGTTATAAGGACCTCGAACTCAGTCTAACCAATTGGGTGAGGCGAGAAGCCTACGGTCCCTATTATGCCTCGGACAAAATACAGCCTAATTCTTTGTGGAACAAGTCCGGATCGAATTTCGTAATAGAACACAAAAACAGGGTTTCAGACACTATTAGAGGAAAATCTCAGCTGCTCTATAGGACGAGCCGGACCTGGGGCACCGCCGCTGAGTCCGTGCCCGATTGGCGCGAGGGCATGGAGGGAAACTCCTTTGTGAGTTTGACGCAATGGAATACGGATAATAACAGCTGGCTATTTAAGCAACAGTTCGACATGCCATTTAAGACTCACCTGCTGTCAGGCGGCTTAAAGTTCGAGCGCAAAGAACTGACTAAAGCATTCGACGTCCCAGGATACTGGGAGGGCTCTTTCAGTTCCAGCCTGTCCGCCGACGACCTTGGTCCATACGGGCAGGGAGCGGGGATTGGCCATAGCTCTGATTCGACATATACACCACCCCCGCTTCCAAATGTCGAGATGCCTCCCGAAAACCTGGCAATCACCGAAGACGTGGGTGGATTTTTGCAGGGGATCTGGAACGTGGGATCGTTCCGCTTTAATACCGGGATACGCTACGACCATAATTCGCTATACGGGAACTCGTTCAATCCTAGAGCCTCCACCGTCTATAAGTTTTCTCCAGAAGGAGCCGTCAAATTGTGGTATGGAGAGGCCTTCCAGGAACCGGCGCCGCAGTTGCTGTGGGGCGGCTGGAGCGGACGGCAGGCCAATCCCGACCTCAAGCCAGAGAAGGCGCGCAATGGGGAGCTTATTGTCATGTACCAGACCGAACGACTATTCAACGATGTTTCCTTCTATTTTTCTAAATATCAGAATGTGATCAAAGAAGAGGCGGAGAATAGCGGGGAGAGGGAAATCTGGGGTCTGGAGTATAAGCTCAAATATACGGCACCAAACTTTATCGCCGACTCTTCCGAGCTTTCCGGTTATTTAAACTACACGTTTACGCACGTGGAGAGCAGCGACCATTTCAACCACCAGAGCGGACAGTGGGAAGACGGAAGTACCGAGTTGGGGGATATCGCACCCCATAAAGTAAATGCCGGAGTAAATCTCCCAATCCGCAGTAGCTGGAACTTGAATATAAGGGGGAACTACGTGGGAGAGCGCAAGTTGTATTCGCGCAACCCCCTGAGGGCCAAAGGCAGAACACTGGACTCCTACTTGGTCCTCAATGGAACCTTAAATTACGCATACCGAGGACTGACCGTAAGCGTGAAATTACTTAACCTTCTAGGAAAACAGTATTTTCACCCTGGTTTGGAGCAAGCCGCAAGCGGAGATGATTTTGCCGTGCGAAGCAGTGGTTTCACGAATTCTATTCTGCCCCAACCCGGACGCTCTTACCTGATAAAGGTCATCTTAAATTGAGGCGACGGGGTCGCGCAACATGGAAGCGCAGCGGCGTTATTCGATAGAGAATATGAAAATTCGCCAAAAATTTACTGAGGCTTTCAATATCCTACCCGGCGAGGGCTGGCCCATAGTCCTGCTGTCGAGTTATTCCTTCATGGCCGGCATCTGCTTGGCCTATATCATTTCGCTGGCGAATGCTTTTTTTCTCGCGGATTTCGGCGCCGAGTTTCTGCCATACGGATATGTTGCAACGGGAATTGTTGGGTATCTCGTCGGGGTCATGCTGTCCTGGCTGCAGAAGAAACTCACGTTCTCGAATCTACTCTTCCTCATCCTAATCGCCCTATTTGTTTTGACCTGTCTCTTCCGCCTGGGCTTCTGGTTAGTGGAAAGTAAGTGGCTTGCGTTCGGGCTTTTTGTGAGCTTTGGCACCTACTTTATGTTGATCAATTTTGTCTTCCGCAGCTTGTGTGAATGCCTGTTTAATCTCCGCCAAAGTAAGCGACTTTTTGGGCTGACTAGTTCCGGAGGCGTCATTTCGGCGATCATCGGTTTTTTCTCGATCCCTTTGTTCCTCCATTTCTTTGATGACGAGACTAACCTGCTACTGATAGCAGCGCCTAGCCTGCTGTTTTGCATCTGGGTGCTTAAGATCATTGCAGGGAAATATAGTGGACAGTTTTCCAATTTTGAATCGGAGGTAGAAGGAGGGGGAGAGCAGCAGGAAAGTAGTAGCTTCTTGGAGCTGCTGAAGATGCGTTATGTCGGCCTGATATTCCTCATGTCCTTTGCTTATACGATCAGCTTTTATTACCTGGACTATGCCTTCTTAGCGCAGTTGCGCATCCGATTTACGGACAAGGCGCAGCTGACCCAGTTCATTGGCATTTTTTTCGGGAGTATGAGAATTGTCGAGCTCATAGTTAAAACCTTTCTGTCTGGTCGGCTGCTCAGTCAGTATGGCATCAAGTTTGGCTTGGTAGGATTACCGCTGATGGTCTGTTTCTGCACCGGTTTGGCGGTGTTGGCCGGCATCGCCTTGGAGGATGCAGCCACCGTCATCTTTTTGCTATTGGCTTTGGACAAGCTGATCGAGCGTGTCGTCGCCAGATCTTTCTATGAACAATCCAGCAATATCCTCTTTCAGCCCCTAGACGCTGGCTTGCGCTTGTCTGCGCGGACGAAAGAGGAGACCATGGTTGCCCAGCTTGCCGTTATTCCCGCAGGTGCCACGCTCCTGTTTTTCAACTGGATCGGTTCACTGACTCTCGTAATTAACGTACTGTTAGTCATCCTCATCGGCTGGATATTCATAGCCATCCTCATGGCTCGCGAGTACAAGACCTCCTTGCAGCAGCACCTCCAAGGCCAGTCTGAGCGCGAAAAAGCGGTCACCCATAATGAGAATGTAAGTATCGACATGCTTGTGGCCCAGTTGGACGATTTGCAGCCCGAAAAGGTTATCCAGGCTTTGAAGCTACTCGAGAGGATAGACCCCCTATCAATAGGCAGCCTGATGGAGGCTTTGTTAGAACATCCGGCGCCAGTTGTGCGCACCTCCGTGCTGCAGAGCATTGGACGCCTTAGAAAGGTTTCCTGCCTGGAAGCGATAATAAGGCGGGGCAACGCGGAAAAGGACCCGGCGGTGCAAGATACGGCTACACAGACGATGAAGATACTCAAAGAAGCTCGAGAAAAGCTGGCGACACCGGATAGGATTGCTATGCTAACCGGATCGGACCTTGCTACAGACCGTCTGCAGGCGGCCCAACTGCTGTGTGAAGAGAAAGTGGTCATAAACATACACCACCTACTGCCCTTACTTTTGCAGGACGGCGATCTCGAAGTGCGCCGTTGTGCCTTGGCCGCCGTAGGGAGAACGGATAGTTCGGAACTGTGGCAGGTGGCCATGGAGCACCTGTCAATGCCCGCTTTCTGCAACGCAGCCGTTGCTGCTCTGGCTACCGTTGGCGAAGATGTATTACCTGCTTTAGATGCATTTTTTGCCAGACCGAGTCAGACTCCGGCTACCCTGAAACGGATTGTCCGCATTTACGGACTCATAGGAGGCGATCAAGCCCTAAAGCTACTGATTGAGAAGATGAATTTTCCCGAAAAACGGGTTCGCGAGCAGGTCATTATTTCGCTACAGTCTTGTAGCTATCAGGCCAAGGGCGGAGAATTTATCGCTATCAAACACAGGATTGAAGAAAGCGTTAGCAATGCCGCCTGGAGTATGGCAACGCTGATAGACATTAGGGACGATGAGAATGTCAGGCTATTAAAGTCCGCCGTAGCCAGCGAAATAGACGGTTATCGCAAGCAAGGATTCATTCTGCTCTCCCTGATATACGAACCCCATTCTATTCAGCTGGTGCAGGAAAGTTTCACCAGCGGTAGTGGTGGCAGCAAGGTATATGCCCTCGAACTGCTAGATGTATTCATGGACGAAGATCTGAAAAATATCCTCTTCCCCATGTTCGAGGACATGTCTTTGGCAGAACGACTCCAACTTCTCGAGGTGGAATTCCCACAGCAAGACTTGGAAACGGTCGAACGTTTGCAGAGTGCCATAAACGGCGAATACACGAAGGTCGACCGCTGGACTAAGGCATGTGCACTATACCTTCTACCAGAGGTTGCGGGCAAGCGCATATTAGACGAAATCATAGCGGCCTTGTTCCACCCAGATCACATGCTGCGGGAAACGGCTGCCTGGTGTCTACACCGGTTAGACCCGACAGTTTACGCCGCGCATTTGGCAAGGCTACCGGACAAGGTTCAGTGCGAACTGAATGCATTGATAAGACCCGTTGTAGCAGGCCAGCAGAACGGCAGTCATGCACGGATCACCATTGAGAATGTTCTTTTTCTGAAGGAAATCGGTATCTTATCCGGCGTTCCAGAAAGGATTCTAGCCGAATTAGTCGATCTGCTCGATGAGGTGGAAGTGCAGCCAGAAGAGACCCTTATTACAAGCGAAGATATTCAGGACAAGCTCTATATCCTCATTGAGGGTCAGTTGCGCTGTACCGACAACGAAGGGTCTGTAGTCCACATAGACGTAGGAGAAATTATAGGTGGACTGGTGGTTACGAAGATCGAAGCGCGCACTGGGGCAATTATCGCCACCAAGTATTCTCGCCTATTTTACGTGGATCGGGATGTTTTTTGCAGCTTCATCGCCGATAATGCCGAGACCGTTAGCAGTATCGTGAATACTGCCGGTCGATTGGCTCTACCATATGAAACGGAGAGCCAAAGTATATCCGTGTGATGAACCAGACGCAGGATCTTTGTCTTCGTGCGCGCCCCGTAAGCTCGAGACACAAAGGAGGAAGCGAATTTAGGTAATGGAAAAGTACCACTACTAAAACTGGCTATCAATCTGCGCTACGAGTCGATTTTTGGCGATGGATTCACCAGTTCAGTGGGGGCAGAGGTCATGGCAAACTTTTATCAAAAAGCTGGACTTGCTACCGGATCTACGAATACTGGATGTGGGCTGTAGGTTCAGGGGCGCGTGTTGCCCCATGAGCGCATCGGAAAAGCAGATCTCATTCAAGTCTCCTTTATCCAAGGGGGGTGTCCACACCTTGTCGTTAGCAGGAGGCCTTTGAGTTGACATGGACTCGCGATGTATTGCTGAACATTCTCGCCAAAGAACAGTTCTATCAGCAATATTTTCACAAGCTAACTTCGGGAAGACAGCTACTGGTTACCTACTATTGACGGGGTGCTAGATCGAATGGCAGGGCATTTTGGGATTAGACCGAGAAAACGGCTTATGGGCTATTGGGACTCAACCACTATATGGCGTTTTTTCCCGCGCTGGCCTAGTGTTTGGACGGTTGAAGATCACACCGAGCATTGTGTCGCCCTGCCTGAGAAAAAATGCCTGTGCCCGCAAGAATATCAAGATCACTTCTTTCGGCGTTTCTTTTAGGAAGATTTGACTAAATCGACCATCGCTGGAATTTCAAGCTATTTCCCTGAAGAATTGTAGACTTAAATTGAGGGAGGTATTTTGCCCGATATCCAGCCTGAGGGATCAGGGTCTTTAGCAGAAAGCCTGTCGATATGATTGCCGTATTGTGGGGACATCCACGATCTCTTTCCACGGCCCTTGAACGCGTCGTAATAGAAAGGGGTGATTTTGCCGTTTTGCACGAACCGTTCTCATGTCTGTATTACAGCCATCAGAAAAAAGTGCCGGTGCCCCACATGCACAAGGTTCCCAATCATCCCAACAACTACGAGGACATAAAGAGCTATATCTTTTCCATTGCCGATCGGTCGGCGATTTTTATTAAGGATATGTGTTACCACTGCCACGATTTCTTGGTAAAAGATGAAGATTTCCTCGAAAAAATAGTCAATACCTTCATTATCCGGGATCCGCGTAGGTCCATTGCCTCACACTACTCGATCAATCCCGGAGTTACGCGAGAAGAGATCGGCTATGAATCCCAATACGAAATTTTTCGTAAAGTAGTCGATTTGACCGGAAAGATCCCTCCTATAATAGACGCGGAAGATCTGCAAAAGGATCCAGATCGAATGGTCAGGATCTACTGTGATGCTCTGGGCGTTCCGCATATCCCTGAGGCCCTGCACTGGGAGAAAGGCCACAAGAAGGAATGGGATATGTGGGAAGAATGGCATGTAGACGCGTCCCAAAGCACCGAGATTCATAGTAACGCGAGAAGATATGAGGCCACTGTGGACAATGATCCCCAACTGAAATCGAATTTTGAGTATCACCAACCGTTTTATGAAGAGATGTACCGACATCGTCTAGTCGCGGGAATGGTGTGAAGATTGAGACTATTTCTTAATCAATAAGGAGTTTGCTCGTGTCACAAAAACAGCATCGCACGGAAGAGACGATTGATTCAGTTTTGGGCGGCCGCAAAAAATTTCCAAGCCGACATTTTACCACTGGAATGCATATATGGCGATATGAATTTGGCCGATGCTAAACGACTAAAAAAGCTCGAAAAGACGAATGTAGAGCTCAAGAAAATACTATTCGAATACTTGTTAGAAAATCCCGATTTAGTAAGTCAACGCATAAAAGTTGTAATTCCAATGCAGAATAAGCAGATCGTTGGCTATGGATTGCGCTCGGTGGATCGGGCTCGTCGTAATATTGTGGGTGCGTCGATCGATAGGTGTCAGGCTAGGCACGTTATGTTCAAAGGGCGCCAGTAAAATCAGCGGATCGTGGTATCGTCTTTGCATCCTCCTTGCCATCGCTACTGACGCCTCCCTGCGTTGTAAGCCAAAAAGTTCGGTCCATTAGCCGCAAATAAATATAACTGATATGACGCAAAGAAGGCCTTACGTTGCGTGCGAAACTCGAACGGATATCAGGGTCAGTGCGTGTCGACTGGCATGCGCATGTAGACACACCACCTAAAGGAGATGTCGGACCTGGGATGTTATTTCCAATCGGACCGAAAAGGCAACACGTTCAAAATGTTTCCGGGGCATGATGAATACTCGCTCTGATGTTTGGCCATACAAGTATAGCGTGAGATCCAACTCAAGTATGTGTTAATGAGCGTAAGGCGAGCCATAAAGACTTATAGTGGTTCCACGCTATCTCATTGGGAATATTGGGTAAAGAATTTATTGCGTAACAAAGCTACACATGGCCCAGAGAAGGGTTGATTAAAATAATATATATTTTTACCGATAGTTCTTGGCAAAAATGGCTGTGTTAAATTTTCCCCACCCGCTTTTAAGATGAATGTCTGAATCTGGAGTGGATATTGAATCTGCGTGAACCGCGGGTCGTGATCAAGGATTGGCGAGCGAATTACAACGAGGAAAGACTTCATCGGCGGATTGAATACCTACGTCTGGAAGGCTTTTCCATTAATCAAAAAGTCTCACCCAAAGTGGACCAAAAACAGGTCAGCCTCACAGATCTTTAGCCTCAAGTGAGATTAGATAATCGTTTTGCCGGTCAAAGTATTATTAAATACGCTTAAATCACCGACACTAATTTCCCGTAAGATGCGTCGCTGTTGGACAAACCTCACCTTTTTAATTTTTTTGCCATGTCATGTCCAAGAACTGCCTGCAAAATGTCTTTAATTCCTGATTCTTTTGCTAAAAAAGCATTCAGTTTCGATTTTTCCCAGCACAAATAACGAACATTGTCAACACAAACCACGTCTGCACTTGTCTCGTGCCCCGTCAAATAGCTCATTTCACCTACAAATCCACCGCCCTTGATATAGGCGACTTCTGCACCATCGACATCAATCCTTACATTTCCTTTATAAATCAAAAAGAGTTCTTCAATAACAGTATTCTGAGCGATAATTTTTGTATCGGTCTCTACGTCTCGCCATTCAGCAAAAGAAACTAGTTTAAGCATTGCACGTGGAGTAAGTGCACTAAAAACTAAAAGATGCAGATGCCTCTCTTCATCGGTGAGAGTCACCGGCCGTCTTTCGTAAAGGTATACTACAATATTGAAAGCATTAACGAGGATAAATATAGAATTCCAGAATAAGGCAGAATACAATGGAGTTTCTTGGGTCAAAAAATAAGGCAAGGTGCTTAAACAGCCTATAACGGTGATTATCCTCAGCCATAAAATATCCCGTACGGTATAAGCCGCGCAGAATAATATGTTGGCCATATTAAAAGATAAGAGGACTAGCTGCTCAAAGTTAATAGTCTCGACCATTTTACGTTCCAAGAGAATTGATTAGGATTTGAAAAAACGTTTAACACTGGGTAAACGTTAGAAAAATGTATTTCAATCTGAGGTCTCGTTTGGTATACGATTAGTGTTTCTCATGCAGGCCAAAGTTTTACATGGATTTGGATCATATCAGTTCATCAAAAGAGTATCAGTTAATGTCGTTCAGCCATAGATTGACAACGTCTGGGTTTTTTTCCATCCAACCCGTGGCAACTGCGGCTGGGTCGCGCTTTTCCTGACCGATCTGATAGATCCATTTATTGACCACTGCTGGGTCAAAAGCAACCTGCTTCAGGAACTGGGCTACTCGGGGAATTCGTTTTTTCAGAGATCTGGCATAGCCCACGTATACCTCGGCATCGGGCCAGGCGCATCGGACTTGGCTCTTTGCTAGCCAGTCCTCGTCCTCACTGACTTGGACCATGTTCCAACAGCCGCTGGGACTATATCTAGCGTCCTCGGTTTTGCTCTCCATGGCGAATCCGTCGAAAGGGGGTTCCTCCAGCTTGCGCAGATCGTAGGCAGCGTGGATCCACTCGGGCGTCCAGTAATAGAATAGAATTCCTTTGCCACGTCTAAAATCGGCCTTTAACTTTGCTTTCAGGGCGGAAGCAGACACAATAAAGGGCTCGAAGTATTTGTCATACCCATAGCTTTTGGCTTTAACTTGTTCGACTGATGTTGAGTTCCAGCCCGGACCACCCGGCCAGTACTCGCCCAACCCATTGCCGTCGCCATCGAAAAGCCTGGCAATTTCAGGATTCGCCAGATCGTTAACAGAATAGATGCCGTAGTTGTCCTGTATGTAGCCAGGAATAAACAGCCCCTGTGTTCCCTGGTAGGGGTGACTGTTGACGAGGATTGACTGGCGCGAACCTTCGGCGACGTATTTAGCCCATTTTTCCGCTTGGTTAGGCATCCACAGGTCGGTGAAGACGTCCACGCTGCCCTTGTCCATGGCGGTGAAGATAATCGCCGGTGCAGCCTGAACGATATCGACTTCACAGTCCAGTCGGGTTGTGATGATTGCCTTGAGGACGTGGGTGATGGCCCGCGAGCCATCCCAGCCGAGTTCTCCCAGCACAACTCTAGCCTCGGCGGAAACATTCTCGGTCACTCCAAGTATTAGGAGTGCCGTCAGCATAATTGATTTGAGTCCGTGTTTCACATTTGTTCCCTTATTGGCGACATC
>JACLAC010017740.1_pt1 | contig 11573 bp, 15 predicted proteins | sample 8027881 | NCBI WGS metagenome assembly JACLAC01 (sample SAMN15725517, study PRJNA655200) | protist metagenome | isolation source: fluorescence activated cell sorting (FACS) single amplified genomes of... | place: Spain: Blaines Bay Microbial Observatory, Mediterranean Sea | collected 2016-01-19 | reverse complement strand
CTGAAGGTCAGCAGAATAGCATCTCATCTTTCAAAACCATCACAGTCCAATGACTTCAGCTCTATTATTCATATTCAGCCAATCCGTATGTTACAGGTGTCTCACTTGTGAAACGCAGACTTTCGACGCGACTTTGTTGTCCAAATCTAACACAAGCCAAAACTTCTCAAGAAACACAAAACTCAACACCCATCCTCGCTCTTTACGAGAATTAGGTCGCCTTCTCGAAATTCCGGAAGATCACGTCCACGTTCACGAAGATCGTCCCGCTCGTCTCGCTAATCATTGTAGCACGCTCGGGATTCGTCGATGACTCGCGCCTGTCGATCACCTCTAAAGGCTCCACAAGCTGTGGCCGCCCGCCAACGTAGTACCCGTAGACGTCCTCGTGGGTTTCTGAAAAACGTTCAAGAATTTGAGCTGGTGATGAAAAAGTCTTTTTGTCAGAATATGCTCCTCGCTTTTGCCAGCTATATAAAGAACTTACTTTTGCAATGTTACTCGATTACTTATACATCGTAAGATAGCGCTAAAGCCGGGGGGCAAAGAGGCGCCCTCAAAATCAAATCAAAGCACATGCACATCAACTCACTCTGCGACAGCGGCGAGAACGTCCGGCAGCGGATGCTGTGGCTCCCCGCGGTCGTCGGCAGATTCATCGTTCCAACGCTCAGGGGGTCTACCCTGCCAAAACTGTCCAGCTTGTACACCTGGAAGTACAGCTTCGGCCAGTCCGAAATACTGCCAGTCGCGAAGTGCAGGTCCAGCGGGTGGTTCCACACCACCGTGGATTCCTCGTCCGGATAGGCTGTTTGTGTTTGCTGCACGTTCTTCGTGATGTCCCACCACTGGTTGCCCACCACGCAGATGAATTCCAGAAACACGCCCTCAGAGCCGTCGCAGTCGAACGACACGCCGTAGTCGACTTCTCCAATGAAGTGCAGCTCGGGGATCTGCGTGGACGCCGACCCGGTCGCGCCGGCGGTGGAGGCGTCGGCCATTTTGCTTTGTGGACGTAGCTATATGATCTAATTAGTCGTATGAGATCTTATCAAGTAAGTTTGACGTGATGATTGGGTAATAAGTAGACACACGCAAACGCACTTCCCACCTGAACACGCACTGGAAGTTTACAGTTTATTTCCCAACCAAACAGACGACGCACTAACGGATAACAGCTCGGTTCAAAGTCAACTTCGTTGCATTATATTTATCAATTTCGTAACATCTTGAAAAACGATCCAGATCCTTAATTTGCGACTAACATCAATATCTTTACCACTTCGGCTTCGTAGGCTTCCACTTAACCCAGTTCGTAGTTTCTTTCTTCGTGCTTCCATGCACGACTCCCTCAAGTTTTGTTCCTTGCATGAAAGACACAAGCTCTTTCAGGCAGATCCCCTCTAACTCAATCATTCTTTCCTTATCAGCGTGAATCTTTTTAGTAGCCTCCGCCAGGCGCTGCTGTCGAGCATCCAGGTCAGATCCCTCATCATCACTGAATGAAAACTCACCCAGCGGCGGTAGCGGCACAATGCCCTTTGGCAGAATCACTCCTGTCTCCGTCCTGATACCGTCTTTCGCAGCATCCCTCAGATCTATCATGGAGCCAACACCGGGATATGACTGCATTGCGTTGGGATCTGTTCCACTGAAAACACCTGGCCCATCAAACTTCAAATGAATATTCACCATTCAATAGTCACCCGCAAATCCACCTGGCTTCGGTCTCGTGGAAATCCTCTCACCGCCCTAATCGGTCTTCTCAAAGAACTGCTCGGTCTCAACCGCGCTGAACATCTCGGTCTTCCACTGGCGCTCCCACTTCGGCGCACCATCGTCTTCAACTTGCTTAGGGTAGTCGAGGTCGCTGTCAACGAGTTGAATCAGATAGCTCCCCTCCACCCGCATGGCACAAATTTCACTATCACTCGCTGTACTACTTGCCGCCACCCTTCGGGTTCTTCCCCACCAAGAACCTCGCTCACTCGAGCGTGAAACGGCAGGTCTAATCAGCCGTCTAATCTTCGAGTTCTTCCTGATCCTTTTTCCTGTCGAACTCGACCTGACGCGCTAACTCGAAGTCTCCGCGAAGGATTTTCAGAGCCTTATCCTAAGCGTTTCCGCGTTTTGTCTTTGCTAAAGCAATCCGGTCGCGCAGGTCGTCCAAAGCTGTTTCAGCTTCTTTCACTTTTTTCGCTCACTCAGCACGTCACGCGTCTAATTTTTACTGCTCTATTGAAGCTGGATAAAGAGTCAGCGTGGTGCCCTGGTGCCATTCTTGAAGCGCATGAGCATGATCTTGAACAAAAGCAACAGGCTTCGCATCCCCCTCGTAGAGGTTGAGCGGGATTGGAGACGCCATTGTTTTGAAATCGCCGAAACTACGAACGAAGGTCTTTACATATGCAAAAAGAAAAGGTCTCTCTCGCGTCACCAAAAAAAATTGAAGTCATAGCAGTTTTTTAGACCATACAGTTGTACGAACAGGTATGACTTAGTAGATAGATAGTATCACACACATGAGACAATTAGAGCTGAACAAGACCATATCCATAGATTCAAAATCGGAGACACAATTTACACGCAGGCCAACATTAAATCATAAACGAGAAGCATCGCGTGTAAAAGCAAGTTACCAAAAGAGTTCATTTGATCTTCCCCCATTCAATCGCACTTCAAATCTTATCCCAACATCCTCATGCTTAATATCCCAGTCTGAGACGTACTTCCGCCTGTCCGTGCTTATCGCGCGAGTGCTGCATGAGCTGACTCATCTTGTTGAAGATGCGACCACACTGATGACAGGAATACGCACCGTCCGGCACGTAGTTGCTTCTGCCGCCGCCAATTTGGATATCCTCGATCATAGGCGCGAGCAACGTCGGCGCATTCTTCTTCGTGAAGTTGTAGATGAGACTCGCAGCTTCGTCACGCCCGCCAGGGCAGTGTGGACAGCGCCCACTCTCCACGTGTTGCACGACACCATGCCCCGATTTGAAATTATCACGACCGCAAATCGGACACTCCATGCCACCCTTCACACCGCAACTACCTGAATTACGGTGCTGATCCAGAGCCTGCCACGAACGGAACGATCTATCGCAAATACGACATTCAGGACCACAACTAAACGAGTTCTTGTGCTGCTGCAGAGCATGCGCACTTCCAAACGTTTTGTTACACGATGGACACTCGAATTCATCATCGTATCCTCCTCTCACGTCGATAGCACTCTTACCTGGAAAGCCGCAGTACTTCTTATCAGGCACGTGCTCGTCCGTAATGATGACCTCAACATAAGTGTTAGCAGGGAACACCTTATTGAAGCACCACAAACGACGATGGTCATGACTCTGAAGATTCCCCTTTCGAGTGCGGTACACGCGAATCGTAGGCACTTCGTCAAGACTAACCACACCTTGTCTGAGCTGACGCACAAGAGTGTTCAACGAACGACCATCGCGAAAGGTATTGCCAATAGAATCTTGACTATACCGGATGTCGCCGAGACGGACGTACTCGTAGGACATGGCTTTGTTCTTTGTAGAAATTCTAAACACTACGTTTATCAGATGAGATGATCTATCAAAATACCGAGTAATTACTGCGATGGAGGTGTCGTGATACTGATAACTGAAATTTCACAAAGAAGTTACAGTTTACCTCAATGGATCACCACGACCCTTGTATATCAATTTTGTTTTCATTGAAGCGTGAATCCCGACCGATGTTGTGCAACGATACTGAAACCAGGAGAATCACTTGTGAAGGAACAATAGTAATGCGAAATAGTCACAAAAATAGCGATCAAACAACAAATAAAGTAAAAGTGAAGGAACATCGAATTCATCCATGCATTAGCATCCATTACCAGTCCTGTGGCTTCAAACAATGATCTATGAAAACCCGTAGTTTATCTTTACCATCTTGCACTTCATATACTGCATCGAAATATCCTACGAACCCCTCAGCATGCTTCTGCTTCCTGAATGTACCTTCGCGGTCAAGCGTCATCACCGCCGTATCCATTCCTTCAAGTTCACGCATGGCTAAACAGAAGATCCTCCGATTCTGGTCGCGCACGATCCACGGCCCTCCGCGTCCATGCCCTTCGACATGCTTCTTTTTCGCCGGATACATGCTCCAGTCAGCCGGCGGCTGCAGCTTCACCACCAGTTTGTGACCGTGCACCAGTGGTGGAATCCCTCCATTTCCCGTGCGTTGCAGTAAGTTGTAACCCTCGGTCTCGTTGTAGTACTCCATGCTTGCTTGGAGGTCGGTAATTTTACGCAGCATCGTGATGCCAAGCTCCTCCGCCTTCTCTGCTTGAGACTCATGCTTAACAGCACTCAGATCGATCAAGATACTCTCCCTCTCACTCAGCGACGGCGGCGCGCGGTCCGCGAACCGGGCGCCATCGTCGAAGTAATCCATTTTCTTCATGTAGGCGCCCCGTAATGCCGGTCCTCCCCGCTGGATCCGAAACATGCCGCCGTGGCAGGCCACCACCTTGCCGCCCTGCATTCGGAAGTTCATCTCTCTAAAAAGTCTGAGCCCTCTCTAGTAAAAACGCTCCTAAGCGAGCTAAGTAGGATCTCTCAAAAAAAACCGTTCACGAAAAAAGTGAACGCACCGCTCCAGTGTCAATTTTTCGATCAGGAACAGAAAGTGTAGAATCTTAAAGGTTGAACGGACTGAGTCATACATGAGCAGAGAAGATTTGGCTAGCGAATCGCGCGCTTGGAATAGATAGGAGGTCAAGCAGAAACAACATTTCATCAACAACAACAGATAGATTCAGTAAATCATATTTCGACCAGAATCATCCTGTATTGGTGTTTCTGCGCTCGAGGACGTTACTCGACGCGCGGTGAAAATCCTCCGCCTACATTAGCTAGCATCCTGCCGCCTGCTCCGTTGTCCGCCACCGCCGGGCTCACTCCTTTCTTCTACTTCACTTCTACATGATGGTCCCCGACCAAAATATCTCACCTGTACCGTCTACAAAAAATACCCTTGGCGCGACATCTATCGCCAGAGTATGTTAAAACCTTCATCTATGTGATGCAGACTATGACCTCGACTAATGTAGTGTGTTGCTAGAACTACAAAATTCCTCCGACTTCTATTGACTAATGAGAACTAAACAGTTGAACAGACACACAAAAAATCCTATTCGTTACAAAAGACACGTATTCAAACCCGACTGACCAGGCAGGTTGAACAAAACATTGAATTACTCTAGACTTCGACATATGTTGTGGTGAATACGCTATTACCTTGACGACTTGCTTGATATACCATTCTTTCTACATCTCTTCTTCATACTAAGATCATACGCTGTCATTTTGCCCAAGCGAAAGTCAATACTCAAAATACTCACGGTCACGATTCACCGAAAAATTTTTTTCCGTGCACAACCCTGCTTACCCGCCTGCTTAGTAGCGGTAGTGGTTGCCGCCGTAGCCGCCGCCCGAAGACGGGGGAGCAAACCGCGGCGAGTTGCTGGCGAACGGCGGCCGCCCGCTCGCGCCCCCATGACGCGGACTGGCGCCCGCCATCGGGAACGGAGCGCCCAGCTGTGACGGGGCCACGCTGTCGGCGTCGCCGTTGCCGTAGCCGCGGCTGCGCGGCGTGCCGATCACGCGCGGCGAGAACGCCGAGTTGGGGTTCGGCCGCCCGTACGCCAGGCGCGGCGAGTTGCGGTGCGAGAACGGCGACTGCGCGCGCGGCGGCGTGGCGCCGCGCGGCCCAAAGCCGTACGGCGGCGGCGTGTTGGCGGCCTGGTTGTAGCCCATGGCGTGGCGCGGCGTGTAGGACGCACTGCGCGGCGCCTTGCCCCGCGACCCATCACCACCACCGTCGTGTCTGCCACCAGGATGGCCGGGCATAGCGGGCGGCTTGTTGAAGGCCTTAGCGCCACCGGCGGGACCCGCGGCGTCGTTGCTGGCCTTGGCCGCGTCGCTCGCCTTGTCGCCAGAGTCCCCCTGCTTCGGCCGCACCTTGTGCGCCTGCTGCGACAGCGACAGCCACGCGTTCGGCTTGCAGTGCACCTGGATGCGGCCCTCGCTGTCGATCGCCGTCACCTGCGCGGGCAGCCACTCCTTGTGCGTCTCGCTGTAGTACTCCACGATCTGGTTCTTCGTGTACCTGCCCGCGGCGTCCCCGTACGGCCCCGCCACCTTGCCCAGCCCGTGAGGAGCGGCTCCACCGGCGCCCTGCGCGTCCGCGCCCTTGTCGGCGCCCTTCTCCTTGCTCGCCGCGCCGTCGCTGTCGTGCTCCGCCAGCATCTTCCTGACTTTATCTTGTAAAATCGGCTTGGCCAGGATGGCCGCCGCCGTGGGCCTGCGCGTGTGGTCGCGCACCAGGATCTCGGCCTGGAGCTGGCGCAGCTCCTTGCTGAAGTGCGTGGGCAGCTGCGGCGAGGGGCCCTTGGTGATGCGGTGCACCAGTCATCTGAGGTCGGCGGCGTCGAAAGGGACGCGCAGGCAGCACATCTCGTAGAGGATGCAGCCCATGCTCCAGATGTCGGACGGCCACGCGTACGCCTTCTCCTGGCAGATCTCGGGTGACAGGTAGTACGGCGTGCCGATCTGTGTCTTGGCCACGCCGGCGGTGCACTCCAGCACCTTGGCGATCCCGAAGTCGCCCATCTTGATGTCGCCGGAGCGGGTCACTGGAGTTGTTCGAGTTGAAAACATGTTAGCGATTGAGGATAGACGGAGATGATGATCGATACAAGATAATATTCTTGATGCGACAGCGTGATGCGCTGTAGCGCTGTACCATAGACATGTGCGATTAAGCGTAGTAGGATACTCGATAGATAGATGGATGTAGATGTAAAATAACATGTACGATATAGTCGGATCTAGGATAACGTTGAAGAGATGGATATGAAGCAGGAGACGATATTTGATAATACGGTTACGGATTATGGCTTCAGTTGGAGAATGAAGATAATAGCGATGTGGACGTCAGATATGAGAAAGTTTCGAAATGCGGCTTACAGATGGATGAACTCACGGAAGAAGTTGCTGCTCTTCAAGTCGCGGTGCAGGATGTGCTTCTCGTGAATGTACTTGAGACCCAGGATGCACTGCGTGAACCAACGCGTGATCTGCTCCTCGCTGAAAGGCTGGTGCATCTTCTTTCACTTCTGGATCTTCTGGTAGAGATCGCCGCCTGGGATATAAGATAAAAAAGGCTTTTTTTGGTCGCAGCTATTTATTGTTTGACATCGTGAGAAGATACCTCGAATACCTAATGGTGTTACAGAGTACCCACCTGTGGCGATCCCGCCAAAATTCTATCCTTATTGTACTTGTAGACTATTCCTCTATTGTTACGCCGAACAGACAATTGTTGTTGTTGTTGTTGTTGTTGTTAATATGGCAGCTATAAATCACAAGCCCTCACCTTCGCAGTACTCTTGCACGATGCACAGCCAGCCGTCCTCGAGAAAGCTCTCCTTATAGCGAACGACGTACGGGTGCTTGAGGTCGCGCAAAACGCTGGCCTCGTGGAGGGCGTCCTGCTTCTCCTTCTTGGAGCAGCGGGAGATGTCGATCTGATGAATATTTCAATAATTTAGTGAATGAAATAGATATAGAGAGAAGTACTAGTCAAGTCTGTCTCAGCGATCAAGTGTATTTCGCCAGGAATATCGTCATGAAGCAAACCGCACATACAGCGAAAGCTGCAGCCGGTATGGCTTCAATCAATCTACAAAAGGTCTCATCATTCGACAGACTAGTTAGCACATGTAAAACCGTAATGAACAAATAAGTTCTCACCATCTTGCAGACGAAGTTGGACAACTTCCCCTCGCCCACATCCTGGCCAACAAGCCACGCCTGACCGAACGAGCCAAATCCCACCTTGCGTAAGGGCACGTAGTTGTGTTTCTTCAAAACCGGAGCGATACGATCCATTATGCTGTTTTGCTCCTTGTATGTGAGTAGTTTGTTAGTTTATGACAGAAATAGTTACTCGACGTAGTTACCTACACCTACAAAACTTGCGACAGACACAAAATAAAGGTTTCTAGACCTTCAAAAGACTTTGACCTTTAGATAAAGGTTGTTCGTTTAATTATTCCACTGCTGCTAATCCACACTGCCTAAGGTAGTACAATGGTGAGCGGAGTAAGAGACGCGATGCGATAGGTGCATGCAAATACGAGATCATGGTTGGATAATTTCCCCTTTCCCATCGTGCTACCAACTCTGCCCACTCGGAGATAACCACGGATAATAGATGCGTGCCCACAAGAACTTACACATACAAACTGCGATATTCAGCGATACACAAGTTCCAATGCTACTACACTTCATGTCAAGTGAAGTGATTCAAAACGCGTATTACCTTTAGTCGCTGGCAAAACAATCAGAACTTTCCAAACGCTCGGCGTACCTGCGTACTTATCTTACACGACCGCCCTAGCTATGCAACTTTTGTTCATTCTACTTGACTCTGAAAACTAATTTATGTGTTCCTGTTCCAGCCGAAGCTACTTCCCTAGTCGTTATACAAGTTAAAGGTGAGGCTTTTGCCATCTTTCCGCTCGCGTGGGATCTTCCTCCTGCCACGGCTGTTCGGGCTGCCACGTCGTGAAGCCCTCATCTGCTCGCATCTTCTTGAACTGCAAGTTGTGCTCCAACTCGTAGTCCGTCGGCTTTTTATCGCCGTCGCCTCCACTTTTATTTGTATCACCCATCAGCGCCGCCGCCTTCTCCACTTTCTTCTTGCGGTGCCACCGCTTCTCAGTTGGATCAAAGCCCGCCTCCTGACTCCCGTAGAGCGCCCACGACGGAGTCGGCAAGCTGTAGGCCGTGCTGTCGGTGTTCTTCCACTCGCCGCTCGCCACTAAATCATGAAACTTCTCGTAGTCTATCCAGGTGTGCCACGCCTTCTTCTTCTTCAACACCCTCTCTCTAGCACCCGTCTCCTCGTTCACCTCGTACACGTACTCCTCCTCACTCACGCCGTCTTTGTCCTGCACCTCCATGTGGAACTTGCGGTGCGCGATCAGGATGCACAGCGAGTGCCGGTGCTCGCAGCACAGCTCGTAGTCCTCGCTCAAACCGCAGTACTTGAGGATGTTTTGCGAGAAGTCCACCACCTCGTCGTGCCATGGCACATTGGACATCTTCATCTTGTCTTTGTCCTTGCTCTTCACATCATCCCCCGCGAACGTCACCCCCTTGATCTCGATGAAGTCAGGTGTCCCCCGCCGAATCAACTCCGCATAATTTTTGAAGCTAGTCTCGGTGAGGTTGTAGTCCTTGACCATTGTGAGACGGAAAACGGTCCGGTTGAACCGAATCTTACTACAACTGATCGATGCTCTCCAGGAAAAGCTCCCAAAAGTTCCTGTTCAAAGGCCTGTCGACTTTTTTGAGGTCCTCCTTGTTCCCGGCGTCGATCGAGCAGTACTGTTGCGTGCACGGACCTAATGCAGCTATCTGCTTCGGAAACTGACTATTCGTCACCAAGAACGTGCTTATCCGCTCCTTGTGCAGCAACGCCAACAACTCGTTGATCTTGGGATACATAATGGGCTCCCCCACAAGACTCAACGCGCAGTGCCGTATCCTTTTAGCCTCTTCAAATCGTTCTGGGGTGACACCCGGCACACCTCTCAATTGCTTCACCATGTTGTTGTGCAGGTTCATAAAGTGGGCGAGGATGTACTCAGGTTCATCCATTTCCCACTCCCATTTTGTCTAAACCGGATTTTTATAATGTCTCCAGCAAAACACGCACTTGTTCGCGCACGCCAGCGACGGCGTCGCTTCCATACAACTGTATGATGCAATATTGTAGAAGGTGTGCTTATAGCAGCCGCCGCGGCCCCGCAGATGATGTTTCGTCCACCTGCACAGCTTGACTGCCGAGTGCGTGCCGACTATCTTGTATCCTTCTTTTTCCAAGTTCTTTTTTTGTCGTTCATTCAGCATCGGCTTCAGCTTACCCGCCTTTTTCAAAGACGTGGGCGGAGCACACTCGCCATCCGCCTAGTCTTCGATGTCACCTTTGCCGTCCCTCCCCGTGGCACGCGCAAGCACCTTCTCCGCTTCTTCTTCATCGCTGAGTATCCCGTCGTCGACTTCGCTGTTCTCGTCATCTTCGCTCTCGTCCTCGGTTTCCGTGGTGGACTGTGTTTCGTCGTCCGAGTCGTCCTGTATGCCGGCGTCGACTGCTTCCTTCAAAACATCCTTCGCTTTGACATCAGAATCGTCTTCCCAGCTCACCGTTTGCTTGCCCTTGCCCTTGCCTTTGCCCTTCTTGGCCAGGTCGTTCTTGGCGCCACCGCCCCCGCCTCCGCAGCAGCCGCCGCCCGACCCACCTCAGTCTTCAGCATTTCATGACTTCAGCTTGTTCCGCAGGAACGACGTCATCTTCCCGCTGATGCTCTTGTCGCCCAAGGCCTCGGTATCGATTTTCAACAGGTCGGAGTCCGCACCCATCTTCTTCATCCAGTCTCACATGTTCTTCGCAGGCGTGCAGAAGAACTTGACACTGTAAGCCTTGCCACCCAGGCCGATCACGTGGACGTTTCGATCCTGCAAAAAGTACTTCCCGAACCGGTGGTCCACGCTGCTCTCGCGCGTTTGATCATAAAAACTCTGCGCCATCTCGGGGGGTGTACCATCTTGGCAGGTCGAAATGAAAATGAACACGTTCTTCAGCTCGCTCGGCAGCTCCGCAAGATCTTCTAGCTCGAACTTGTTCAGCGGTTCTACTATCGGATTGTACACCCCTGAGTAGTTCTGCCTGATGAAGGCAGAAGCCTCCTCTGCAAGCTGTTCACTTCGGCCCATCGTAGTGGCGTAGAGGACGAGCACGTCTTCACCCTGTGACTTGCAACCGCAGGATCCCTGCGCGCACGAGTCAGAGGATGATGAGGACGAGGACGAAGAAGTGGCAGGCACTCCCACTTGTGGAGTAGACTTGTCTTCTTCATTTGATGTACCATTCACGTATCGTCGTCGCAGGACGTACAGTCCACCGACGGTCTACGCTGCAGTGGCACCGATACCGAGAGCAATAGCACCTTGTCTCGATGTGCAGAACTCCGAGACACCTGCAATACCACGGTTAAGCATACCAGACATCTTTTTACTTTTTAGCTCGTTGATGATGTGAAACTTCCTTACTTATTCGGTTACTTTTTTATCTTCGATGTCCTGACTACTCATACACTCTACTTGATTAGGTGAGATTGTCGTCGTAAGTGGTAACAAAAACCAGGAAAGCTGTCAGTCGAGACAAAAAGCAAGGTGGAACGAAGAACGAAGCGTCAAAATCGAAAACGAAAACCACAAAATCATGTCAAAGCTCATATACGGCAAAGGAAGTACGCATCACCATACAATATGCAATCATATTGGCTAACCATAGGTATGACTTTATGAACCGCTCGACTCTTTCCTTTCGACGTTGACTCTTTCCTTTCGCGACCTTCGTTCCTTCTGTGCCTTTACCTTTTCCAGTTTCTCTATGGTCTCTCTTCACGTTTGCTTCCACACTTCACCCGCAGGTTAGCAGTAGTACGAAACGTACCT
>JACLAC010005911.1_pt1 | contig 11574 bp, 9 predicted proteins | sample 8027881 | NCBI WGS metagenome assembly JACLAC01 (sample SAMN15725517, study PRJNA655200) | protist metagenome | isolation source: fluorescence activated cell sorting (FACS) single amplified genomes of... | place: Spain: Blaines Bay Microbial Observatory, Mediterranean Sea | collected 2016-01-19 | reverse complement strand
TAGATGTACCCAAGCAGCTTTCAAATGGAGGTGTTCTTCTTTCTTCTGGGAGCCGAGGTAAAAAATTGGGAGAAGCAAGGCTTACCTTAAAGAAGGTGGGGAGTAACATCATCATAGAGGGTGAGGAGAGGGCCAAGGTGCTCGAGCTCGAGCGGTTTCAAAAGCGTGTTGAACGTGCTCAAAAAGAATTGACTGCTTCTCAGGGTAAAGAGGGACCAGAAATGCAACGGTGGAGTCGCCAAATAGAGCATTATCAGCGTAAAGTTGCAGAGGTAAAAAAAGATCTAGAGGCCATGAAGGGAAAAAAAGAAGGAAACCCCCTTACCAATCATCTTCATCCTCTCTCTAGCTCGGTTGTTTCTAGCCCCTCAATAGAGGTGCTGGTGCAAGAGGTAAAGCAAAGAATTGAGCAGCTTAGCTCGGAGCACATTCCTCCTTATGAGGGACCCTATATTGGCTCCGACACATGCCTTGGCTGTCATCAGCAGCTTACAGAACGGTGGGTTAAAAGTAGACATTCCAATGCTTGGAGCACACTGGTGGCTGCTCAGCGTACAAAAGATCTAGAATGCTACAGCTGCCATGCTACGGGGGCTTTCGATCCAAAGGGTCCCGCACATCCCGCTCAAATAGCTGAGCTAAGCCCTCAGCTTCAAGGGGTCGGGTGTGAATCGTGTCATGGCCCGGGGGCAGAGCATGTTGCTTCTGGGGGAAAAGGGGGAATTACGGTGAGACCAGAGAGTGAAGGATGTTATCTCTGTCATGATGGTCTTCAAGATGAGGGACGATTTGAGCTGGAGAGCTATTTCCAAAAGGTGAAGCATGTTTGTACTGGGAATTGAAACATCGTGTGATGAAACCGCATGCTCTGTGGTCTCCAAAGAGGGTGTTTGGTCTGATATTATTTGGAGCCAGACAATTCACTCGGAATATGGAGGCGTTGTTCCAGAGATTGCCTCTCGAGCACATCTAGATAAAATTGTTACCTGTACAGAGGCGGCACTGCAGGAAGCAGGGTTGGACAAACCTGACGCAGTAGCCGCAACAGCAGGTCCTGGATTGAAGGGTGCGCTTCTGGTTGGATTTTGCTATGGAAAAGCATTGGCGATGGGATGGAAGGTTCCCTTTATTGGGGTCAATCATTTGGAAGCACATCTCCTGTCTGCCTTGCTTGAAGATCCAGCTCCCGCCTTTCCGTTTCTCTCCCTCGTTGTATCGGGTGGGCACACCTCTCTTTATCTTGCTCGAGAGCTGGGTGTTTACGAAACGCTTGGTCAGACCATCGATGATGCCGCTGGGGAGGCATACGATAAGCTCTCTCGGATGATGGGAAAAGGGTATCCTGGAGGACCCATTGTCGATAAGCTTGCTCATCAAGGAGCAGCTTCGATCCCTTTTCCTCGTCCTCGCCCAAAGGGGAAAGGTCGCTCTCGCGTCGCTCCGGAAGATCGACGCGCACTTGATATGAGCTTTTCTGGTTTAAAAACGGCTGCTCGTTATTACCTCGAAAAGACACCTAGCTGGTCCGCAGAAGATGTTTCAGCATCGTTTCAGGCTGCGGTTATTGATGTTTTACTCGATCGAATAGAGCGTGGAGCAAAGGAAACAGGGGTTCGAAGGGTTGTCATTGGAGGAGGCGTTGCTGCCAATTCAGGGCTAAGAGCCGCTCTTCAGGAGCGAGACTATGAGCTTTTTCTCCCTCCTCGCTCTCGCTGTACAGACAATGGTTCAATGATTGCACACTGTGGTCTGCTCCACCTTCAGCAGCAGAGAAGAACACCTCTTTCTGAAACGGTCCGTGCCAGATGGACCCCTGGAGCAGCATGAGTGAATCTCCAGCCCAGCTACTCCAGCAGCTTCAGCAACGTGCAAAGCGACGTTTTGGACAGCATTTCCTTGTCTCAGAGCATGTTGTGCGTCAAACAGTCGCGGCTGCTCGTCTTGCTCAGGGAGGACGTGTGGTTGAAATAGGTCCAGGACTTGGTGCTCTGACTGAGCGCCTAAGAGAGCTGCCCATTGAGCTCATTTGTGTCGAGCTGGATCAGGACATTGTTCGTTTTTGGGAGGAGCGTGCCCCGGAGCTAAATATTGTACAAGCAGATGCTCTTCAGGTTGAGTGGTCGTCTCTTTTAGAGGGCGAGGGGTGGACGTGTGTTTCAAATCTACCCTACAATGTTGGCACCCCGATTTTGAGCCGGCTGATAGCTTCCCCATCTGTTGATTCGTTGGTCGTGATGCTGCAAAAAGAGGTCATTGATAGGATTGTTGCCCAGCCAGGCGAGCGAAAAAGAGGTTCTCTTTCATGCTGGGTGCAAGCTTTCGGAGCCGTGGATTTGGTCTGCCGCGTTCCTCCTGGTGCCTTTTATCCTCCACCAAAGGTTGATTCTGCGGTGGTGCGTATTCAGAAATACGAAACACCTAAGATCCCATTTTCATCTTCGGTTGATTGGGAGCGTTTCTTGAGACAGCTTTTTGCTCAACCCCGAAAAATGGTTCGAAACAACATCAGAGGGCTACCTTTTAGAGAAGAGCTCGACCCTGAACTTTTAAAAAAGCGCCCCTTTCAGCTGGAGCTAGACGAAGCAATAGCGCTCTATCGTCTACTTGCTTCTAGCTGGTTTGAATGACCTCTCTGAAGCTGAATGAAAAGTGAAATCAAGGTTAACGGGTGTCAGTTGACCGTAAGATGTCCTCTCGAGAAGCATGAGAACTTGTTGATATTTTAAGGAAGAACGGTTATAAGCAGGTCTTTCGTAGGTACTTTATGCAAATTATCTCCTCAGGAATGACTGATGTTGGTGTCAAAAGAACCCACAATGAGGACAATTTTCTGATTAATGACGAGCTGCATCTATATGTTGTTTGTGATGGCATGGGAGGTCACGCCGGTGGTGAAATAGCTAGTGCGATTGCAGTACATACAATAGAAGAAGTTTTACTCTCCTCAATTGTTGGCTCTGGGAGCGAGCAAAATGCTCAGGTTAGTATTTACGGCTCTGTTGCCTTCACAAAAGAGGGCGTTGAGCGTATAAAAAAAGATGCTTCTGAGGAGATAGAGGCATCAGATGACATTAATGACATCACGATGGAGCGGCTTCGTCATGCTGTTCGTCTTGCAGGAGCTCGCATTCATGATGCCGCCCAAAATGAAGCCCGCTATCGAGGTATGGGAACAACATGTGTTGCTGCACTCATTGAGCGAAATAATCTCTTTGTTGCACATGTCGGGGATTCAAGAGCCTATATCTATCGAGAAGAGGGTATTGAGCAAATGACGGAAGATCATTCCCTCGTGAATGAGAGAATTCGTGCTGGGATACTGAGCCCAGATGATGCAAAAAATCATCGGTTAAAGAATATTATTACGCGCTCACTTGGATTTAATCAGGAAGTTGAGGTTGATGTTCAGGTGCGAGCGATTTTAAATAATGATCGTGTCCTGCTCTGCTCTGATGGTCTATGTAATTTGGTAGAAGACAGTGAAATGATGGAGTGCATGAAAGAGCACTCTCCACAGCGAGCAGCTCGTGAGCTCATCAAATTAGCCTGTAAACGAGGTGGAGATGACAACATCTCAGTTGTTATCTTGCATGTTGTAAAGCTTCATTAGACTGTTCTCTCTGGTGCCTTCTCGTTTTACCTTACTGAGTCGTCATATTTTTTTCTAAATATTTGTTTTGGGTGTTATCATTTAGTGACCCTTGAATTGGAGAAACGTTGGACAAAAGAGGCTTCACTCTTTTTATCATACCTGAGAGAAGTGGATTCCCGTCTTTACAGGTCCGTGTCTCCTTGGGGATCTTTTACTCTGTCCTCATTCTTCTGCTTGCCTTTTTTACTGGTTTTCTCTTCCTCGTGTGGGATCTCCTGAACAGCTCTCAAGACAGAGCTTTAATGCAGGAAAATTTACAGCTTCGAACGCAGATTGAGGAGCTACGAATTGATGCTCATGTTCTTCAGCGCCAGCTGGATTTGATGGAGGTCTACTCTCTTCAGATAAAAACAACAAAGCTAGGCTCCGATTCCAGCTTGCCTGGAAAACCCATCAAGAGCAGTGGCGCAAAAAAAAAGAAGCAAAGTAAGAGCCTCCCAAGCATTACAAATCCCTCTGCAGATAATCATCACGAGCACCATCAAGAGGAAAATATACCTCCCACAGAAGAGGCTCAAAAAGATCCTCAAAAGGGGCAGGATTCTGACTCTAAGTCTCTGGATGAGGGAACCTTGCATGATGCCTTTGATGCGTTTGATCCCAGTGCTGGGAGAAAGAAGGTCTCTGAGCCGACAGCAATTGATATTTTTTGGAGCCTCATCCTCCCGAGCTCTCTGACATCGGAACCTGTTTCTGAGGCAAATCGCTACTTAGAGCTACCTGAGATAGAGGATGTTCGCCAGCAATTTGGAGCATTGAGACAGCGTGCCCAGCTTCTCTTTCCACAGATTTGGCAGCAAGCATATGAGGCACAGGCTCAGACCTCGCAATTTGCCTTCGTGCCACGCTCTTGGCCTGTTCGTGGTATCTTTACCTCGGGTTTTGGCTATCGTCGCTCTCCTTTTACCCGAAAAGTCTCCTACCATGATGGAATTGACATTGCTGCGCCATCGGGAACCAAAATACTGGCTCCAGCTGACGGAAAGGTTGTTTTCTCAGAGATGAGGGGAGGCTATGGTCGTATGATTGAGCTCGATCATGGTTTTGGTATTCGAACTCGATACGCCCACAACCGGAGATTACTGGTAAAAAAAGGAGATCAGGTAAAAGCTGGTGACACCATCGCGACGGTAGGCTCAACAGGTCGTTCAACGGGACCACATCTTCATTATGAGATTCGAATTGATGGAATCTCTGTTGACCCAATGATTTATTTACCTCCATTGTAAGCCGCTTTGTTTCTGGTATGTTGGGAAATAGCGCTTTATAAAGTAAAGCAGACCCCATAAATTGTTTTATTCTTCCCTTTTATGGCTGAAAGTTTCTGTGAATAACGATGGTGAGCGGTTATAGAGTTGCTCTTTAAACGAGCTGTGTCTATATTTTTCGTAGCTCAAATGCTCGAACGGTCTTATTTCATAACGATTTTGTGTGTTGGTGCTTCTATTGCTAGCGGCTTGTACAAAAATGAATGGGAATTCGGCGTAAATCAGATGCCCATTGCTTCCACTGAGGAAACCTATGATCAATATTGATTCTTTTAAACGCGCTTATCGAAAATTTTTTGGTACTCGTTCTGATAGAGAGCTCAAGCTTCTCCAGCCAACCCTTCAGCGGGTGAATTCTTTCGAGGAAAGATTTAAAGGCATCACTGATGATGAGCTCAGAGGGTTTACTGCAGACTTTAGAAATCGTCTCGACAATGGAGCAGATGTTGATTCTTTAATTCCAGAGGCATTTGCAGTCGTTCGAGAGACAAGCCGTCGGGTTCTGGGGTTGAGGCACTACGATGTCCAAATCTTGGGTGGTTTGGTTCTTCATCATGGTTCCGTAGCCGAGATGAAGACAGGAGAGGGTAAGACCCTTTGTGCAACCCTTCCCGTCTATCTCAACGCACTCTCAGGAAAGGGGGTTCATGTCATTACGGTGAATGATTACCTTGCCTCTCGAGATGCTGACTGGATGGGGGGGATCTATCGTTTCCATGGCATGGAAGTGGGTAAGGTTCTTTCAACAGAGAGAAACTTACAGGCAAAGAAAGCAGCTTACCGCGCCGACATCACCTATGGAACCAACAGCGAGTTTGGATTTGATTATCTGCGCGACAACATGAAATTCAGCATTGAAGAGTATGTTCAACGTGGTCAGCACTATGCAATTGTTGATGAGGTAGACTCAATTCTTATTGATGAAGCGAGAACACCTCTTATTATCTCTGGGCCAGTAGAATCAAGTGTAGAGCGCTACTACATCATTGATGGTGTCATACCTCTGCTTCAGGCAGAGATCGACTATGTCATGGATGAAAAGTCAAGAGGAGTCTCTTTGACCGATGCTGGTGTGGATAAGATTGAGCAGCGGCTTGGGGTTGGAAATCTCTATGAGGTGCAGAACATGCAAGTTCTTCATCATGTAGATCAGGCCTTGAAAGCACATACGCTCTTTAAGCGGAACAGAGACTATATTGTTGAGTCCAGCCAGGTTGTAATTATCGATGAGCACACCGGTCGAAAAATGCCTGGTCGTCGTTGGTCTGATGGACTTCATCAGGCAATTGAGGCCAAGGAAAAGGTTGAGATTCAGCCAGAATCACAAACATATGCCTCCATCACCTATCAAAACTATTTCCGTATGTATGAAAAGCTAGCGGGAATGACGGGAACAGCTGAAACAGAAGAAGAGGAGTTCCGAAAGATTTACAACCTCAATGTGGTTGTTGTTCCTACAAATAGACCAATCGTTCGAGATGACAGCAATGATCTTATCTATAAGAACACTCCGGAGAAATACCGAGCGATTCTTTCCGAGATTAAAGAGAGCCATAAAAAAGGACAGCCGATACTGGTTGGTACCGTTAGTGTTGAAAAATCCGACATGGTATCACGCCTTCTCATGCAGCAAGGAATTGCGCATGAGGTGCTCAACGCCAAGAACCACTCGAGAGAAGCTGAGATTGTTGCACAGGCAGGGCGCTTGGGTGCGGTTACTGTCTCGACCAATATGGCTGGTCGTGGAACGGACATTAAGCTTGGAGGAGACTTTGAGCTGCTGGCTAAAATGGAAGCAGATCCAGCGATCGACCCTGAAGGACACAAGCATGCTCTTGAGCGATTTACTTCTGAATGCCTAGCAGAGAAAGAGAAAGTGCTAGCTGCAGGTGGACTCTGTATTGTTGGAACAGAGCGGCACGAATCTAGACGGATCGATAACCAGCTTCGAGGTCGCTCTGGTCGTCAGGGAGACCCCGGTAAGTCACGCTTTTTCCTCTGCTTTGAAGATGATCTTCTTCGAATATTTGGCTCCGATAAGTTGATTGGCTGGTATGAGCGCATGGGAATGAAAGATGATGAGCCAATTGAGCACAGCTGGGTCACCTCACAGATTGAGAGCGCACAGAAGAAGGTCGAGGGGCACAACTTCAACATCCGGAAGAATCTCCTCGAGTATGATGACATCATGAATCTTCAACGAACCACCATCTATGAGATGAGAAAAAAGGCGCTTCAAGGTGATGGCATAAGTGAAATGATCAATGATTCTATCAAGAATCTTTCTGAGGATATTGTTGCTGAAACAATGGATCCAAGCATCCACCCAGAGAATTGGAATCTAGAGAAGCTCAGAGAATCCTTGACCACAATTTTCGAGATTAACTGGTCTGAATCCGATGCAGAGCTGAGGGATTACGCCTATGAAGAGCTTCGTGCTCGTATAGAGGAAGAAGGTGTTGAGCTTTACCGAGAGCAGGAAGATCAGCTTGGGCCTGAAAAGATGCGCTTCGTAGAGCAAATGTTGTTGCTTCAAATCACCGATCAATACTGGAAAGATCATCTGCTTGCAATGGATCGACTGAGAGATGGTATTGGTTTAAGGGGATATGGTCAGCAGAATCCTCTGCTCGAGTACAAAAGAGAAGGTACAGAGATGTTCATGCTCATGACATCCTTGCGAGATGAAGCCGTTATCTCTAGACTTCTTCAGTTTACCCGTGAAGAGGCCGAGCGGATTCAAGGTATCAGCAAAGGCACTGCCCAGAGAATAGCTCAAGCTTCTGCTCAGCCAGCAGCTCCAGAAGGGGCGATGAAGATGGGCTTTAAAGCTCCCTCACAAGAAGAGCTAGCATCTCTTGCTCAGCGTCGTCAGCAGATGCTCAAGCAGCAAGAGCAGCAGCGATTAGCGAAAGAAGCAGCAGCACGCCAAGAAGAGGCAAGTAGACCTGAAAAGGGACTTGCTGCAAAAGAGTACGGACTCGCACGTAACTTGTCTAGAAATGCGCCTTGTCCTTGTGGATCGGGTAAAAAATTCAAGAAATGCTGTATGAAGGTAGAGGCTTAAAGCAAAAAATCTCCTTCTCGTGTCCCACAAGATACTTGACGAACCTTAACAAACTTGATAAAAAAATACGCCTTTTAATCTCACTCCGAATAAAGCTGAGTTCCCTGTGGTGCCTATGGTTGGGAACGCTTCCGGAGGTCGTTTAACCAAAATGGAGAAAATATGTCAAACTTAGTACTTAGAGATTACCTAGATGCCGGTGTTCATTTTGGACACAGAACTCGTTTCTGGAACCCCAAAATGCGTCCTTATATATGGGGCGAAAAGAACGGTGTTCACATCATCAACCTGTATAAAACAGCCCAGCAGCTTATTACTGCTACGCGTTTTCTCTCAACACAAGCATCAAGAGGGAAGAAAATTCTCTTTGTCGGAACCAAGCGTTCAGCTTCAGAGATCATTGCAGAAGAAGCCGTAAGAGCGGGACAGTTTTATGTTAACAACCGCTGGCTTGGTGGAACCCTGACCAACTTTAAGACAATCAAGTCTTCTGTCGATCGATTGATCAAGATGGAGCGTGAGCGTGATGAAGGACGTCTTGAGAACAGAACCAAAAAAGAACGTCTTGACCATGAGCGTAAGATTGCTAAAATGGTTCGCTCTTTGGGTGGAATCAAGACGATGAAGAACCTACCTGATATGCTCTTCGTTGTTGATCCTCGCCGCGAGCACATTGCGGTTAAAGAGGCAAACCTTCTTGGAATCCCTGTTGTGGCACTTTGCGATACCAACTGTGATCCTTCAGGAATTAATTATGTCATTCCTGGAAATGACGACGCAATTAAGTCTATTCAGCTGTTTACAAGAGCCATTGCAGATTCTGCACTTGACGGAGCTTCCACTCCACAAGAGTCTGTTGTAGCCTCTCGATCTGGAGCACCTGACGGTGTAGAGATTGTCGAGATTTAACCTTGAACCGTTAAAGCAGTAGTGTGTGGTGTTCAAGCTAGATCGGCTTGAATGCAGCACTCCACACGGGTCAAGCAGCAATATTTTTATGGGCACAAGTTGAGCCCTCCTACACTTACTAATATTTTTGTGGAGCTATTATGTACAAACCATCAATGAACGAAATTAAAGAGCTTCGAGCTAAAAGTGGTGCTGGAATCAAGGACTGTAAGTCAGCTTTGATTGAAAGCACTGGTGATATTTCTGAAGCAATTGACTGGCTTCGAGCAAAGGGCATTGCCAAAGCTGCTAAGAAAGCTGACCGTGCTGCTGCAGAAGGAAAAATCGTCTCCTTTACTCAAAATGGTGTTGGTGTGATTCTTGAAGTCAACTGTGAGACCGACTTTGTTGCTCGTACTCCAGCATTTCAAGATTTTGCAGATAGCCTTGGCCGACACATCATCAATAATACACCCTCTGATATCGCAGCTCTTATGGAGCAATCTTGGGATGAGTCATCTTCTGTTGAGCAAGCTGTTCAGCAAATGGTTGTAAAGACTGGTGAGAATGTTCAGGTTAGACGCTTTGCGCTTATTCAGTCTGACAATCAAATCTTCTCTTATATCCATACTGGAGATCGACTTGGTGTTATCGGTGAGTTTTCTGGACCAGATGGGCTTGATGAATTTGCTGATGATCTTGCGATGCACATTGTTGCAAGTGCTCCAAAATTTCTCTCAGATGCAGATATCCCAAGCGAAATCATTGAGAAAGAAACAAGTATTCAGGTTGCACGCGCTAAGGAAGATCCAAAATTAGCAGGAAAGAATGACAATGTTATTCAAGGTGCTGTTCGAGGTCGTATCGCCAAATGGAAGAAAGAAATCTCACTACTGGATCAAATGTGGATTCATGATGATGGTGGAAAGACCAAGGTCTCCTCTATTCTCAATCAAATCTCCTCCGATAAAGGTGGAACGATAAGTATTCTCTCTTTTAGCCGCTTCGAATTGGGAGATGGGGTTGAAAAGAAAGAAGGCAATCTAGCCGATGAAGTCGCTGCAATGATGAATGAATAACTTTCCCTTTTAAAACGAAGCCCTCTGATGAGGGCTTTTTTTATACCTACATTTAAGGAACGACCATGTCTGCAATTTATAAGCGTGTACTATTAAAGCTGTCTGGAGAAATGTTAGCTGGCGAACAAGGGTTTGGAATTAACCCAGAGGTTATTCGTCGATTTGCTTCAGAGATTAAAGCAGTCCGAGATCAAGGTATTCAAATCGCCATCGTCATTGGTGGTGGGAACATTTTCCGCGGGCTTGCAGGAGCTTCTCGAGGAATGGATCGATCTCATGCGGATTATATGGGAATGCTCGCAACCGTTATCAACGCACTTGCTTTTCAAGATGCTTTAGAGCAGATGGGATGTCATACACGAGTGATGTCAGCAATCTCGGTAGATCAAATTGCAGAGCCTTATATTAGAAGACGTGCAATACGACATTTAGAAAAGGGAAGGGTGGTTATCTTTGGTGCTGGAACGGGTAACCCTTATTTTTCTACCGATACAGGTGCTGCTTTGCGAGCAGCTGAGATTCATGCAGACGTTATTTTAAAAGGAACAAAGGTAGATGGTGTTTACGATAAAGATCCTGCTCTCCATGCAGACGCTATTCGTTATACGTCGATTGAGCACCTCGATATTCTTCAACAGAGCTTGAGGGTCATGGATGCCACTGCAGCCAGTCTCTGTATGGACAATCAAATACCGGTGATCGTCTTTAATCTCAATAATGAAGGAAGTATTTTGCGCTTGATGAAAGGGGAAGTGCTTGGGACCATTATTCAGACCTCTAAAGACAATCAGCCATCGGCTTAATTGAGCGCCTAGATTGAGGGTATGTTGCCTAGTAAAGTCTCAAAAAGCTCTCTGTAGGGATTGGTTGATAAGGGTGTAAATCCGCCTCGATTATGCTCAGGCTGTTTATCCTCAATTGTTGTTTTTTCGTAGAGCCGTTACATTCAGATAATGAAAAGGAGCTGAGATGAATGAATATTTAGAGGGTATAAAAGATGACTTTGAGGCGGCTATATCTGCCTTTAAAGGAAATTTAAATACAGTAAGAACCGGTAGGGCAACCCCACAGCTTATTGAAAATGTTCAGGTTGACGTCACCTCTTATGGTGCAAAAATGGGGCTTAAAGAGATTGCTTCAATTAATGCTCCTGATGCTCGTTTACTTGTCGTTAATCCTTGGGACAAAACCACGATTAATGATATTGAGCGCTCGATCCGTGCCGCTGGTCTCGGACTAAATCCAAACAATGATGGTCAGGTGGTTCGTGTGCCGATTCCTCCTTTGACGGGAGAGAGAAGGGCAGAGCTTGTCCGTAGGGTTCGCCTCCTTGCTGAGGACTCGCGTGTTCGAGCTCGCAAGATTAGAAAAGAGTACAACGACCTTGTCAAAGAGCTTGAGGTTGAAAAAGAAATCAGTGAAGATGAGTCACGTTCGATGAGCAAAATAGTTCAAACTGCTACTGATGGATGTATTACCTCCATTGACACCATAGCGTCTGCCAAAGAATCTGAGGTTATGGAGGTTTGATCTTCCCAGTGGGGATTTATCCTCAAATGTGTTGAATAGCTAGAGCCGGCTCTCTTCGACTCCGCTGTTTTTACGCTCTTAAATCCCCTT
>JACLAC010016263.1_pt1 | contig 11576 bp, 7 predicted proteins | sample 8027881 | NCBI WGS metagenome assembly JACLAC01 (sample SAMN15725517, study PRJNA655200) | protist metagenome | isolation source: fluorescence activated cell sorting (FACS) single amplified genomes of... | place: Spain: Blaines Bay Microbial Observatory, Mediterranean Sea | collected 2016-01-19 | reverse complement strand
ATTCTACTCCCCAACGGGGAGTGGAGAGCAAGGCGGGTGCAATTCTACCTCCCTTTGGATTGCCCCGAGGAGTTCCACTCGCGAGAGTACGTGGTCGCGCACTTGACGGCTGGTCTACTCATCGCTTTCACAGGGAAGCCCCCGACACTGTATCCACGGCACAGGTGGACGGGGGCGGACCTGGCGATCGATGACATTGCCATTTTCGAAGCGTGCCATCGGTTATTCTCTTCAAGCTTCGCTCGCTTCTGCTTCAGCTACGAACGTGGCGGGCTGACAGCAGAGCGTCGCTTGTTGGTGGGTCGTCTTGCGGAGTACGAGGTGCCAGCTGATGGAAGCGGCGTGGGACCGCTCGCACTGCTTGCTGACACAGACCGCCCAGCTCCCATTGCGGAAGCGCCAGCGGCTGGTGAAGACGCTGAACCTGGTGGGGCAGACGCAGCTGAGGAGCAGGCGCGAGTTGACAGAGACACTGCGGCGTGGGCAAACATCCACGAAATGGACAGGAAAGCTGGCTTGGACTTCTGCAGAAGCAGACCCTTGGGGAGACTGGTCACGATGCGAATCGTGATTGAGCCCTTGCGGCGCTATCAGGTGGAACAATTTCGGCTTGCTTCCCACGATTACAACGAACGTGAGGATGCCAAGCTCGCGACAGCGGTGTTGCGCAAGGTAGAGCGCCTGCCTCGTCGGAAGTACCGTATGGTGGAGTATGCCTCTGGCGAGCTCGACGCTGATTTCGCGAGTTCCTTGCGCGCAGGGTTTACAACGCAGGAGCTGTGGTCCATCGTACCGCCCGCTGAACAGACTGTCTCCAACAGGGCCCTCGCCTTCCGTATGTTGGCGTTTGCTGGCGCATCCTTCGAGGAGCTCATCGCCGCCGAACACCGCAAAGCTCCCTGGCAGACGTTTCTGCTTGTGTATGGAGACGCCACAACGATCGCTGCCCTGCGGGCTCTGCCCGAATGCCTCTTGGACCCATGGCGTCGTGAATTGCGCAGGGATTATCCATCCCTGGATGGTGAGGAGCTGCGTTCCCTCCTGCATTGTCTCCTGGTGCTGCTACGTGGTGACGTGACCAATGTTGAATGCAGTCATGCCTCTCTGCGCCGACTCACGTTTGCCCGCTCCACGCAAACACACGTGGTGACCCTGGACGCCCTTTCAGCACTGTGGGTTTTCCTCCAAGCACGCAAGAAGCGTGATCGGGCGGTACACGTGAAAGCTTCGGGACGAACAGCAACAAAGAAGCAGACAGCACGTGGCCGAGGTCCCATGCGCAGGAGCCGCAACGGCAAGGCGAAACAACGTCGAGGGTTTGGCGGTGCGTGGCGGGCTTGGGTACGTGTCCATTGCAAGCGTACCCGTCCTGACGCACAAGACATGGGCCGCGTCGCAGCAGAGTACAGACATGCCAAACGCATGCGGACGCTGGACTTTCTCACTGCAGAAGACCTTGGTCAGTCGATGACAGCGGTTTCCACTCGGCTCGCCGAGGAAGGGACGGGGAAGTCCGCCGTGGCACGCCCACGGCCACGACGGTTGGAGGCGTTGGAGACAGCACTGCGTCAGGTTCAGACAGGCCCAGGAGCGGATGCAGCGTCGCGCGCGGTCGCGTTCGCTCAGGTTTCCAAGTATCACGGCGCAATGGTGTCAGAAACTCTGCGAGTAGCGCGGGTTTGCGGGAAGGAGCAGACACGACGACGTCAGGAGGAGGACGACCTGCGCAGGAGAACGTTGGCGAAGTTTGAGCAGGGTATAGGTCTGGCCACAGTGCACAATGCCTGTGCTGTCCTGCCACAAGCAGAGCCTGGAACTCTCGTTGGGGTTCCAGCACCCGCAGGTGCTGCGATTCGTTTCGCGGGCGCCGAGCGGGAGGACGTCGTCGACAGTGTAGCTTGGGCCACAGAGCAAACCCAGCGTGCTTCCCTCGCGTCAGCCTTAGACCGCTCGTGGATGGAGCAGCACAAGATGCTAGTCGAACGCGATGCGCCCGAAATTCCTCCACCGCCAGCTTCGTCGATGTGCCTTGAGGCAGGGATATGCCTCTGCTCTCGAACTGGTCGGGCCCTGCGAGCACGAGGCACGCGCCTGATCACTTTCATGAAGCGTCTGTGTGCGTATCGCAGTAGTATGCGGCAGGAGCTCGTGGAGGGACGCTTTGTCTTTCGTTTGCACGGCGGTGCTCGGGGATATACAGGGCTTCCAGCAAGTTCGTCAAGTACGGATTTGTGGTACCACGCGGCGATGCAGTACCAAAACCCTTGGCGCACGACGTGGCACGTAGTTCAGCGCATTGCTGACCCTGGCGAGCTGCCTGCCGATCCAGCGCGTGCGTATGTGCAAACCGAGGCCAAATTCTGTGCGTTTTACATCGGATTGGTACAGCTGCAACACTGCGAGCGAATCTACGTCGAGCTTTGGCGCCTTGAGGACTCTCCGAGGGCGATCCCTGTGATGGCACCTCATCGGGTTCCCATTATCAGAGCGCCTGGGTACGACACGCCAGTCCGGTGGTGGCCTTGCCGAACTCGGCAGGGCGCGGGCCCAGGAACAGCGCGTGACGACGAGGACGAAGCGTTGGGAGAAAACGATCCCGATGCAAATGTGGCGGATCCAGCTCCTGCGGATGAACCTCTTGGGCTTGGGCCTCCCACCGTCGACGATATCAGCGACCTGCTTGGTGTCCTCGTTGATTCGTACGATCACCCTCTGGCTCTTCCTCCTGATCCTGGGACATCCGATGTCCCCGACACTCCGCCGCCTCTTCCTCCACCTCTGGATCCCCCCCCTGCGCCCCCACCAGCTTCGAGCGTCTCTGCGCCCCCGTTTTCCCGACGAGCTGCTTCCACTTCGGCGCCATACATCGATTACAACGGCGGCCGAATTGTGTACTACGCTTCTACTTCCAACTTTGAAGCGCAATGCCACTGCCGTGGCCATGGGGATCGGTGTACGTTGACCAAGAAGAATAGCTCTTCTGCGTCCAGCCGTGGAGCGGCTCCTTCCCCAGTTGCTATACTGGCTGCCTGGCTGTCTTTTGGTGACCCCAGCATGTGTGCCAACAAGCGGGAACACAAGGATCCCGAATTGTTGCGTTTAATCGAGGGGGAGGATGGGGTGGCAATGGCATTAACGTGCCGCCATGAGATCAGTCTTCTCCCTGGCGGCGTGCGTTTTCTTAGCTTGGAGGCCTGATCAACGTTAGGTTTCACCCCGTGGCTGTGTTTCCTTTTCGCTTGTCGCTGCGCTGCCTTGCTTTCCCCAGAGGTGGACTGGTTATGATCAGCACCTATGCTTTTCAGTCCATCACGCTGCGCACTTGCGGTCAAAAAAAGACAAAATACAATATGCGATGCGAGTTGCTATCGCGGTGTTTGTCAATATAGCAACTCGCGCGGTTTTGGGGCCAACTCGCAACTACTTTTGGGTCTTCTGTTTTTCTGTGCACTACCTGTGCGTTTATTAAGTTAGTAACTCGCGCACCTGTGTGTTGTTGGTGCCGTTGTATACATAGTCGTGCCCGCACATAGTGTCATAGTATTTCATGTGGGTTCATGAGCCAGGGATGACCTTGCGCGCGCTGCGCTAAGTACAAAACGCGTCCGAGGAGCATGTGCGCGCCTGCGCTAAGTACAAAATGGTCGGAATGGACAGATCAGTGCACAACCAATGCATGTTGTTTTTACTGCAGTTATGTCAATGTCAGCGCCAACATATTCCATGCCAGGGCGATCAGGGCAACGCCCGAGGGACAATTTGGGCGCCGTTTTCAGGACCACTGACATTTCCAGTATTGAGTGGTGTTCCTCACTATATATATAGCTATATATCCATATATACATATGTCTCTCTATGTATGCACTATGTCGGGACTAGACATGACTAAATAGTTTTCGTTCCCAAAGTCGATCAGACACAAGCGCACCATGCATTTCAAAAACTAAGGCGCATCCCAAATCCCACGGTTTTTGCAAGCATCCCACGCTCGACGTCAGGGGTTCGCGGATTCGCCACGCTCGTCGTCAGGGTATTCGGCGGATTTGCTAATGAGTGTTGCTCAGATGGTGGCTTTTGATGGGCCCGTCTAATCGAGCCAGCTTGCCCACTTCTCGTTGCAAGTTCCCAGGGGCATACCGTTTTGAGTGACGTATTGAATTTCCCGTTGTTTATTGATAATACCGCCTCGAAAAGGGTCAATGTAGCATCAAACAGCTCCGTCAACTTTATGGTTCCATCGCGACTGATTGTTTCACCGTTGGCCAGATACCAAACCTTTTTCATATTTCCATATCCCGCCTGGCCTTTCGGTCATGGCCTCGGAAGCTGGCTTCTCTGTTGGAGAGTCGGCTCATACTCGAAGGACACCTGTGCCGAGCCCGCCGAAATCTGGCAAAAACCGCAACAAACGCGGTGGCGCGCCCGTCGAGACACTGGTTCCACATACGCAGAAGAAGATCAAGGTTTCGAATCTTGGCGACGGCATCACATGTGAGATTTGTGGCTGCAGTTGCCAGGATATTGGGGTGTGTTGCAGTGGCCATAGGTGTGCAGGCGTGTCGGCGTTTAGGTGTGTAGGTGTGTAGGCGTGGAGGTGCAGAGGTGTGGAGGTGTGTAGGTGCGTAGGTGTGTAGGTGTGTAGGTGTGTAGGTGTGTAGGTGTGTAGGTGTGTCGGTGTGTAGGCATAGGTGTAGGTGTAGGCGTAGGTGTAGGCGTAGGTGTAGGTGTAGGTGTCGGTGTAGGTGTAGGTGTAGGTGCAGGTGTGATCATGTTTGCCCCTATTCGCCCCGTAGGACAGTCGTTGGGCGGCATACGTCACTCTGAGCGACAGGAACAACATGTCCTCGCAGCAGGCCGTCGGTGGGCATTGCCATGCTTGCTACACGATTGGCATCGACATTCTTTACTACGGCTCGATGGCCGAGATGAAAGCTGACATGGAGGCTTGTGAACAGGTGCGGGATCGTGTCGCTGCAATCCGCAAGAGACAATCTGAGCCAGAGACTGCTCCGCCCATCCAGGACCCAGAATCAGTCAATGTGGTGCATGGGACCCGAGCCAAAATCATTCAAGGCGGTCAAGGGCTCACGTATTCGGAAGTCAAAGCCAGGGTTGACGCACAGCGTCTCAGTAAGGAAGTTTTGAAAAACATACCCGTGATTTCTTGTAGGGATCCGACAGTCACGCAGGTAGATGATATACCAGAGAAAGAGCGGCTGTATTTGTTCCGTAATGAAGACAGCAAAATCGATGTGCAATTCGAGACCTTCGTCGAATTAGGCCGTGGATCTTCGAAACTTTCTTCCGACCAGAACTTGTTCTCGAAGCAAGGCGAATACGTGTACGATCATTGTTCGAAACAATTCTTCAAGGGTGACGGACTCAGTGGTTGGGAATCGTTTCATGATTTTTCTTCGCCCCCGAAAAGTTTGACGGAGTTCCTGGGTGATTACAAGGAGTGGCATTCCAAACAGGTGGAAAAACGAAAATTACGTGATGCAGGCTCATCGTCGAAATCGGGAGGTCTGCGTGTCGAAGGGCGTGCTGCCGCTGATTTCGTCCTGGATACAAACGATGGTGACGACGAGATTGATGTCGATGAGTCTGGTCTCCACGTCGATCTCGCGATGCACATTGCCTCTGATAGTGTTGCGGACGTTGATGTCGACATTTCCGGCAATTTGGAGGAGGACATGGAGGACGGTGGCACGCAGGTCCAGAACGACGAGGACGACGATGATTTCAACGAGGAACAGCATGAAGGTCACGTCATAAGAAGTCCAATTTTCCGATGTCACACATCTATCTGCCTATGCTTGTTTGCATTTCTTGCTTTCTACGACATCGTCTATGTTATGTTCGGTTTGTTTGGGTTGTTGCCAAATCTCGATTTGCACTTTTTAGTGTGTGAAACCATTGAGGTGACTGGGTCGGCTACTACCAGCGCATATGCCCAGCTCGAAGCTTCTATCACGGCAAGAGCAAGGGCAGGACACTTCGAGCGATGAAGGATCGATACGGGAAGCTGCTTGCCTGCAACGAGAGTGTTGATGAGGGCACGCGGCTCATGAACTATTACAACGAGATGTATGTCATTCACGAGCACAGGAATGGTCAAGCCGACCCTGGCATGAGCTTGGCCACGTTGCGACAGCGTTTCACCACCATCGTGAAATGGCTCGGGAATCTACCTGCTAGCCTGGCGCAAAGACTTTTGTGTCTTGAGCTTCGCGCTCATCAGGCGTCGGAACATTGGGAGGCAGTTGTCACCGACGTGAACCCTTTCCCGAAACCAGGTGTCTTCGACTTGGAACGACCGACCATGGCTTCTCTACCACGCGTCCAAGCGTGGAAACTCCTGTCGTTCCGTGTCACGTTTTTTCGAGAGTGTTTGGTGACACTGCTTCTCCAAGGGGAAACAAAGGTCAATAGTATTCGTGCGCTTCTACCTGTTATCTTGGAGGCTTTGGATCAGGTTGACGTCTTGGAAATTGATCACGTCAGTGCTACACATTTACACGAGGCGCAAATCGCGCTCAAGAGTCTTTACACGATCGCTTTCATGCCTTTGAGTGGGAAATTCTTGGAGGAGCTGAAGGAAATGGAAGCCGTGAGTACATCGAAAATCCCAATGAAGAAAGAGAACGCCATCCACATCATCAAGAAGGCAGTCGCAAGCACGCCATATTATGATGGGCGACGAAAGCACATGTTGGATGCTGAGGCGACGTTCAAGTCTCGTAGCGCTCAGGCTTCGACGCTTCGAACGACGCTTGACAAGCTCAAAATCCGATGCGGCGAGGAAGACGTCGATCATGCTGTCGACACACTCTGTGCAGATTTGGACATTGTTTCCCAGCATTTACCCGTGGAGGCGGTGTCGTCGTATGTTGATGAGGTTCGTCACGCTGTGCTCGGACATTTTCGTGCCGTGTTGCAGTCGAGTGAGATTCCACCGTCCCGTGTGCAGGTCATCCAGAACAGTTGTCAGAAGGCCACGATGGTGTTCCCAATGAGCACTGAGTTTGTTCCGATCAGCATGGAGTTCGCGTCACGTAGAGCGAAACTGACTGAGAGCACACGTGTGACCGAGCTCAGAACGGTTGTGGGGAAGGTGCTAGCGTTCTCTGGCTCAGCTGTGTTCGAAAACATCGGCGATGTCGTCAAGTTCACTTCTGCGGTGTCTGACACGTTGCGGCTGCCAGAGACGAGGCCGATCATTTGTGATGAGAATGATCTACAACCATGGTTGAAAGATGCCATCCTTGCGGTCCAAAAGGCGTTGGCGGAGGGCAACCACAAGGAACACATCGATGGTCTGCTTGATTTGTTTGAAAAGGTTGCATCTGTTATGAATGATGAGTCTTTCAAGCTTCTTTGCTGTACCTTTGGACATCTTCGCAAGTTGGAAGATTTTGCGGAGAAGGTCGACAGGGCCTTGTTATCAAAGACTCTCTTGACGGATCATGACACTGCCACATTCGGGAAGCTCGTCGTTGATCTGGCTCATTCTGTTGACAAGGTTGGCGACAAGAAGGATTGGACGACTCCGATGCATGATTGCTTCAGGGGTGTAGCGAACACATGGAAGAAGAGCCATCAATATCTCAACGACTTAGCAGTGTCTTTGTCAACGTTTGCGATGGAGGGTACGGTCCAGAAATTGCTTTTACATCTTCGCTCCACGGAGAACACTGCTTGGGAAAGAGCGCTGCAAGTGGTCGATTCCGATTACAACGCGTTGCGGGCCGACGCAGAGGGTAGCTTAATGAAGATGGAGCTCGATGCTTTGAAGGATGTTGTCGTGGAGCTGAAAGCCAATATTGAGAAGAGCACGCTTGCTCGCAATATTGCGGGCCATGCTCTGCAAGCGGATGTCCACGACGAGCAGCGTCGGCTGTATAGGGTTGCCATCGTTCGTTGTGTTGAGTCCGAACTCTTCACGACGCTTGGGAAGACAGAGACGCCGTTGCCGACCATGAGGGCTGACATCGTGAAGTCGATCCGTAAGCTTCGTGATGAGAACATGCAGGAGAAGAAGATATTGCATGACTCTATGTACAGGGCTGCATACAAAATTCTTTTGCCTAAGAAGTGAAGGGCAACAACTTCGCTTGCAGCGGAGGTTCCATATCATCAGAAATGTGATTTGTACAGAAAATTCGCAATCTGCAGCAGCAATTGTGTAGCGGAATCAAAAACCTGTCGCCCCTAGGCGTCAGATAGTGCAGGGTGGCGGTGTAGTGGTTGAGCGAGTGTTTAGGTTTGGCGGGGTGGAGAATGTGGGGGGAACCCGTGGGAACCCGTGGGAACCCCCTGTCCGTGGCTATGGTCGGATTTTGAAACTATGGCACATAGAATCAACATCCGATGTCGACCAGTCCGTGCCTTCCCTAATCTGAAAGCCACAGCGTGCCAAACGGCGCTAACAGCCCACAACAGCGACTGACCATTCCCACATGTAGAAGCGGCGGTTGTCGAAGTCTTGCACATTACGGTAGAGACAGCAGATTCGCCATCCACAACGCGCACACTGGCTATCAACTCGCACACGTGTGTATTCGATCAGGCTGCAGTCGCAACCAAAAGGGATGTAATGCAAGAACAAGTAGAGCTGTTTCGCTTCGGAAGTGAATGTTGCAAGCATGGCTACTACGAATACAACGGTCCCAATACGTCCCAATGATTGTCGAACGACGAATGCTGCAGATGAGAGTGCTGCACCTAGCGGCAGGCTTGAGTCGGGGAATATGTTTAGTAGTAAGCATGCCAGTACCACGAATCCAACCGAGTGTTGGCATCACCAGCGTGAGCTTGATTGATACACGTGCGATAGTATTAGTAGCGATGCCAATTGCAGTAGTTGCGCACGTATTCGAATTTGAGCTCAGCAGCTATTTCATTCTTGCTCGTAGTCAACGTCCCATTGGCAGTAGTTGAACTAGTAGGCGTAGTCGTAGTAGCAGCGGCAGCAGTGGTGGTAATGGCAGCGGTAGTGGTAGTGGCAGCGGCAGCGGCAGCAGTCGTAGTAAGGGCAGCTGTAGTGGTAGTGGTAGGTGTAGTGGTAGTGGTAGTGGTAGTGGTAGTGGTAGTGGTAGTGGTAGTGGTAGTCGTAGTGGTAGTGGTAGCTGTAGTGGTAGTTGTAGTCACAGTGGTAGTGGTAGTAGTAGTGGTAGTGGTCGTCTGCGTGGTAGTGGTACTGGCAGCGGTAGTGGTCGTGGTAGTATGTGTGGCAGTGGTAGTATGCGGCAGTGCCGTTCCATGGGTGAACAGTAACACAAGCGATGTATGGCTGACGTTGTGTAAAGCAGGGGTCGAACATAATAATGATGTATGCAGTGTTTGCGGTCAGACGCATCGTTTGCATGGGATTATGCTGTTGTGCGAGCCAGGGATCAGCCTTATAAAAAAGCCTACACGTATATTCCTGCGTGAGCCAGGGGGTGAGCAGTAGCACGATCGACCTTCATTTTGTTGTAGTGCAGCCGAGGGGATGAACAGTAACGTACTCCACAATCAAGTTGCCGTGTGAGCCAGGGGGTGATCCGACACGGAGTACTGCCAGGCGAAAAACTAGCTAATTTCGTCGAGTCTAAATCCTATGCCAAAGCTACAAGGTGTATTGAAACTCTTGTTCCCACCGACAAGAAAAGGCACACGTGTATCCGTTTGAGTATATTTTGGACTATTTCATGACATTTACGAAACCCCGAGTATTAAGTAAACTCGCCAGTAACTCGTATTTGTTTGCTGAGAGTGAGGCTGTGCCAGCAATCGGAAGTCACAACCCTATTTGCGCACCGCCGCCATCCGCGAAGACACCTACACCAGCCTCATAAAGGTGATCTTAAACCGCCACAGCGTAACAACAGACGAGATCGGGGAGCGAGATGTGTATTTTCTGATGGACGGGACCAAGCCGAACGCCAACAGTGACCTGCTCAAGGTCTTTGCTGGCAAAGACAAGTCAGTGAAGCCGTGTAACATTATCAAGGACGAGGAGAGCATGTTGGACCGGTATGGGAAGGTGCAGGGCATAGGGACCGTCCGTTTGGATGAGGGCCTCCTAATCGTTAGTCGGAACCGGCTTCTCTGTCCGCGAACCAAGTTTCGCAACTACAACGGGAGCACGGCCGGCAACATCATCGGCCCTGTCGTCATGCCGCCCCTCGAGAAACTGTGGGAGCTCACGTGGCAGAGGAAGCAAGCCTTGTATGGAGCGAATAATTTTGTCCAAGGCGGCAAATTGCCTGATGACCAGGAGGAGCTGGAATGCAATAAAGTTTCCTCTTCACGGACTCCAGATTCGAAGGAACCTGTCTGCTACCACAGCTACCCGGAGGCCCTCTACGATGATATGTTGAGGGCCTACGCTATCAAGGTCGTCATCGATTTGACGCCAGGGGAGGGTATGTTGGCCCTAACATGCCACAAGAGAGGCATTCCATACCACGGATTGGTTTTCAATGCGGCCCACAGGGATGAATTGCAGGCACACCTCGACCAGCTCCTGGTTGGGTCGCTGCTCGAAGCCAATAGTGAAACGTACAGCGCCAGGTTGCACACGACGTTGCTGGCGACAATGTCTGAAGACGATAAAAGGAAAGCGGGGGTCGGGAAAGGAGGAGGGCGTGGATGCGCCAAGCGAGGTCGCAAAACCACTGCTTCAAGGATTTGGCCGAGGCCCCGGCCTAAGAAGAAGGCCAAGAAGGAGAGCGAGGCGGCGCAAGAGGAGGAAGAAGAAGAGCCGCAGGAAGAAGAGGAACCCGATGACTGCTCCGGAGACGACGGCGATAACGAGTGAGCACGACGGCAGAGTTACAGTGGTCGCGCAACCAGAGAAAGGAGCACGGTCGCAGTTTTTGTGGTCGTAGGAATCGTGGTTTTACTCGCCATTACGGTGGCGCCGACGACAAAAAGACGTTGAGCCTAGCTCGGTCCGGACGCATTTGAAGCTGTATTCGTTGTTCGCCTAGCTCCGTCCGGAAGCAATTGAAGCAGTATTCGTTGTTTCGGCCAAGACAGAAGGATTGCGAGCCTAGCTCAGTCCGGAAGTATTGGATGTAGACGTTCCGGCCTGAAGAAAATTACATCCTGTTTCGTCCAATGTCCATGTTCACCTTCAGCCCGAGGGAGAGAGAGAGAGAGAGAGAGCACATCGCAGCACAGGCATGTCTACGCGCAACGATATCTTGTCATTGCAAAAGGGCGCCGAGCCTAGCTCAGCCCAGCTCAACCTAGAGAGAGGGAAATTTCGCAAGGCATGCATTATGCTCATTGTGTTCGAACGCCGCCAATCCCGTTGCTCAAGCCGCTCGATCGCGATTTACGAGCCTAGCTCGAATCCGTTCGAACGAGCCTAGCTCGGTCCGGACGCATTTGAAGCTGTATTCGCTATTTCGGGAAAGACAGAAGGATGGCGAGCCTAGCTCCGTCCGGAAGCAATTGAAGCAGTATTCGTTTTTTCGGCCAAGACAGAAGGATTGCGAGCCTAGCTCAGTCCGGAATTATTGGATGTAGACGTTCCGGCTTGAAGAAAACTACATCCTGTTTCGTCCAATTTCCATGTTCACCTT
>JACLAC010017739.1_pt1 | contig 11578 bp, 16 predicted proteins | sample 8027881 | NCBI WGS metagenome assembly JACLAC01 (sample SAMN15725517, study PRJNA655200) | protist metagenome | isolation source: fluorescence activated cell sorting (FACS) single amplified genomes of... | place: Spain: Blaines Bay Microbial Observatory, Mediterranean Sea | collected 2016-01-19 | reverse complement strand
CCCGAAATTATATTGTCTCACGTACTTCGCATCATGCGACAGGAGCAAAAAAATATGTTACATGTACACGTGTCCCAAACGAAGAAATGAAAGAAACTCTAACTCTTCATCCCATAAGATATTAGTCCCAAAAGTTACATGCATGTCCTATTCCCGTGGCAAGGCCGAAAACAAATTTCGAAAGAGAAACTGAAAGCCGTACGATAACAGAGGCGTCCATGTATACCACGAATTTGATCAAGTTCAAGGAAGCGAAATATCCATATCGAGCAACGAAGGAAAATGACAAAGTTCAGTATATCATCGCAATCTTCGCATTTGTTAGACTTGTTTGTTGACAGTAGACCCCATTACTACTCAAATTCAAAACGCTAGTTGTACAAGTTGATGTAGTACACCATCCCTTCATGTCTTCATAACTTCAAATAATTATTTCCTCGTCTAGATCATGTTTACTGCCTCTTCTGCGGCAGGCTCACCGTGAGCTTCTCTTACTGCCTCTTCTGCGGCAGGCTCACCGTCAATTTGGTCTTCGCCTTGTTGATTTTCACCGCCAGCCCTTCGCTCTCTGCCCTAACCAAATCCGCATCGTGCGGCAGTATCGCATACTGCACAACAAGCTTCTTATGTTTCTTCACCACGGGCTCGAGCGCCTTGTCATCACCCTCCGCAGCGCTCAGTGTGAACTCCACGCTCGACGGACTCTCAGTGGTCTCGATGTCGATGAAGTACGCCACCCGCAGTTCTCGTGCTGAAATAGACACCTGGATCTTGTCTGCCATGTCGGCGGCAAAATCTTGGAGAACGAGTTCGTAGGCAACTGTTTTTACGCCTTTATCAGCCGCACTCTTATCCTTCTTCAGCACCGCGCTAAACAGCAGCGGCGGCCTAGGCGCCCAGAAGGTCTTCTGCAGCAGCACCTTACCGCTGTACATGCTCATGTTCGCCCGGCAAAACAGCGCCTCCGCAGAGTCCTTCTATACTTCCTGCCTCACCTTCTCATCGAGTGTTTTACCCCCCTGTGCCTTCACCTCCCGGATCTTCGCGCTCACAGCCTCCTCAACAGAAGAATAGCTCGCGTGCGTGTTAAGCAGGAAGAACCACTGCGCCTCGTGCAGGAACTTCTCGCCGGCAAGAGGTGCCCACTTGGGGAAGAACTGGCTACTAGCAAAGACTGTCCTCGCATCCGACAGCTAATATCGTACAGATTTTCCTGATCATGAAAGCTGACTCCTCATACTCTGTTTCATAAAACTTCATCTGCTTTCACCGCTTTTGAACCGTAGCTGCATCCAACGCGGCCTGACTCTTCGCCGCGCGCTGTTTCAAATCGTTTTCAATTCACTCCAGGTAAGCTTGGCTTAGCTGTCTGATGCCCATAGCGCCGCCGAGTAAAACGCGGGTGAAGCCAGAGGCCAAAAACACGTTCAGCGTGCGGTGGCGCTCCATACGCAGCTTCATCACTTCCTCTGCCTTATCCTCAACAGACGCTTGACCCTCCACCCTTTCACATTCTTCAACAAAAACGCGATCAGTCTCCTCTTTCGCGAAGTCCTCCACTTTCGTCCACACGGCGAGATAAGCTTTGTTGATGTCCTGCCGCGTGTACTTCGGTCTCTCACCCTTTCCCTCGATTTCGAGCCCGTTTGCTTGCTCTTGGGTGATCTTTAAACTTTCGCTTAAAAGTTCTTCTCACTTGTCCTTCACACGCTCGAGTTCCTTGGCGGTTCAGAAGGGCCGGGCCTTCGCGTCCTTCAAACCCTTCTTCGACGAAGAGGAAGACTTAGCATCACCTTCACCGGCGTAAGGCGCAAAAAACAGCCGCTCGATCCGGCATCGCTCGCTGGTCGAAGGGAAGAAGCCGTAATCGTTGACGCAGCTCTGTAACCTTTCATGGTAAAACTTCGTGACCGGGACATACGAAATAGTCAGCTCCTCGCCCGCCCTCACATCTTTCGCAGCTTTGCACACGAAGTTAACCGTTTTCGCGTCCCGCGCCTCGTCCGTGTGGAAAAAGTACAGACAATTCGGCGCGCAGCTGTGGTTCAGGAACGCCGGAAGGAGGAAGATACCAGCGTGCGTATCTTCTCAAACGACGTTTTCGGGGGCGCGCGAGGGATCGTCGAACCCGAAGGAGTTGAAGTTGAGGATACCTTCCACCTTCTTGGCGTTCTCCTTGAACAACTTTTTCGTAACACGTATGTTGGCAGCGGCTGAGTCGACGTCGATACCACTCGCAGACTTTTCATCGGTTTTGTACACCTGCTTGCGGAAGAAGTCGGCGGTGTACTCGCGCGAAGCACGTTGCGTGGCAGCAAGCTTTTCCGTGTTCACGCCAAGCACCTGATCACCACCCTTTTTACTTGCGACGCCAGCCCCTCCGCTTCCAGCGACCTCAACCGCATCAACCGACCCCCCGCTGATGCTCTGCTCACTCAGCGCACCGGTGTTTGTGTTCCCGCTCATCTCAAAAAAGCGCTTCCTGAATGCCGCCGTTTCACTGTTCTCCTCATAGTGCAAATCGAGCAGCGTCTTCAGCTCCACTTCGGTCACCTCACCAGACTCACACATATCGCCAACCTTAGCAACCAACGCGTTCTTGTTCGCGCTCTACAGCGCTGGACAGCACATCACCAACTCTCCGGCCTTGATGTCCTGCTCCGCGACGACGCCGCGACCAGCAGTTTTGGAGATCAACTTGATCTCGATCTTCTCGGACACGACGGGCCTGCTCTTGGTGCTTTTGTCGTCGGTCTTGTGCGGGTGGCGGTGGTTCACGGCGCGCGCCTGCGATAGTTGCTGGGCGCGGGCGGGCGACGGGATCTTGGCTGGGATCTGGTCCTTGCTGAATGAGCCGGGGATAGACGCTTTAGCGGGTGCAGCCGCTGGTTTACTCGGCTTCTCCTCCACCTTCTTCTCAACAGCAGAAGCAGGAGTGACGTTCGCCTTAGCCTTCTCCGCCGTGGCCTCAGTCTCTTTCGTCCGAGCCTTAGGCATGAAGGTTTTCTTTTCAGTTTTTTTCGTATCAGCCTCCACCTTCGCTTTCCCGAACGTCTTTTTCATCTGATTCTCCATCCCACTAATCTCCGCCATCTTCTTCGCTGCCTCCGCCTGTCACGCCGCCAACTTCGCTTTCTAAGCAGCCACTTGCGCCTCGACCGACTTCCGTTTTTCGTCTCATTCTAAACCTGCTTTCTCCTTTCAAGCTACCTCACTATGCAATTTTTCACTACTGCTTGCTAATTCCCTCCGCTAATTCACTACTGACAAGCATCAATATCACCAGCCAAACTAGCCTACAGTCACGGGTTCACCTTGCACGCCTCGTCATAGGCCTCCAGAGCCTCGCCGAACATTTTGGTCACCTCTTTGTCCTTGTTCTCTTTCATCCTTTTGGCGGCAAAAGAGGACGACGCTTTTTCCCCATCGCCACCGTCTTTCCCCTCCGCAGCCGCCTTCGCCAGCGCCTGTAGGCACACACCCTTGCGCACTAGAGCCTTCTAGTTCTTTCCCTTGGACTCTTTCACAGCAGCCTCACTAGTCCTTGAGGCCTGCGCGGAAGTTCTTCTGCTTGATGTAGGCCTGCGCGCGGTTACTAGAAGAGCACGGAGCGGTCGGGCATGGAGCCGTCGCCTATCTTGTCGATGCCCTTGGAGAAGGCGAGGACCTGAAGTGCAAAAAGTTTTTTTTTTCGTTTACATCCTAACTGTAGCTGTACTGAACGTAATCTACTACATGTACCCAGACTTTATTGTAATGAAACATATCAGGACCGCTAAAACCCGATCCCCAAAAATCACAAAAATAACTCACCGCAGCATCGAATTCTTCCTTCTTGAAGAAGGAGTTGCCCTCCTCCTTGTGATCCACCGCCCTGGGCGACTCGATCTCTTCGATGAGGACCATGTTGTTGTTCAGAATAAATCTTTTATCAAGTTCAAGCTCCTTCGGAGCTGGTGAAACTATGCTAAGTTGTATGTGTTGTAAGACTGACTAAGTAGTACTAGAATACGCGTCGTCTTTCTCTTTGGTGAAACTAACATTGTATGAGTGGCGTTTAATAGCGTTTTTCAGATGGAGTGAACGAATGGACACGAGTATGTTTCCCACAGTCAAATTCGAAGACAACGAAGATAACGAGAGCGACGAGTCATGCATATGCAGAGAATGAACTCTTTATAGAACAGTGATGAAGAGCATCAGTTTCAAACAACATCAAATTAGAAAATAGAAGGTGAGTCTGTCTCGTATGCGTATCTCGTTTCGGTTCCACCTGCGCATGGTCTTCAGACTATCAACAGTGCCACCGCTTACTTCTTCTTCAATAACAAGTTTATGTGTGCCAGCCGTATTCGTTATCTCTATCTGTTACAAACCATATGCAATCTACGTCTATCAACAATGGTGGAAACTTCAATAACGTACCTCAAAATCTACCAGTGTGTACTGCTTGTGAGTATCAAAACCAATCCCAACGTCCACTTTCTCTTCAACAAGTTTTTGATTCCTTATCCTGCATGCTACACCGCCACCATGTCCGCTTAGCCATTTTTTTAGTTGGCCGACCCCGCTTACGCTTAGTTGGCTGACCCCGCCGCCGCAGCCAGCTCAGCCTCGAACCTCTGGTCGAGCTCTTCGGCGGCTGCGCCCTGCGCCGCCGCGCCCTGCCCGAAGAACGCATCCATAACCTCATTGCCGTTAACAGCCGGCGTAGGCTGCTTCGCCAACTCCGGGCTCGTCTTCTTAGATCCACTAGCGCTCACCGGGCGACGCCCCTTGCTCGAAGGGCGAGCAGCCGCGCTGCTCGGACGCATCCTCTGAACTGTCGGAGCCGTGGCACCATCCGCGGCACCAGCGCCAGCACCGCCCGCGGCGGCCACCGTCACGTTGGCTTTTTCAGATTTCACAGTCTCGCTCTTCATCGCGAGCGCGGTTTTTACGAAGTCTTTCGACATCAAATAGTCTCTTAGATCCAGGGCCTCCCGCTCCATCATAGCCTCCTTCTCGGGTGTGAGCGTGCCGTTCTTGCTGGCGATAGAGCGACCGAGCGTGCTAACAGATTGCATCGTAGACATGTTAGCGCCGCCACTTGACTTACCAGGGTTAATCCCGCTGCCGTCGTTCAGCCTGCTGTTTTTCTGGAAGATCTCAATGCAATGCTTCTCGAACCTTTTCAAAGTGGCAGCAGAAATACCGCAAGTCGCGCTCTTGAAATATCCAATCGGCAGCTTCTTCAGGAACGGCTGCACCTCAGGCATGAACAGGTGCTGCATCCTATGCCTCAAGTCGAAGTTCTTGCCGGCTTTGCTGCAGACCAGGACCATGATCCACAGCAGCTCCTCCACGCGCTGCGACAAAATAGACACCGTGTCGATACTAGCACCGCCATCCGTACCCTCAGCACCACCCTCGGCGCCGTCGTTAGCCGACGTTCACTTGCTGCCCGCCTTGCTTCCCATCTTGCTCTGAACCTGTTGCATCTCTCATTCAAGATCCTCAATCTCATCCAGAGCCGTTTTACCTTCATTCTCCCCAAACTTCTAGATTTTATCCGCCAGCTCCTCCCTGCGCCTCTCCGCCGCCTCCTCCCGCGCGATCCGTTCTTCCATGGACTTCACGTCGTCCCGCGTGATGGTGGTCAGAGGGGCGCGACCGTTGGTCATCTTGCGCTCGAACTTCTTGATGTCGAGCAGCAGCGCGTCCAGCCCCTTTTCCTTCTTAAATGGGTTGTTGAACACTTGTTCCTGCTCGTCTTCAGTCCCGTCGCCTTCTCCAAAACTACTGGGATCCACTGGATTACCACTACCAACGTGCCCGAGCATGCCGCCAGCCAGCTGCTCCTTGCACTCGCGTCACGACAGCTCGTCGATCGTCACCGCCTTGATCTTCGTTTGGTCTTTGGCCTGGAAGATGGACTTCCTGAAAAGACTAGCGAACTCTTCGTTCGCGGCAGCCGCACTAGCAGCCTTGGCCTTGTCTTCGTCGCTCATTTCGGGCTCTTTCTTCAAAACACTCTTGCCGCCGTTAACCGCTGCCTCCCATGCGGCTTCCTGTCTGGCGGCCACCGCAGCAGCTTGAGCCGCAGTGGGAGTCTTGGCACCAACACCAGTAGCGGCCGACTTGGCGCTCTTGCCACTACGAGCCGTATCCAAAGCCTTCGCACCACCCGGGATGGGCCCGCTTGGGATGTCGATGCGCATGCCGAGCTTGTTGATCGGCTGCTTGCTGATCCCGAGCGCCTTGTGAGCGGCGTTTTGGCCGGGCGCGTTGGGAGCGGGTGCGTTGCGCGCGTAGATGTTGTTGTTCCCCGACATGTGATTATTGAGTCTGATGTTGTACTCCTTGGTTGGGTTGCCGACCCCAATTTGCTTGTACGCGTCGGAGATCTTCAGCGCAAAACTGTTCTTTCTACTACCGTGGGCGACCTGCGCCTGCGCTTGACCGGGTTTGATCGGCGCAGAAGGAGCTGTTTGCGTCACGGTTGGAGCTCCTTCACCAATAATCTTGTGAAGGGGTGGGGCAGCCGGCAGCTGTTGCAGCTCACTCGCCTTCCTGCTGGTGCTCACCCTCCAGATCGGCCTACTACCCCCTCCTTCCTTGTTCAGCTTCTCGTCTTCCAACCTTATCCTCTCACTAGGCTTTTTTCCGGATCTCGTCTTCATCCAACAGTTCACCGCCCTTGGGCACCGCGAGCTCTCGCATGTAGGTGGATTGCTCACTCTTCTTCGGAGGATTTACCGGCAGCTTGAAGAGGTGCATCTCAGGATTGTGGAATTTTGGATATTTCCTTTGACCCTGACCGACCGAAAACGATTTGCTCTTGCCCTTCTTGCTTGGTAGCAGGCCAGCACCCGGCACAGCGCGACCAGTTTCAGCCTCGAAGTCCGCCCTGTGGGCGTTGAGCTGGCTCTGAACGTTCTGCAAATCCTTAGAAAACTCGCGCAGCTCGCCCGTGGCCGTCAGCGACTGATTGAACGCCGCGCCATGCTGTCCTTCTACGAGGTGCTGGTGGTGCTGCTGCTGCTGGTGCATCTCCTCATCAAGTGCGTTGGCAGTCAAATTAACCTTCCCCCGTTTCTCGATCTCACCCAGATCCGGCCGCACCCCCGTATAATAAAAGCGCTCATCCCGCGTCCGCGCCTGCGATCAAACGCCCCCAACACCACCTCCAGCTCGCAAAGCTTCCTCACTATCAGCCCACAACATCGCTCCGCGTCCGCCCCCCGTGCATTTTTTTCAAATTAGCTTCCGTCACTTTTTGCACCCGGCCCATAGCATCTACGACTGTCTTACTACCAAAATCATTCACAGGCTTGCTACTAGAGTTCGTCCACCAGTTTTCTTTCTTCACTATCACGTCAAGTTACGCATCCTCCTGGGATTATTAACTTGAGGATGATAAGTATGGTTTCCTTGGGCGTCGAGGTCAAGGACCTCGTCGATGTTCTTGAAGGCGTGCGAGGGCAGCTTCTCGTAGGTGGCGACCTGGAGGTAAAATAAGTGATTGTATTTGTAGGTGTAGTGAACAAAAAGGCTTTTTGTTGCAACTGATAGATTTTTTTTTTAGTATGCATGCTCCCTAGTGGAGTTCGTATAAAGTAACACTTTCATGAACTGCTTATGTTCACTTAAGGGGACTCACAATTACTGACACCATCACATCTCACAAAGCCACAATATGAACTCACATCTCATTTCGTCTGCGCCGCGATCCGCCCCGCCTTCGCCGTCCGCCGCGGTTGGCTCATCCTGTCGATTCATCACTTGCGCTCGGCCTTGATGCCGATCCGCTCGTTCGCGAGCAGCTGCTCGTCGTCCGCCGCGTAGAACTGGCGCATTACTCAGTTGTCGCGCTCGGCGTCGTCCTCATGGGGCAGTCGGTACTTGCGCGCGCGCACGCCACCGGTACCACTCACGCCACCGATACTACCGACCGCGCTCGAGGAGGAGGATCACGAGGGCTCCGCGACGATGACGCCGCCGGAACCGCCTCGCGCAGCCCTCGCTCACATGCTCACGATCGCCGCCTCAGCCTCGTCCAGGACGTCGTCGGCCATTGCGGCTGCGGCGTCGGCGTCGTTGTAGCCAAGCTCTTTACTCGTTTCCTTACTGGGCGCGAGCGACGCGGACACTGACATGGACGCAGAAGCAGACGCAGAGGCGGATCCCATCGAGGTCTTGGAGCCCGCGCGAGCGCCAAGTGGCCCAACGGCCGTCGAGGCAGAAGAACCAGCCGAGGTCTTAGATGACGAGCGTACGCCATGACTCTGGAGCTTGACAGCGCCTTTGCCGGTGGGTCCTTCGACCTCTTTGAAGCTCCAGCCGATCTGGAAGACGTCGTCCAGCGACGCGGGGTCGGCGGGGGTGGGCATTTTGTTTATGAGATTCCACTTCGTTCCTATACTACTTCTAGGCGTTAATATCGCTGCTAGACGATGATCATAATTAATGATGTTGTGCCCGTGTGACTTTGGTTATTATAGACGAATAGATCGATGGACTCTTGAACAAACGTTATCCGTAGTAGTTGTACTAATAGCGATGAGCATGATATCGGCGCAAGCGATTCCCAAATCTAATATCCGCATAAGTATGTTCCCATCGAGGTCGACTAGAAGGACATGAACTTGTATGCCAAAATTTTGAGGCACCCTACGTGTCAGTTGTATACGATAGAAGACTAGACTTTAACCTTTTTCTTGTGTTAAGTTCAAGGAAGGCGACAGATGATGAATCTAGAACCATTAAACACATGTCTACTATTTTCTCAAAATTTCAACTTCAGCAGAACAACAACATAGCGTTTGGTTTCGTTGTTTATCTACGCGGGACGACGCGACGATGACACTGACTTCCGCATGAACGCATCACGCTCATCAATCTCGAGGTTTAGATGCTAAACTCATCATCCACCACATTGCTTTCACTCCTTACCCGTAACGGCCTAAAAAATGATTCCACAACACCACTCCCCTCGACATCCTTCACACTCCCAAAGCGCCACCTCCGCCGCAATTCTTCTATGTCGTTTTGATCTACCTTATCAATCAGCAGCGCCTTAACGCATTCTATAAAGTCTCCCTCCTTCGCGATTCTCGTGAACACGCGAAACTCGTTTCGCATTCCATGCACAAAAGTCACATGTTTCTTTTCAACACCGTGTCGCTGAATCAGTTCGAAGTTTAGTGCAAGCGCCAGCGGAGAGCGTATGCTGAGTGCGTGCAACGTATCATTTCAGAACTGTACCTCGTCACTTGTATACGGCGGTCGGAGAGGTGGCGTGTACCCATCGCGAATCCATTCTAGACGCTGCATGATGTCGCCCACGCCGCGTGCATCGCCGCTGAAGTGATCTGGATGCGTCCCAAATCAGTCGAGTATTACTGCGATGTTCTGTTAGACACTGCTGCGTTCGATCCTAAATGCATCACCAACAAATCCATATCCCGTTGCTGGCACCACCCGCTGCTCGTGCAACGACTTCGGCAATCAAGCGGCGTCCTCATCGCTACTTCCCTCCGGAACTGGGATGTAGTGCGTTCACCAGCCCATATGCACAGCATCTTAAGCGTTGAGATTATGCCCAGTGAGTCCGCAGTAACGTCACAATCACTTTGACAGTACTGTCTGATCCAACTCGATCTCCATTCACATCCCACGCATCGCTCCACTCGGCTTAAGCCGTGGCAAGATCCAACTCATTCCGGCATCGACTACCGATCCGATTCGAGTCTCTGGCATTCACACCCGTCAGTTATTACCCTACGGCACGTCTACTAGTCGCGATGGGCGAAACTCAATTATAAGCCGCCGCCCATCGTAACCCCCTGCCAAATACTCGTTAGCGTCTCACTAGTTGGAGTTGACATAGCCGTTACTACAGCACGTCGTAGTTCGATCGCCAGTCGCGAATCGAGTCGGCTCACACTCACGCTGGATCACGGTCCCCATTGTCGCGCAAAAACGGCTCCAGTATATCGCTCCCTTAGCAGTACGCGCGTGCGCTTGATGAAGTGAGGAACATGTGACAGCCAGCTCCTCTACTAGCAAGTCTCCAAGTGTTAGTGTTTTACACCCTGCCACATATTTTGAGAGAGTGCATTCAATTTCTTTGGACGATCAAACTGCACGACGACCCGATTACCACCGCTTGGTGTTGAGCCACAAGATAAGTTGTCTCCTCCGCTGATGTGAATGTCGGTGTCGTCCTCATCGAAATTTGCGACTGACGAAGATGAGGATGATGATGATGCAGTGCTGAATGTGCGCGCGTTAGCGAATGGCCGCCCATGAAAGGTGCGGTATACTGCTGCAGACTGCCGCATAATTTATAGATTTACTTCTTGCAATTATTTCAAAGCTCGCTCTTCTAGTGGAGTTCTCTCAAGGTCAAAATGATAATACTGTTTACTGAATTAAGCAAACTAAGTAAAAGTAGTAGAGACGAGTGGATGCAAAAAGCGATTACGAATATCAAACGTACTTTAACTGCATCATCAAGCATGGCTTTCTCAATTTTATCAATTCACTGAATACCAGTGTCCGTTTTAGTAAGGTCAGATCGCATCGTCTTCCTCGCTTTAAGAGCTTTACTACAATCCAACAGTCTTAAACTGCTAACGAAAACCGGTATCATGTCTCACCCATGTAGTCCGACAACTACGACTATGTCAATGACGCAATCGCGTCACTATTACACTTCAAAAACTAGATCAAACTTAATCCCACGTCGCAATTCTACATCTTCATCCACATCCTCTTCTACCTGATGTAGCCATATCTTATCTATATCCATCACCACCTCAAACCTACTTCTTCCCGCCAGCACCTCCAGCTCCACCTCCTCCTTCATTGTCAAATGCCTTCCCGCAAATGTGCAGGACATTCCCAACGACAAACAGCGATCCCCCAAGTGTTACCCAGCGGGGGAGGAAGCCGCGGAAAAATCCGGGTATCCCCCTCTCACTGTAAATCCTCGCAAACGTTTCTCTGATCGTTCCCCCCTCACTACTGCTGGCGGCTCTAAACTACCATGGGACAGGTGGAGAACGCCGAGAAGCAGAAACTGCTGGTAACGACAACGAATCACTCCTTAGAGAAGTTGTACCTGTAGAGCTGGCCGCGCTGTTCGGGCGTGAGACGGGGGCGGCGACGGCGCTGCTGGTGCTGCTGAACGGGCTATACGGACGGAGCGTCAAGCACCATCGCCGATAGAGAAGATGAACTCGAACTGGTCGATACCCTTCTGTAGTTCGCGGCGTCGCTTTCATCGTCACCACCACCGCCGCTGCGCGCCCCTCACGCCGCGAGCAATCGTTGCACGTTCTACTGCTGAAATTCACGCTGTTCTTCGAGCTCTAGTTGCTTTCAGTACGCGATGCGCTCTCAAACCCGCTCTCACTCCTCACGGAGCCAGGCGTCGCTACCTGGAACCGCATGGCTTCACTGCGCGCTCAGGCTCAAGACCGCAGGCACTTCCTTCTCCTAGAAGGATCAGTCGTAGTTCGCGTTCTGTTGCGCCTGAGCGTGCTGCGCGATTAGCAGGTCCCTCCTAAGCGCCGCCTGTTCCTTGTGTTAC
>JACLAC010017738.1_pt1 | contig 11578 bp, 17 predicted proteins | sample 8027881 | NCBI WGS metagenome assembly JACLAC01 (sample SAMN15725517, study PRJNA655200) | protist metagenome | isolation source: fluorescence activated cell sorting (FACS) single amplified genomes of... | place: Spain: Blaines Bay Microbial Observatory, Mediterranean Sea | collected 2016-01-19 | reverse complement strand
GGCTGCTGAGTCGTGGCGGTGGCAAGCGATTCATTAAGAAGGAACACATGAAGAGATTAGAGAGTCAAGCATGAAGTGCCTGGGCAAAACTTAAGGCTTTGAAACATCTGGAAGAACGGGCGTTTTGAGAGACCGCTCAAAAAAAGTGAGAGGAGGTTTTGCAAAGGAAGGAACGAATTCTGAGCCGCTTGGAGTCTCAAGGACGGAACATTGTCATTGGCGGCAGTATGAGTGGTAAAGTGAGCATGATTGGCTTGAGTTACGACAAATACCAGGAACGTTACAAGTACAAGCGACGTGTTGCAAAGGGCTGCTTACATGTGATTATCAACAAGGCTTCTATCGCGATAGACAAGGACAAGTACTCATCACCACCGGGATCTCCGGGGGATAGCAGTAGAAGTGGTAAGTCTGCAAGACCTGACTCGCCGACCCGGAGCATGGTACTCAGGACGAAGTGATCCAATCCCAAAACCACTGCTGAATTCAAAGATGAGGAGCGGCAGGTAGCCCATATAGTGAAAACACTTGCTGAACGCCACAAGGAGGCACGCTTGTCTACGATCGATCCTGCACTGGCTGGTGACATCACCATCCGCATGCTGCGAAAACTTCCGAAAAAGAAGCTAGACGGAGGATACAGGTCGAAAAGAACAGGTACAAAACACTTGGAGGCGGAATAGCGAGAAGTCGAGAAAATTCTTGAAGATCTGCCGGGAACTGCCGAGCAAAAAGAAAAACAACGTGAGTGAGCACTCAAGATGCTCCGCGGCGTCCGAAGGCATAACATCTTACGTAAGCTGGACCTGCGTCCGCCGCAGCAGCTGCTACCAACGGCCGACGGCGGCTGAGCTAGCAGAAAGGAAAGTATCACGAAGAAGCCTTCAGTGACGCGTCGACAGAGCAGTCATCGCCCTTCGCAGGAAGGTCAGTCAACAAAAATGGTTGATGAAATCCCTTTCGAGGACGATCAAGCTCGTGTTAAAGCTTAAAAGGCTGGTGATGAGATTCAGCTCAATAAGCCAGCTACTACTGACGTGCCGATTCTCCGTCTGACCAAGGTGCTTTCGCTAACTGAAGCTGATTTCGAAAAGAACCGTGCGAAGTTCGACATTATGTGAAGTAAGCAGGAGGATGATGACGATGACTACACAGATTCCAGCTCCGACGAATATGACGAAGAGAACGACGAATAGATGTCGCCTCCTGAGGATGAAGATGAAACCGAGAAGCAGAAGGCAACATTGAAAAAGTCAGACGCCAATCGCGGACGTGCAGTCGCTGCTCCACAGCAGGCGGAGTCCAGTGCGAGTTCCTCTGCCTCAGATGGTACGTGATCACCTAGTTAGGTATCACCTGGTGAGATCGAACCTCCTCGGAAGCGCTGATCACGTGTGAGCTTCAATTCACAAGTGCACGTTGAGCAGATCTGAGCGCGCGGACAAAAATCAGATGAATCACTCGGAAGAAAGATGAATCCAGATTCATTCGATACGCAACATTTTGAGAGCTTGAAAAATACTGGCACGCTGACCGCTGGGAACTTCGATTCTTCGAATTTCCATAGCGAAGGCTAGCACACGATGGATTGACCAGATGAGGATCCTGCTACTCTTCCTCTAACTGGCTTTGAAATAGAAGGAGAGTGGCATTCCTCACGCATGGAAGGCGTCGAAGCTCCAGAGCCGCCTCCTTCGATAACACTACCTGGCACGCGGCCTGACGGTCAGCCTGACAGGCCACCGCTAAAGACTTCCACCTAACCTCGCACTGTCATGGAAGATGGTTAGAAGTGACCTGTCGATGCACCACCAGAGCTTGGTTCGATGCATGCCTCGCGTATGGAAGGCGTGGAAGCACCAGAGCCAACACCGTTGCTCACGCTACCTGGTACGCGGCCCGACGGTCAGCCTGACAGGCCCCCGCTTAAAACTTCTACCTAGCCTCGCACTGTCATGGAAGATGGTTAGAAGTGACCTGTCGAGGCACCACCAGACCTGGGCTCGATGCATGCCTCGCGTATGGAAGGCGTTGAAGCACCAGAGCCAACACCGTCAATCACACTACCTGGCACGCGGCCCGACGGTCAGCCTGACAGGCCTCCGCTGAAAACTTCTACTTAGCCGAGGACTGTTATGGAGGACGGGTAGACGTGACCTGTCGAATAGCCGCCACAGCTCGGTTCCGGTGGCCCTCGGCAGTATTCGCAAGCCCCTGCGTGAGCCGCGTATTTGGCGTAAGGTGAAACAATTGCTCCTGAGGCGTCTGAAAACGAGGGTGAGCATCAGCCAACAGTCTCGCATAAAGTTGCTTTTCTTGAATCCATCGAGATGCCTGCTGTAGTTCCTTGAGGAGGTTCGGAACCGGTGATTCCGGGTGGTCACTCATTGCAATAGATTCCTCATGGCTCCTCTGCACCTGCACCTGCAGCTGCTACTGAAGAAAAGTCGGAAGTGCAGAAAGATAACGACTTAAACTTACCTTCGCCTGAGGCTGGTGACGCACCGACTGGGTCTAACCTGCCATCACCTAAGTCGGCTAGTGCAGACGAAGCAGTGAAAATAGATTTTCTTGGTTCTGCGAAGCAAAATCTAGACTCTGACGCTAAACCTGCACCCGAATCTCGTGCGGTGTCACATCCTGTGCCTACCATGACGGATAAAATTGAGCCACTCCCAGAACCCGTTCGACGTTCGAAATCCGATAAGCACCCTTCTAGTCAAAACTGAAAGACAATGACTTGAGCTAAAGATGATAAAACGGATGCTGTGCCCTGATCGTCAAAGCTAGATGCTTATCCTAAGCCTGCACCTGAGTCTCGTACCAACTCGCATTCGCCTCCTACTTCTGAACCGCTTCCGGCACCTGTTCGGCAATCGAAATCAGACAAGCGAACTGCGACTGCTCGAGGTGTTAGAGAAAATGTAAATGCTACGTCGGACGCTGTGCCGCTTGTTCAAGCTGAAGCACCCATACCTGATCGTCCGTCACAGATGATGGACAACTTTGCGGCAACTACTCAGGACAAGAAGGATGGGAAGGCGGTGACGGACGCCATTGTGCAGCGCACGCTGGACCGCGCCAAAAAGTTGGCAGAGCTCGAACCTAATCTGGATGACGACCTTGAAGAGCTATTGAAGCAGTGAGTAGAGTAGAAACTACCCGTCAAGAGTATCCTGAAGGCACGGCAAAACACGCGAAGACGTTTCGGTAGAAGCTACAAGGAACCAAAAGTTGATGTCGACTCGACGTTCTTTGCGCTGCCATCGTTTTATGGCTTGAGTCGTGAGCAGATAGCTCAGAAGCGCCAGGGCGTCCGTTTCATCGATGATCACGAGGACTACCGTCATCGACCGGTATTTTCACTTGGCCCGGCACACCCAGTTCGAGAAGGTGGACGTCACTCCGTGCTTCAGGTCATTCCTATGCGCCGGACTAGCTGGGACAAGGACGGTGTAGAGTTAGATTACAAGGAGAAGTTTCCGCTCGAGAAAGATACCAAAGGAAACCTACGTATCGACCAGGATGATTTGGCTGATGAAAAAGGTCGCGACGCTATAACGCAGTGAGAGGTGGAAGACCTTAGGTTCGCCTACGAGAACGGGCTCGGACTTCGGGAGTGGATAGATGGATGCACTTTCACGGAGTGGCACAAGTATATCCAGGACCTGGCCTACGTTATGGACGGCCATAAGTCCGGCGACAGGATCCGCAGTGACGTGGATTGACACTAGTGACGGATGGGACGTCAATAAGGAGCCCTGGAAAATTAGCTGAAAGGAGAACGCGTATCATGGACGGCGGATGGTACGCTATCTGCTGTAGTGACAGGGAGAAGCTCTTTGAGAAGTTGCACGGAGGTAGATTCGGTCCGTTGCTAAACTGGTACCTTCAGCAGACGCACTTTCCTAAGCAAATGTTCAAGACCTCCATCCTGAAGAACTCCACAGAACGCTCCTTCGCGAAGGAGCTTGTGATAAAAGAGGGTCAGTCGGAAGATGGCGATGCCGAAGCAAAACGCAAGTACCAGGACCTACAGGACAAGGTACAAAAGCGCAAGGATGGTCAGACGTTCTGCTTTAAGCAGTCGAAGGAAGGCGGCGCTGCTGCGGATGGACACGATGTTGATCAAGAAGACTTTGACAAAATCTGAGAAGTCTTCGTGCGTGCTAAGCAGAATGAGATCTATGTCGACGTCATCGAGAGTACGCACTATCTCGATATCGAATGGGACGAGTCCTATCTCGAAAGCGTATAGCAGTAAGAGTAGAAACAGGGCAAGAGCTACCAGTTCAACATGTCAGGTAAGATGCCGGAAGGAGCTGAAGATGAAGAGGCAGGCGCAGACGACACCGCCAGCGACTCCTGGTACCCAAAGAGCGACGCGAGCATGTAGCTGTAGGCTAACCTTGATAGAGCTCGGGTGAATGAGCACATCAACCTGAAGCAGATGGGAAATGTCATGGACGCGCTTGATAAAGGCTTTCCTCGACGCGTGATGCGGCTGAAAATGCACGAGATGGCACTACTGGGTCTGAAGTTCACTGTGATGGACATGGGAGGACCCGAATAAGAGGAGAGCCAAGGCTGGTATTACAGCGCCGCGTGAGTCGCAAACTAACTACAGGGGGCCGAGCGGGAGCAGCCGATCACAGAGCATCTTAGACTCGCGAAGAACAAAGAGGAGGGTCAAAAGAAGGAGATGAGGTCGTGAATCCGTAAATAGTTCGGTGCGCGCAAAATCGGCGGACATCAAATGCTGGCGTTTGTGCGCGGTGAATCTGTCGTTGAGATTGACGAGTGACGAGTTGCAGCAGAGAGGAGAAGCGTGCAGTTTCTTCTCGGGTAGCTGGCGATCGAGTGTAAAATGGTATAGACCATGAAGATAAAAGCTACTGAAAATATGAAGAGACAAATGGCTGAACCATAAACTGCTGATACATCGAGCCCCCCTTGAGCTTCGTCGAGCCGAACACGTCGATGGCCTGGCCCTGCGAGAGGACACCTGGACGTACAAACACAAAATCAACAAGTAGGACAAAGTTGTAAAAGTATAAAAAAATAAGATTAAGACGTCATCCAAATATATACGCAAGTACTTGTAAAAGCAGGGAAATAGGTAGTCATTTTTCTTACCCTTGATGGTCTTCGTGCCCGGCCCGTACGCCTTGCCGTTGTTGAACGCCGTCGACACCGTCTGGAACGCCCACTCGAAGGTGGAATACGGCACGTCGTAGAACGTGATGCGCCCGTTGGGGACCTTGTACACGCGATAGCCGTTCACGCGACTCTTTTTGCCCTTCATCTTGCCCTTCAGCGCGTCGCCCCAGGCCTTGAGAGTCTTTTTAGCCTCACCAGTAGCCACCTTGCTCGCAGCCGCCGCTTGCTTCGCAGCAGCCTTACTCGCCTTGGCTGCCTCCTTCTCGGCCTGCTTGGCAGCAGTTTTCTCAGCCTTCTTGGCATCACGCTCGGCAACCTTGGCAGGATCCACCTTACGCTGCTTCTTCACAGGTTCAGACTTGCGCTCTTCCAGCCTAGCCTCGTCAACAATTTCATCCTCCTCGTCTACTTCCTCTTCAGCGTCATCGATTTCGGACTCCTCGCGAGCACGCTTCTCGACAAGTGGTTCAGCAGGCGGCAGGTTCTTCTTCTCGCCAACGATAGCAGCTGCAGAGGAGCTACTAGAGCTCGACGAACTGCTCGAGCTGGAGCTACTGCCACCGGGGGCGATATTGTCAAGGTCTACATCAATGCGGTCCTCGATATCTTCGTCATTAAGAAAGGTATTGCCCTTTTGTTCTTCCCAGGTGAAGGCGACGTCTTCCTCTTCTTCATCTTCTTCGAGCACCGGCAATTTAGAAAAAGAAGAATTCTTGTTGTTCTTTTCCGGAAGGGGAAGATGCGAAACCCCAAAGGTTGTTAAACTTCCGACCTCCTCCTGGATCTTTTCCTCGGAAAAACCGCGCATCCGAAGATTATCCGCAAACTCTTTATTGCGCATACCCTCGGTAAACTCATCCTCCTCGGGAATGCCGAAGTTCTCATCGCGTTGTTGCGTTCCGTTGGGCACAGCCGTGAATGGCGGCGCGCCAAGAAAGAGTTCTTTCTCAGGTGAAGGCATTGTCTTTGTTTACTTAAACTCGAGATTGATTTCCCTGAACTTATGAAATGTCACTAGCTACTTAAGACTCCAAAGGCTGCATGACTGTGGAAGCGTCTAACATCGCATGAATAAGGGTTTATGAAGTTTAGCAAAGGGGATAGTGGAGAGTGAAAAGCTCAACTCAAATGCTAATCAAGTAATTCATTTGCTCCTTCCCGCTAAAATATTGATGATAGATAAACACATGATATGATGAAGATGCCGTAACGAGCTATACCACGACACACGGACTACTGTAATCTGAGATACTCATGAAAAGCCTCAGCAATAGCTAGCGCTGCAAATGCAATCTGTAAAATCAAAACACGTTCATTTTATTGATCCGTTCATTCACTCGCTTACAGGTTGCTCATTCTTGCAAGCCGTATGGCAATAAATAAATTTTCACCATTTTTCTTGAGAGTCATTTTATTCGCTATGTTTCACTCTCTCTAAAGTCTAAAAATAAAATTATTCAACTTCAGAATCAGCGATGAGTATTATGAAGCACTACTACAGAATCAAACGGAAACTACTTGAGCCGACTAACGCGCTTCGAGCCAGATCGTGCTGATTCGATGCGCTGTCTTGCATCCTTAAATTTTGCTGAATCAAGAAATTTGAGCTGCGGAAAGACATCATCAGCATCACGGCGACGAGCACCTTTCGAAGAAGTGCGAATAGGGCTGATAATCGCTCCTACGCATGGTGATGAATTTGACACTGACAGCGTCGTCGTCAAGGGCGTCGCAAAAGACACTTACATATCTTTCTTCAGCATCTCCGCACCAGAAGAGGCTGGAGAGGGTGTTAGATCGTACTCGATACCACTTTGATCCCCTCTGGCTTGGGCCTTAGCTTCTTTCTTAGAGGTCTTAGCACGCAGAGATCCAAACTGGTCCATAGAGGCCCTGAGGTGACCAATAGCTTCGTCCGTCCGTTCCTGAGAAAGCGTGTGCTCCTTATCATGCTGTACGCTGGCGGCAAGGTCCTGGAGACGCTTAATGCTTGCTAGCAGCGTGTGGATCTCAAGCGGCGATTCATCTTCCTGCTGTGGCAGAGTTGGGGGGATGACGTCATTATCACCTTGATCATCACCTTGACCACCAAACTCACCGCTACCACTCGCCATCTTGACCAGCCTAGCTCCGCCTTCGACGTTGTAGTACTCTCGTCCGGATCTCGCGCTTGTTCTCATAGTTCGTCTCGCAATTCTTTCAGCCTTCATCGGGGCGCACATTCTCGCAGTACGCTCAGGAGCTCGCAGCAATGTGCAGCCGACTGTCTCCGCCGCTCGAATCGCAGTCTCCTGAAGCTTATCATCGAGAGCGTCCTTCTTTTCGTTGAATTTGTGCCACATGCCCTTGATGAACTGTCTTAACATAGCGCTCATCCCTCCGAACGCAATGCCGAAGTCGATGCGGAACCACCAGCTACCGATAAGCACGATCGACCCTAGCAAGTTGAAGAGCATACGCATGTAGCTCTCATCCTGCGAAAACAGGATCCAGATCATCCAGCTGCTGATCTTGAGCAAGCGGTTAATCATTCCGATGGCGTCTAGCGAGAACCAGAAAATGGTAACGTTGGTGAATAACCGAAAGCTTATCGCAAACCGCACGGAGATGTAGTAGAGCATGAGCGAGAAGATGAGCACCTGAATCGATAGCGTAACACCGTATTCGACTCCTTGCTGAAAGTCCTCCCATAGATCGGGCAGGTCAAAGAGCATGGAAACTGGATTTGGTGGCTTGAAGTTACCTAGACCCAGAAAGCCTCCACCCCCGTCATCGTTACTTTCATCAACTACGACAGGAACATCCGGTGCAACAGATGGTGGCGAAGGCGCGGATCTGGTACGCACCATACGCATTGCACCAGTGATAAGTCCGCGACGCACCATCTTATTCTTTATGCAGTCAGACTCTCCACAATACAAAAAACAAAACACTACTCAACAGCAAACACTCTAATTTACAAGTCGAAGTTCATCCTCTCGCAATCGCTTCTACGAAGCTAGATATTCATTCCCTGCCTGTCCCACTCAGTACCCGTATTCATAACGCGTCACAACACCATCTATCAAAATCACCAAGGAGCCAGTTATCCATCTTTGATATAGTTTCTTCCAGTTCAAGTTCGAGCCCACCCAAGCTGCGGAAAACATCAAAAGTGTGTGTGTGCACTACTTTGAGTGACACGGAAAACATCTAACGTATTTTATCACCCCACCGGCGCACCGTCATTATCTTCGGCGTATGATTGTATCCTTAACTCCCTAAAACACCATCGAAAAATCCCGTCACCGCACGGAACTCTCCCTCATCCACGTCCACATAGCTTTGATGGTGCTTGAATTCCGCATCTTCAGCACTTGCCCCATCACTGCTACTAGTTGTCATATACAAGCCGGATCCTGTCGATCTTCGTGTCCTCGCGTTCTCGCCTGTCCATGTACAAACGCGACGTCAGCTCCTTCATCCACTGATTCTTGTCAAGCACGATCGCGTCCGACAGCTTTAAGTTTCCCCGCTTGTCATGCATCGCCTTTGCAACGTTCTTGATCTTCAGCGTCACCTTCTGCTTTTATCTCTTATGGGGCCACTTGTCACTAGGTTCTCGTCATTCACAGTTCAAGCTGCCAAGCCTCCCACGGTCTGCGTCTGTCCTTCTTGCTCCTACTAGAGCAGCTCAAGTTTATCCTACTCGCGCCAGTTCTCGTATTTCCTCCACCACTCTTTCTTATACAGCGCCCAGAACGAGCCGATGCTGATGTCGTCCAAGCGCAGGTAGTCCAGAATCGTATCGATCCACTCTTCAGTTAGATTAACGATGATGGTCTCACTACTTCTCGATATGCGTCGTGTCATTCACATTAAATCCGCCCATACCACGCCGCGCCTTAAGCTCGCGCTCACTATTCGTCTTTTTCGTGTCCTCGTAGTTCGGTGTGCAGGTGCGTCAGCTGTTTTTGGATATCGACAAGCTCGTCGTGCACCGGATCGCGCGATAGCTGCTCGAGCTCTTGCGCGGATATAGCCGAGGTTCGTGACGCTGCAGCACTACCCGCGGCTTCCGAGTCATCGGCACTACCTTCCTGAACCTCCTGCTTCTTCTTCGACACAGATTTGTGGTACGGTACCTTGGCACCAACGCCGAGCTTCGAGCCAACGTCCGAATAATAAGAGTCCGCTGCCGATGTTCAGTACTCGACTGCCGACTCCAAACCGTGAATCATCTGCAGGTCTTTATTCAGTAACTGTTGATGCTTCAACTCTTCCTGACGTCACTCCAGCGTACGAATCCTTTCAAGTTTTTCATGCCTTCAGTCGAACACGTTCCGCTTCACACGCTGCAGATACTTCCGTCGCATCCATGCGAGTCCGATGTCACCGTTATGGCTGTTCGGCTGATATTCCGCTCTCGATCATCTCGCCATTGCGCCGAAGCCAACTTGTTCACTACTGCTCTACGATCTGCGTAAAGTGCTGGCTCGGGTGCGTCTCCATCGGGATCCTGAACAGGTTTTTGTAGTTGAGAAAGAACTTCGCCGCACTCAGCTTGTCCGCATGCGGCCCGCTGCGCATCGCCTTCTACTTAAACATGTCAAGCGATTCAAATAACTCAGGTACCTCCTGAGGTAGCTTGTGTCCCAACGCCTTCTTCCTCTGGATCTTCGAGTAGTCGTCCTGTAAGTGTTTTCCGTACTCAAGCCAGAAATCCAGTGCGGGAATAGTCAGATCCTTTTCCAACATGAACCTATACTTATCCTGCGGCGTAGCACCTCGAGTTCACTTCAGATTTGCTATGCGGTCAACAAGGGCGTCCCCACCCTTCGATTGTGCAGCTGCTGCGGCTCAGCCAGCAGCGACATGCGCCTGCTACTCTCAACGTTCCATGATCTATCGACCACGGGCAGGCTTGAAGTTTTTGTCACCTCCCAGCTTCGCCAAATCAATCGCTGCACCCATGATTTCCCAAGCCTACTCGTTATGTTTTCCTCGCCTCGCTACTTCACTAGGTTAACACTTTCATCTGGTTTTCTTTCACCTTCGGGTCGACGAAAGTTCAATCGTCCGCCGGCCTAGTAAGGTAGTCCTCCAGATTGAAGTCTGTATCAAATGTTTTAACCTGCTCCAACAGACTCATCGTCTGCAAGCCATCCTTCGGATTGTGCAGCTGGAATAGGCACTCGTATAAAGTACCGCCCGTTTTGACAATGAGTTCGTGCATCGCGGGAGTATAGACTCCCTACTTCATGAATGCGTGGGTCTTCGTGTACTCGCCTCTGAAGGCGCGTTCACAGATCGCCCACAGGTAGAACAGATTGATTTTGAGATCCCACGTTTTCTCACGCCAGTTCTTACTAGCCTCAAACGATTCGTCAACGCCGTCACGCGAACGCTTTCTCGCGCGCTTCCTCGATCATCCTTCAATCCTTCGTACGTTCCTCTTCACTATTGCTGCTTTTGCAAGGCGATAAGGTGTTCCTGGCTCTCGTCCGCACCGATCGTCTTGCCTTATAAATTCTTGCCAGCAACGACGCCTACCGCCTTTCAGTGGATGCCCTCGGGATCGCGCTCCATAATTCTTTTCTTCTTCTAGTCTTCTAGCATTTTGGCGTTTTCAGCGACATTCTCCATATCCTCGTCGGCTTCGATTTCGATCTCTTCTTCAGTCAGGTGCAGGTCGAAGTTCTTGTTGAAGTACTTATCGTGCGTCGTCCCCATGATTTCACTACACTAACAAATTCTACGTTACCTCATCGCGGTCGCGCTCGGTTTCCAACCGCGACTGCAAGTCCCACTCGTCTTGCTTGGCAGCGATCACGTCGAACATACTGCCCATGCCCTTCTTGAGGATCTCCTCCTTCTTGTGCTGCATGTTTTTCTTGTATTCCTCACTACTCGTTGACCACCTGCTCACTATTCCTTGTCGCGCTGCATCTTGAAAATGTCTAAGTGAAGCGCATTGAAATCGGGTGGCCGTTCGGTCAGCTTCCGCTTGATGTCCTTATTCAAACGCTTGATGTTCACAACTAAGCGATAGTAGCACCAGAAGTCTCTTACGCTAACTGCCTAATCGCGGAATACGGTTGCAATGGCCTACAAAATGGTCGTATCCAACTTCTACTTCGACGGGTTCTAGTAGTTGTCTTGGTCATTGTCCACGCTTGCCGCGCGTACGTAAGCGCCCTCAGTTTTCAGGAACATGGACACGAAAACACTAGGTCGCAGGTACTCGTCCTTTTCACTAGTTGGTCAGGATCATGTCTCACAGGTCCAGACACCGTCGGTTGCAGTTCTGGTACGACAGCAGACCGGGATACGTGTTGAAAAAGTCCTTCTTGCTCGCCTTCAACTCAAGCTTCTTGATGCGCTTCACTTGCTTGAAGTGCATCCAAAAATCCTTCGCCTCGCCACCGGTAGTAATGAC
>JACLAC010003852.1_pt1 | contig 11581 bp, 8 predicted proteins | sample 8027881 | NCBI WGS metagenome assembly JACLAC01 (sample SAMN15725517, study PRJNA655200) | protist metagenome | isolation source: fluorescence activated cell sorting (FACS) single amplified genomes of... | place: Spain: Blaines Bay Microbial Observatory, Mediterranean Sea | collected 2016-01-19 | reverse complement strand
CCATCTATCTCATGATAGCTTCCTACAGGGATTTCCAGTGCAGGGAAACGATTGCTAGTGCTTTTAACAAAGCTGACCACCCTGAAAGACTTTTTGTTGGAGCTGTAGATCAAGTCAGTCCTGGTGATACTGGTTGCTTGGATCTGGATGTACCATGCTCCGAAAACCCGAGGCAAACATTATGTAAGTACGCCTCCCAGATCTCGGTCTACAAGATGGACGCGGCGTACGCCACAGGACCGGTCACTGCAAGACATATTGGAGACCGCATGTATCGAGGGCAGTACTTTTCAATGCAAATGGATGCGCACTGCCTGTTTGCAAACCATTGGGATACGAACATCATCAAACAATTCTACATGACTCACAACGAAATGGCAGTTCTGACCAGCTACATGACTGATATCCAGGGAAGTCTTGATGCTAAAGGGGATTCGACTCGTAAAACTCGACCAATTATGTGTAACTCTTACTTTGAAGGCATAGCACCCCAGAGATACCTTAGGCATGGCAGCCAACCTGAGGACGTGGCGGCAGTGCGGGACATGCCGCAGCTACAACCCTTCTGGGCAGCGGGTCTGTCCTTCAGTCGAGGGCACTTCAAACTGAGGGTTCCGTATGATTCATATCAACCTATGGTGTTTCAAGGAGAAGAAATTGCCATTGGTATTCGCGGCTTCACTCATGGCTACGATTTTTATGCCCCACGAGATAGTGTGGTTTTCCACGAATACGCCGAGAGAAGCAGCAGAAGGAAAAAGATTCATATGTTTTGGGAGAATGCTCCAGCTCACAAAGGTGAAGGGCAGCGGAGTTTGAAGCGAAGCATGGTTGTTGTAGGCATGGCACGAGGTCACATAGATCCCGATGCGTGGGACCATTCGGAAATCGATAAATACGGGTTAGGGAAAGTTCGCTCGCTGCAAAGGTTCTACGACACTTTTCTGATTGATGTTCCAAAAGGCGAAGCTGTCCAATTATGCCCATTTGTGCGCATGGGTATCATGCACCAGAAGTTTCAACCTCATCTGAGCAAAGACGGTCTTGGAATCAACTACGCCGAACTTGCTGGGTTTGACACCCGAAAGTTCGTTCCCGGAGACCTGGCCAAGCCTGCACGATAACTGTAGGTTTAGAATTTTGAAGATGCTTGTAATACAGTGTTAAAAAATATTTTTACATGAATAACTGATATGGCTTATGCCTCATTGGAAATCGGTGCCTGTTTTTTCCCCGCCGACTCAGAAGGCTCGGCACACGCACCACGGTAGGCTTCCTCAGTGATCACAATTTTCTCTAAACACTGGAGAAAGCCATTTTCCCCTTCCCAGGGAATGAAATCGTCTGCACTAAATAGTGGACGAACTTCGTCATTATAAATTGCCCTGACGAACCTTTCTCCATTAGATTTGCTCCTTGCCACCTCCAGCACAAGGTACGAGGCATAGGGTGGCCACTGGTTGTCGTAAAGCCCGAGGGCACACAGAAGAGGCACCAGGGAAGAATCATGACCAGAATAGATCAGCATCTTGATATCTTCTTTCTCGGCCCGTGTCAAGTCTTCAAGGAGCTCACGGAGGAATCTGCCGGCGGCCAAGCGGTTGAGTTGCTCGTCTCCATACAACTTGCCCCACATCCACCCGCAAACATGTGTAGCTGTCTTTTCATCATCATAAGTCAGAGATAATGGATACGGATAAGCGTGTACCTTATAGCAGGAGAGAATTTCCTTCAACATCAGCCAACTTACTTTGTCATCTTTATTGGGCAGACCCAACAAAGCTCTGAGACGTTCATGAATGCTGCCATAATCCTCAAAATTTTCATAAAAGTGCTGATTGGTCAGCACAACAGACCTGCGTTCCGCAAGTTCGTGGCATGTGGACTGCGGAAACATGGTCTCCGAAGACTTCGGACGCGTGTGCACCGTCGGTGCGTTTCGTTGGAGTAGCACCCCGTATTCCGCATCCTCTGCAGCACCTTCTTCTGTCTGCTTGTTCATCGGATCTGGAATGTCGTACAAACCAACAACAAGACTCCGCAGACTTTGCAGGGTTCGACACATATTGGTACTACGGAGGTATACATCTCTATCGCCTTGTCGGTTAGAGATCAAGTTGTGGCCAGCTCCCCCACTACTGGGGCTGCTTGCACCTTCACTACAGTTAACCCCGTAGCGCTGTCGAAGCAAGCGCCCGATTCGGATAAGCTGCTGTGCTCCAAGCTCTGTAAGCTGAGAATATGGATACGCGTCGCTGTCTTCACCGCTGTATAGATGCTCCTTCCTGCTGTAAGCAGACAAGTCGATATCCACCTCACCTTCATGTATTTTTCTGGTCACATCCAGAGAGCTGCGGAAGGCACATGCCATACGACGCAAGGTGTCATCTTTAGGCAATTTGGACTTCCACATTGCTGATACGTCGTCACTTTCAGGATTGTTCGGGCCTAAGCTTCTCCATATCTGAGCTCGATCCCCGTGCCTATGAATAACTGCAACTCGCTCAAGCTCCAGGTCAGCAGGCAAAGGTATGTATTCTCGAGAGCCGGCATTGTATGTCGTTGGCCCAGTCTCGCGAGCCGCTTTCTGAGCTTCGAGTACAGCATCCTCTGTCGCGGACGAGGCACCAAACACACCACTACCGCTCGACGTTACAGATGAAAGCATTTTGGATGAAATACTTGAACTCTTCCTATACAATGCCACCAAGTTGTGATGAGCCATAGGCACCAATACACCGGATCGAAACTAATCAAATTTAGTCATTGTTGATTTCTTTTTGGCACTAAGCACTCTTTGTTCACACTTCAATGGGAAGAAAGAACTCCTAGAAGAGTGATTCGAGCTTCATTATTGACACATCTTTTGCTTGTTCTGAAAAAAAAAATAACTTTACTTCCTCTTGAGGTTTATCGGGGTTATTGTAGAGGATAGAGGATTACAAAATGCTGACCGAAAATGATGAACAAGCAGCTGGTCGTGACCCCCACGCGGGAGATAAACGCAAGAAAAATTCCAATATAGAGTATTCAGCTTCCAAAATGGTTGCGAAGATATCGATATCACCAGCGAGCTCTCCAAAGCTACCACCCATAAGCCCAGCTGCCAGTACCCAGTCCGAGGAAGAGGGGAATGACAGTGGCAATGATACAAAAGAAGAAAGCTATGCGAATCTTCTGGATGTTGTAGACAATATCAATGCAGTACAAGCTTCGTTGCTCACGAAATGCGACAGCGTTGGCACAAGTATCTCTGCTCTACGGGACATGCTACAGCGGAACTTGGAGTTACAGGAAGAGGAAGATCAGAAGCTCATATCACGACAACGCGCGAGAGGAAGCAATGGAATATGGGCGGACGAGCTAACAGAGCACGCAGTGTCCTTCAGCCACAGTAAGGAAGTGCAAGCACATCTGGAGCAACTCCGGAAGACAATGCAAAAGTGATGATGATGGGTGCTGAGATTTGTTTTGTGGAAAGTGTTAGTAGTGTTATTTATTGTATAATATTTTACACGTGTGCAGAGCAATTGCCCTTGCAGCCGAACCGTAACCACTCCCTGTATAAATCCGAGGGGATTTCGAAATCCCGCGGGATATCGCGAGAGAGAAACTGCACCTCGTACTTAGCTTCATCGCGGATTACTGCTGGGGTATAGTGCGCATTTCCTGCCAGGTCTTCTTTTCTTAGTGGCTTGACTGTGCCTAGCGGCTGTGGACGGAGGAACCACTCTTTATCGCCTCCTAAGTACTCTCCAGACTGCGAATCCCATAACATGGGGCGATAATGTGAAAATACGTTAGCGTATTCCTTTCCCGCGAAAGGTCTGATTCTTGAGTGCACGTTCTTTGCGCTTTCATAGAAAATAATGTCTCCTGGTGCCATGACGACTTCATGCAATCGACCTGCGTGGTCGTATATTTCCAAGGGCCACGGCTCCGTGACTTGATCTTGTGCTACTTGGACGATTACACTAGCCGCGTGAGTGGAAAGTCTGTCAGTATGCTGCAACAGTCTACTTCCCCTGTGGTATGTTCTTATTCCATACAGAGCTGTGGTTTCTATTTCTATGTTTCGAAGCTTTGAAACTGTCGGCCGCGATCCATCTTTCAACTCGCTGCCAACCTCAAGCTCCTCATCTGTTATGTGTTCGGGGTGGATATGACTATTCAACCAGTCCAAAACCATTTCTTCCAACTTTAATACAACGCTGGACTTCAATTTCTGAGTCATGTACGTCATGTGCGAGCTCACTTCCCAATGGTTCACGAACGGCTCCTCCTTAGCGAAAAGTTCCTTCTGGACATGCCCTTTGTTGTTATACCAATACGACCACAGAGCCACGTGAAGTTGAGGCGGAAGCCTTCCAATCCCAAAACCGTATCGTGTAAACGTCCTGGATACCACAAGCTTGCTTTGTTTAGCAGATGATTCCAAAGAGTTCCGAATTTGACGATCTATATATTCATGGACATCGGGACTCGATGTGTTTAGAGGATGATCAAGTTTATGACGATTGTCTTTAAATGTATCCAGATCATCGTTTTGATGAATTTTGTAAGTATTGGCACTGTGATAAGAATTGGGAATAGGTTCGCCGCTGTCATCATATTCAATATTTCCGATGAAAAGGACTTGATTGTACATTATCGCCTTGTTGAGCACCACCTGACCCGTGAAATGTGGTCTCACACGTGATGGCTTCCCAGAGTAGTGGCCCCAGAGACCATCAACCCCTGGACCATCGATATCACTCCGCTCATCTAAGAGCTGAACTTCCACAAATCGCGCTCTTGCTTCATCAGTATCTTCGACATCAGTCGGAATAGCTCCGGATTTCAAGTACTTATAAGCTACCGTGACTGTCACCTCTTCTGCGAAGTATGTCTCAACATCAACACTCTTGCCGGGTGCCAGGACGACTGATAAGTTTTCGCGTTTATTCTCAGTAAAGGCTGTGAAGGCTGCAATGATTGGGCCATGAGCCTCGAAGTTGTTCACGACAGTGAACTCTACTGTGTTGATGTTCCGAAGCGCCTGCTTCAGCTCCTCCTTGGACGAGGAATACGATCCATCGGTGCCTGGTAAGAGCGGATAGTACCTTACGGAATTCAACTCTTGGACATGTGCGTATGATTTAGGGGTCCCCTTTTGAAGCCCACCGAGGATGCACGCTAGATTCTTCCTTACATTATTAAGCGGCACGTCGTCCCGTCCCAGCTCCCTCCCGTACTCCGAGTCTATGTCATACGGAGCAAGAATACGCCCCTTTAACTCTAGCTCATTCCATAATGTTGGTATGATCTCTCTGCAGATTTTCGAGTTCGTGAACATGAGGTAGTTATGGGCAAGATGTCCATTCTCATCGTAGGCAAGATCGTTTGAAGATTTGACTACATCTGGGAAAGAGCCCTCAATGCTCGAAAGTGCAGACAAGCACACATGTATAAACGAAATTAGTTTTAAAACCCTCAAAAACCTCATTTTGAAAGTTGTGTTGACACTCGCACTTTCCAGCTTTGTACCTACTAGTCTACCTCGTCGTCAAATTGGCACGATTTCACAGCAATAACATTTGAACTTCTTCAGAGTTTTTTTTGTAATTCTTTCTTTCGACATTTTCCTTGTCAAAAGCCCATGAATGTCCCTTCGGAGTGCTGGACTGTCTGAATTCGATAAAAAAGTGAAAACGCAGGACCGTACGATCGTACTACTCTCTCGCGCGCCTCTCAACACGGAGGCTCCTTCGAACTTGTCAGTCCATCACTTAATAGTTAGCCATTCAAACAAAGTTCTGGCTTATCTATCTATCAATCAAGAAAAAAAATCAAAAAATATGGGTCTTTCCCTCTCGAAACTGTTCGAAGGGTTCTTTGGGAAGCAAGAATGCAGGATTCTCATGGTAGGGTTGGATGCTGCAGGCAAGGTGAGTTTACTGTCCTATTTGGAACACTATCTCGTTTGGGTGTATGATTGAAACCCTTCTTGCTTTGTTTTTCCTCTTTTACTTGGATATTCTGATGTTCCTTACACTTACCCGCCACGTCTTTCCACGTTTCTCCTCTGTCTACCATAGACTACAATTTTATACAAGTTAAAGCTTGGTGAGGTTGTAACAACTACACCAACTATTGGTACGTTACTTTTATTCTATTGAGATGCCAAGTATATGCGAATTCCTCGGTGGTCTCCCTTGATTTGCTTGTCGCTTATGTCCACTGGAACCGAGCATTCCTGATCACGTTAAATGACTCTGGGTCTAGTAAGCATGTGCACTTCTCTAACCATGTCCCCTCCCCCGCACACCTGGTCCCTAAATCCACTGCATTTCAGGGTTCAATGTTGAGACCGTAGAGTACAGAAATATTGGCTTTACCGTATGGGATGTTGGAGGACAGGATAAAATTAGACCTTTGTGGAGGCACTACTACGATAACACCAACGGTGTGATATTTGTAGTGGATTCTAATGACAGGAATCGCATCGGTGCCGCACGTGACGAGTTGCACAGGATGCTCGCCGAGGATCATTTGCGTGATGCCGCCTTGCTGGTGTATGCAAACAAGCAAGACCTTCCACATGCAATGAGTGCTGCGGAAATGACTGAAGCCTTGGGCTTGCACGGGCTCCGTGGTCGACATTGGTACATCCAGTCCTGTTGTGCCACTACGTCCGACGGCCTCTACGAGGGCCTGGACTGGATGTCTGCCACCTATGCAAAGCAGCAGAGTGGTTAAAAGGCGTCAAGAGGCATCAGACGGACTTGAATATACTAATGTTGATACTTTGCAGGCGACTTGCCATAGTTTAACTCGTGTAAATCAGCTAATGAAAACCGGAAGAAGCACGGACACCGAAGGAATAATCCCATTCCCTTGGTGAGTCATTATGAGAATAGCCACATACCACACCCAATTATTCAATTATTCAATAAAACATACAACTTTCTTCCGGTCCTTTTCTGGAAACTTACTCCGGATGCAGCGTTTTCATCAGTTTCAGATTCCTTCACTCTTGGTGAAGGTCAGCAACAGGTTGTTTGCAGGCATTCCGGTCTTCTCCTCGAGGAAGAACCCATACGTCTCCGCTGTTTTGGCAAGCGTTGTAATATCGCGAACTCCCCATGCTGCATCGCGTTCTTTAAGTCTTTTGTCAAACTCAGCATTGCTGGGGGCCATCTGGCCACCATCAGCGTATGGTCCGTAAGTGAAAATTTGCCCCGAAGCAGGTAAGATTTCACTACCAGCGCGAAATAGCTCTTCTGTGCTTGAATATGGACTGATGTGAATCATATTAACACATAGAATAGCCTTAACAACAGGTGCAAAGGAAGCGGGCAGAGAGCTTTTCCCAAGTTGCTCCACATAGAGCTCTAGAGGAGGCAGCACTGAACTCTCTCTCGCAGCAATCCGTCCTTTCGCTCCATCTTCTTCTGCAAATGCAGCAATCGATTGATGCATATTGACATCGGGTTCCACGGGCAAGACTTGAAGCTTGGGAATATTCTCTGCAAGAATTGAGGCATGCTCGCCTGTACCACAGGCGAGCTCAACTAAACCTAGAGGCTCGTCCGGTCGTGCTAACTTCCCCAATTTCTCTATGAGAACTGCTAAGATAGGTTCGCGGTTTCGAGATACAGATGGTGAGAATATCTTCCGACTAGATGACTCGGCGGCACCTTCCAGGGTATCCATGGTTTGAGCTGAAGTTGCCATACTTCTCAGTGATGTACTACACCGTCTCAGAATTATCAATCCGTACAAATCCCAAATGATTGGCTTCCTTATCACTCTAGTGGCGATGGTCAATATCCCTGTGATGGGGTAAAACAATGTAAATTTACGTATTTTAAAGGCTTTATTTTTCTCGAAGGTGTCACCGTGCGGCGGAGTTTTTTCTCGTCGAAGACTTCGCGAAAACATCAGTCACCTACTTGGTTTCTAATTATTTTCAAGATGTACAAGACCGCCATCGCTGTTGCTGCACTCGCAGCCACCGCTACTGCTGAGAGCACTCGCGAGAGACGTAAGTAAATAGCGAGAAAAAGAGCGCTGATTCAGGTTTTTTTCTGTAGCGTTGAATTACCTCTGATACCATGCTATGTTTTGAATGCCGTATTTATTATGTCTCGTAATGAATTTTATGGGAATTATTGGACTCTATATGGCGACTTCATACAGTTTGCCAAAGAAACCAATGCTAACGAATCCCTTCTATAATTCTTCTTTTTGATTGTATTTATATTTTTGATTTTTTTTGTTCGCTTCGTTTCATCATAACACTGATGGTACTGCAGTTGAATCTATGTTCGTTGAGCACATGCAGAAGTATGAGCTTGAGTTCAAGGACGGCAGAGAATTCGTCAACAGACTTGAGATCTTCATCAAGGAGGTCGAGTCTATCGAAAAGCACAACTCCGACCCTTCTCAGACCTACACTAGAGGCTTGAACCAGTTCTCTCACCTCACTGAGTCTGAGTGGAAAGACGCTGTGCGTCTCGGTTCCACCCGCCCCCCGAATCTTCGCCGTAACGGTGAAGTCCACGGTGAGCCCACCTCCGACCCACCTGCATCTGTGGATTGGGTTGCCAAGGGAGCTGTCACCTCCGTGAAGAACCAGGGCCAGTGTGGCTCTTGCTGGTCTTTCTCTGCCGCTGGCTCCATGGAGGGTGGCTACTTCCTCAAGACTGGAAAGTTGGTGAACTTTGCCGAGCAGGAGCTCGTGTCTTGTGACCCCCTCTGCAGCGGCTGCAACGGTGGATGGATGGACGATGCCTTCAAATGGGTCATGCAGAACGGTGGAATTGCCGACGACTCAAGCTACCCTTACACTTCCGGCACCACCATGCAAACTGGTTCCTGCAAGGGTACTGGCAACTCCGTCGCCAACTCTGCGCCTTCTGGCTACAAGGACGTTCAGCAGGGATCTGTTTCTGCCCTCATGGACGCTGTTGCTGGGCAGCCCGTCTCCGTCGCCATCCAGGCCGACCAGACCGCCTTCAAGTCCTACAGCGGAGGAGTCCTCACCGGTACCTGCGGAACCCAGCTCGATCACGGTGTGCTCGCCGTCGGTTACGGAACCCTTAACGGTGTCGACTACTGGAAGGTCAAGAACTCTTGGGGAACCTCTTGGGGTGACAATGGCTACATCCTCATCGAGCGCAGCTCCAGCGACAAGTGTGGCATCCTTTTGGCTGCTTCCTACCCTACTTACTAAGCGTGTCGTTTAGTGGATCGCAGAACTATTCAAGTTAAAATTCTGGTAGCTCTCGGGGACTGTCCTATCTTTTCATAGATCGGATAAAGCTCCAAATGATAGTTGCTTATCATTGATAGATTTCTAAATAATCACAAATTAATAACCTAATTTTTATGCAAATGCGAAACAACCACTCAAACCACTCGCGCAGCCTGACAGCAAGCACGTACGTACGTATATACCAAAGGCCTCTGCTCACTCCATGGACCGCAAGGAGAAGAGCTGACGCAAGTACTCCGCAGTTACAAACACTATAAGAGTGTGGGGGCCAACTTTGAGATAGAGCGGCAGCCAACCTCGAAAGAAGTGCTTGATCCCTCCTCTTTGATACATCGCTTCCGCCACCGAGGCAACGGATCTAGAGCGCACAAGTTGCATGTCAGTCTTGATGTTCTCAAAAGGAGACGAAATAGTCGTAGCCACGAACCCTGCACCCGTGGAGGCCAACACGTGCGTTCGCACGTCCTCGGCTCCAAGTTCAAACCGATCCATCGCGATCGTTTTGCAAGAATCATAAGTGGTCAATTGTGCCAAGTTGAACCAAAAGGCTCTCGCCAACAGCGCCGTACTGCCGGAGAACAACCCACGAAATCCAGTCGTGCTCACGATGTTCTCCATGACTTGAATCATGGATGGAGAGTCACCAAAGCTCCCCTTGAATGCTGCCTGGCGTGTTCTCACGAGATCTATCGGGGAAGATACTAGCGCAGCAATCATTCCTGCAGAAGATGCCAGAAATCCTCTTAAAGGTAGCTCCGACGCAACCGGCTGCGATCTACCCATCCTCCTAGTCAGCAAGCCACGATCGTAACAAGTGTCCTTGAAAATGTCAAATAAATACAGTCTTCCCCCACCAGATATAACTGCACGAACTAAACTTGCATTGAGGCCTTTGTATAGTGCCAAAAGCCCATTTTTCCGGACGATCAAAACCGCAGATCTTAGTGTGGATATGCCCGCTCGCTGGGGTAGCTGCTGATAGGTCTTGATGGTCTCGAGAGGATGCGTGATTAAATTAGCCACTATACACGCACCAGATGCAGTGAAAAACTCAGCCATGTGCTCGCTTCCTTCTCTCCCCCCTTCAAAAAAACCAACTTTTAAGCTTGAAGAGAAAAGAAAACTCCATAAGTGGATTTTTCGGCTAAGAGAAAGGATAAGGCGCGTTCCACTGTTTCAAAATCTACATCTCCCACTAAAACTCTTAAAGCAGGTTGTGATGGCAAAGTCTTCACTTCTTCAGGGCAAAGATGGCAAGAAATCTGGTGCAATCAGTGGCACGCCTCTTCAGTCTTCACCTGCGAAGCGGACGAATAACTTTTTGGGAGTAAGTTGTGATGATGGGGTACAAGTGTCTGTAGCAGTAACTCGCAAGACGTCTGCATTGGACCTGATACGAATGGTGTTGAATTGGCGCAAGTTGAACATGAGCTCCGCGGCTCACTCCCGCTTCGATACTAACACCACTCAACTCACGGTGACTTTCGCACCGAAAAATAATGACAAGCACAACGTCCTGTTGAGTGGTGATCAGGAGCTCCAAGCACTAGGAGAGGGCAAGTTCAGCGTCATTGGATTCTTTACACTGCAGCGGACGAACGTTGTGGACGAGATAACATCTCGTCTGCGCGGGCAGGTAGATAGGTGCGTCTCTGCCGCAGAATTGAATGAGCTACGCTTGCAGTACTTGTCGGCAAGCAGCGCTCCAGCATCCGCAATCTCGCAGATAGAAGCGGCCCAATCCAGAAAGAATGCAGCTCCCTTTGCCTCCCTCGTTACGACAACGGGCACTGCAGCTGCCCCGCCAGCTACGGCCACAAAGAGCAAGACGCAATTGAAGAAGGAAGCTAAGGCTGCCAAGGCTGCTGCTGCTGCTGCTGCTGCTGCTGCAACTGCAGCTGCAGCTGTGACAGTGTCTGGAAAGAGTCTAAAAATAGGATCAGAAAAGCCCCCGCAGAAGAAGCGACAGACAGATGATAGTGACAGTGATATTAGTGCTGGCTCTCAGGAACGATGGATGCAACGCAAGCATAGCGTAGCTAGCAAGGATAGCAGTGACAGCAGTGACGAGGAGACTCCAGCTAAATCAAAGGCAATCAAAGCAAATACCGAAAACGAGACGGGAAAGAAACGCAAAGCCGCGGTTCCCACTTCTTCCGCAGTCCCACCCTTGGCTCCAAAGGATGCTCGCGCGATGGAAAGGGCGCAAGTGGATGCTGGACCCGCAAAGAAGTCTCGCACGAGCAGCTCCAGCTCCAGCTCCAGCTCCAGCTCCAGCTCCAGCTCCCGCTCCAGCTCAAGCAGTGATGCCGAGGATAAGGA
>JACLAC010019970.1_pt1 | contig 11582 bp, 10 predicted proteins | sample 8027881 | NCBI WGS metagenome assembly JACLAC01 (sample SAMN15725517, study PRJNA655200) | protist metagenome | isolation source: fluorescence activated cell sorting (FACS) single amplified genomes of... | place: Spain: Blaines Bay Microbial Observatory, Mediterranean Sea | collected 2016-01-19 | reverse complement strand
GATACTGCCGAAAATGACGTAATCGAGTTTGTATTTCTCGGCTGCCTCTTTTACGGCTATTGGGTTGTCTTTGTAATCAAACGTTGTGTTGCGTGACATAATTTCAATTGAATTTATCATTGAAATTTCGGTAATTATGTCGTCTACGATGCCATCTACGAGAAAGTCATTGTCCTCGCTCTGGTTTAAGTTACGAAAGGGCAATAACATCAGACGAGGCTTGGCGTCGCCGCCGCCAATCGAATCCGAGCTCTCCGGTTCTGAGGAGGTCTTCAGTTCTTCGAATATTGAAACTTCGATCTGATAAACCCTTACCGGAGCGGAGACGTGCTTAACTGCATGCTCCCCCATGTCTTTGAAGTTGGCGGAAATACGATTCCTTACCTGTTCAAATACCCCTCCGGCTATGGTGATACTTCCCGGCTCTGCCAAGGCTTCGATGCGAGCGGCAATGTTGACGCCTTCGCCGTGGATATCTTCTCCGTCGTCTACGACGTCGCCTAAATTGACACCCATTCGAAAGCTTAGCGGGTTGTCTACAACACGCTCTTGAATCGCAATTGCGCAGAGAACAGAATCCTGCACCGACGAAAATTCGGCCAAGAACCCGTCGCCGGTTAACTTAACGATCCGTCCGGAATATTCTTCAACCGTCGGATCGATCACGTTCTTTCTCGCCGAATTCCAGGCGTTGACAGTAGCTTCAGTATCTTTTTCCACCAGTTTGGTGTAGCCGACTATGTCGGCCATCAATACAGATGAAAGCCTTTTTTGTGGCTTCTGGTCTGTCATCTCACTTCCTTCTGACGTGCGCGTGTCGGTTCGGCAGCAGAGCTAAGCACAGTGTAACGGGTATCATACTCGGGGTGTCCTCGGTCCCTACCCAGGTCAATGTGAGCCCCGAAGCGCTGGGTCTAGGTCGTTTGCTGCGGGGTCTTGCCCAACGGCGGTTTCTTGACCGTGCCACCTTGTCGCCGCCCACAATGGGGATAACCGGGGCGCCGCGCCCGGGGGGTAAATCCTCTAAGGAGGTTGGCTACGCGGCACCGAGTGAGGCGATCCCGGTAAGCGCGATGCGGCGTATTGGCTCGATCGGATCAAGACGAACCTAGCGCTCCGCTAGCGAGACAGTCAGACAAGTGCCCACTGAGGTCGCGGGCGTCATCCCCGACTCCGTCGATCAGGGCGGACTTGCGGCGGCGCAGAAATTGCAGGCCCATTATGTACATCCCGGGGGCATCCGGGACGACCCCTCCGTCATGATGGACCTGCCCTTTTCGGTCGAGTACAGGGACATCGAGCCACGAGTAATCGGGCCGATACCCGGTAGCCCAGACGATCGACTTAATCTCTCCGCTGAGGAGATCCAGGGTAAGGCGGGGCGGATCGGCAACCGCGGTGGGTTCCAGCCTGTAACTTGGTTCGACTTCGGCATCTAGACCGTTATCGGTGGCCCACTCGTCGATGGTTTTGAGCAAGCGGTTCATTTTCAGGTCCGATAACTTACACATGTTAGGTAGAGACCCAGAGAATTGTGCGTGGCTCCCCTGTATTCCGGCAAAGCGACCGACCAATTTCACACCGATGCTGGTTAATTCATTGAGGTCTAGAGTACGCCGCTCCGGTGTGCCAGTCAGTTGAAAAGACGGCACTCGGCGGGCGCGTCTGATGTCGTCAACATCGTCGAGACCTTCGTCGTGGATACCGGTGACGTCCATCCACCATTCAATGTCTCGTCCTCGGTAGACCCGAGGTGCCCGGATGTGTTCTCCCACTGCTAGGGTTACCGGCCGGCCCGAGCGGTGAATTTCGTCTGCAAGCTGGGTGCCAGTGGCTGATGCGCCGACGACGAGCGCGCCGCCGGGGGGGCAGTTGATGCGGATTTCGGTAATCCATTGCCGTCACGCTCTCGATTGCTCCGGGAATAGCCTGAGCAACCGCGGGCACCGTCGCGATGTTGCACGCGCCGCTCGCAATTACGACCGATCGGCAATGCCATTGACCCTGGTCCGTTTGCACGGTGTACCCCCAGTCGTCGCGCGTCACCGAGGATACGTTTGCACCCGTTATAACGGGTGCTGAGACAATGTCCGCATAGCGCTGAAGAAAAGAAACGGTCTCGGAAACATTGCGGTAGCCGTCGGGATCATTGCCCTCGTAACCGTATCCGGGAAGGCGGCTTTGCCAATTCGGGGTCAGCAGGGTGAGTGAATCCCATCGCTCAGTGCGCCACGAGTTGGCCACTTCACCGCGCTCGAGAAGCACATGATCGATGGAGCGCTCGGACAGACAGTAACTCATCGCTAAACCTGCTTGTCCGGCGCCGATGATTACAGTAGTAATGGTACGAACGGTATGTTTCCCCTGTTTGGTTTGCAGCTGCCCGCTAGTCGACTTCGACCGTCACGTTGGTCGGGTTGGAAATGATGTCGTAGACTGCGGAGCGCTTTTGCGATTGAGCCACGAGCGCTTCGATGTCGTCTTTATCGGCATCGGCATCTATCTTGTAGGTTACCTTGACGCCGCTAAAGCCATTACGAACGTCCGGGTCCATGCCGAGCATGCCTCGGGCATCGAGATCGGCCGTCAAGGTTGCTGTCACTGAGTTGAGCTTAATATTTCGGTTCTGTGCTACTGCGGCAACACCCGCGGTTAGGCATCCCGCTAGACCAACCAGCACGAACTCTACCGGGGTAGCCCCATTATCCTCGGCAGCAAACAGTTCTGGATGGTCCAGGTCGTAGTTGTATTCCTTGTTGTGACTCTGTTCTTCGCCGAAACCGTAGTATTTCTCCACTTTAGACTGGCTGTGCGTGCCATTTTTCCATTCGCTTGTCGCTCGAAATTCGAATTGACCCAAAGCAGGCGTTTCGTCGATTACTTCACGGGCGCCAAGCAAATGTTCGACATTCACTCCATTGTCGACTTCTGACATGTTCGTATTCCTTTTTTTTGCATTTAAAGAAGGCTATTTACGATCAACCGTGTATTTACAATCGACTACGCGTGCTATTTCCGTTGGCTAAGTATCGTCGAGCGAGACGGCAACTCCCGGACGAATTGGATACTGGTTGTTAGCAACTGTAGTCGTGCGTCAGAGCATTTTAGCAGGCTCAAGGCTGGCAGGCTGAAGGGGGATCTCGGTGGTGAATTTTCGTTACTCTGCCCAAATTCGTCGGGTTGGAAGCGCCGGTATTTACGGGCCGCTCGGCGGCCTGCGCGATTCTACGAACCGCTTGTGCGCCCGAAGGTGCAGCCCCGACGATCACGACTCAAACGCTTAATCGTTGGCCTCGGTCCTTAGGCTTCCCCATTGGTGGGAAGCGTCTTACGGCAATGTCCGCCGGCGTCCGGGCAAAATTCGGGTACCTCCCACTCGGCCCCGTGGTCCACCGAGGGATCTTGACGCTCGATGTCCGCCCCGGCCGTACCCTTGTAATTGGATCGATGCGGGATATGGGATTTCCTTATGCCTTGACCCGAGGAGGTCCCATCGAAGAAGCGCAAGCGCTGTCCCAACGAAAAAGCATTGCCACCCTCAAGGGCCACGAGGTCCAGGGAGACGGTCTCCGATCTCTCACGTCGCCATGGTGTCGCGAAAAGCATGCGGCAGTTGGAGATCGAAGTACGCGAGTATGGCGGTGGCTGAAGCGAAGTGCGTGCGTGCGCTGCACGATGGGAACGCCCGGTTGAAGCAGCGGCTCGCCAGGGCAGAGCTCGACGCAGCGCAGTTGAAGGAGCTTGTGGAGGGGAATTGGTGATGGCCTCACCGTTGTCGGGGTCGGAAACCCCTAGTAGTCTTCGGCAAAGCAGCGGCAATGTGTATGCACTGCTCAGCCGATATTACGTTCAAACCGCGGAGCACGGCTGGGCGCGGCCCGCACGTGAGGCTTTTGAGAAAGCACGATCGCTGGCTGATAAGGTAATTCATCTGACCCCATCGAGTCCGGAGGCCAACCACGCGTTAGCGTACGTGTTGATGGTGACTGGGCACGCGGAGGACGCGGTGAATGTAGCCCGCCGCGCATTGGAGTTGAACCCCAATTTCTCTGAAGCAGAAGCTGCCTTAGGCCTCGCACTTGTCTTTTGCGGCGATCTGGAAGCAGGTCTAGCAGCATGCGAAAGAGCGGAAAGAAGCAGCCCGCGAGACCGACGAACGAGTTGAATATACGAGGGAAAGGGGCACGCGCATTTCATGCTCGGCAACTATGAACATGCAATTGAAATCTCGCAGCAAGGGCTTAGAGATGCCCCGACGAAATACGGCGCACTCGTCAGGTTAGCTGCCTGCAGGGCGCAACTCGGTCGCATGGAGGAAGCGAAGCGTTATGTCGACGATCTTCTGCATCTGATTCCACGTTACTCCCTGACAGCGCTGCGTAAGAACCCCATGTTCGTCGATCAGATGCTGATCGAAACGCTCGTGGACAGTATGCGCCTGGCCGGCTTGCCGGAATGAAGGGGTATCGAGCGTCGCCGATCAGGACTGCCTAATAAACCGGTCTTCGGGCCGGCTTGTTTCTCTCCGACGGGGTTCTTTGAATCGGCTACATCCTGCGCCACTTAGCACTACCGTCGCCGCTGAGCGCGGCGGTCGCACGGTGCTGACCAGCCGCTGCAAGGGGGATGGGTCCTCCCATATTGAGGGCTGGGGAATGTACGTCGACGGAACGTTTCGCCCCGGTAAGTGAACTTTCCACCGTCCCTAGCGCGATTTCGTACAGCCACGAGTTCGAGCTCAAACTCGTGGCGGCGTCGGTTTAGATAGTTTAACGGTGGATTGCGACTGCCCTGTTTAGAGCTCCCCCGCGCATCGGCACATGCCCCCGTGTCTCCCATGCCGGGAGCAACACCAGCGCTAACGTCGGAGGTGGAGGACGAATGGCCTGTGCGAGGCTGTCGTGGCTCACCCCGGAAGCCAAACGCTCAATTGCTGACGGGCTCACCACACGGCTCAACAAGAAAAATTTGGTGCAATTTACGTAGCACTAGCTCGCGACAAACACCGAAAAGCGACCACAAGCTCAGGCGTGTGCCAACGCTCAGATCAGCGCCTTGCACACGGTTGGCTGTGGTGTGCACGGCAGCAGTACGTGAATTCGGCCCGGTCGCTGCGCCGGCCGCGCGGCTCGGCGAACGGGCAAATGATGCGTTGGCTTGAGGTTATTCCCCGTGGTGGAACAACTCCGGTTTCCGTCGGCGCCGGCTCTTACCGCCCAACACACTGACTGGGCTCAGGTTCGCTGGCGAGCTGGCCGTCGGTGCGGTCCGCGCTAGCGTTGCCGGGCGCATCCGCCGTGAATCTAAGGACAATATTCGAAAGTCGCTGAGGTGTGCTTCGAGCTGGCGCATCGCGGCGTTTTGGTTTCCGCTTGCGTCATTGCGCATGACGAGCGTGTGGTTAGCGGAGCGTTCGAACCCGGGCGCCTAGTTCGACTCTAGTCTAACGCTTGGCGAACCAGAGTGAGCAGTGCCCTTGGAAGAAATGGCTTGTCGAGGTGGTGTATCGGGTCTCCGGTCGACAGCACCTGTGGGCGTCCGGTTTTGCTATAACCGGTCATCAGAATGATGCCGATGTCCGGTTGCTGTGCCTTAGCGCGTTCGGCTAGTTCATGGCCCCCAAGTTTTGGCATCACCATATCGGATAAGAGAAGGTCGAAGGGGGGTTCCGGCTTCGTCTCCAGAATCCGCAACGCTTCTTCTCCATCGCTCGCGGATACGACCCGATATCCTTCATCTTGGAGAACTTCGCAAACGAAATCTCGCACCATAGGTTCATCTTCGACCACGAGAATCGCTTCGCTACCGCCAGCCAACGTGCGCTCCACCGGGGCACAGGGCTCGGCGGCTACCGAACCTTCGATGCGTGGAAAATACAACCGCACAACCGTGCCCGTGCCGGGCTCGCTTTCGATTTCTGATATGCCCCCCAATTGCTTGGTGATCCCGTAGACGGCCGCGAGGCCGAGGCCGAGGCCGGCATCCACTTCCTTCGTCGTAAAGAATGGTTCGAAAGCGCGTTCGGCAATCTCGGAGGGCATGCCGCGACCGGTGTCTATGACTTCCAAAATCACGTACGAGCCCGGAGCCAGGCCGCGGCGTCCGGCTTCTCGCGCTTGTAGCTCAACGTCGCTCGCGGTGAGGGTCAAGATGCCATTTTCCCCAATTGCGTCTCGAGCATTGAGGGCGAGGTTCAGTATGACCTGGTTCAGCTGGGATGGGTCCGCCCTGAGCGAGAGCGGCCCCGGGGCTACTCGGGTTTCGATCTGGATCGTTTCGGGGAGTACCCGCGATAGCATCGTCTCGGCATCGCCGAGAACTTGATGGAGGTCGAGTAGCTGCGTTGTAATTACCTGCCGGCGCCCGAACGCCAGCAGGTGCCGGGTGATGACGCTTGCGCGCTCCGAAGCCGTCTGGATTGCGCGGGCCCATCTCTGGACAAGAGTTTGGTCCGCTGCGTTGCGTTGAATGGTTTCGCTGCCCCCTAGGATGACGGTAAGCGTGTTGTTGAAATCGTGGGCTATGCCCGCGGCGAGCTGACTCAGTGCATCCATCTGCTGGACTTTGCGAAGTTCCAGCTTTTCCTCCATGGCCTTACGCTCGGTAATATCTCGGCTTACTGCTAGCACTCGCTCGGTTTGCCCATCGCCACCCGTAATCGCGCTCACTCGAACGTCAACCCAACGTACTTCTCCGGAGGGCAGCAACCAGCGATACTCACTCTGCTCGGCCCCCCCGAGCGTCACTAATCGCTCGAATTGACGGTACCCTTGAGCCTGGTCATCCGGATGAATGAGCGAACTGCCATCGCCCACGACCCGTTTTTCCGCATACGTGGAACCAAATAGACTGATCACAGATGGGCTGTCGTAGAGCACCGCTCCGTCTACGTTAAAGAGTTGAACGTAGTCGGATTGGTTGTCTGCTAGCAAACGGTACTGCGCTTGACTCTCAGCGAGCGCTTGCTCAGCGAGCTTGCGCTCAGTGATGTCCCTGGAAACTATAACGACTTTCTCGGTTTGCCCGTCGGCACTGGCGATCGCGCTCGCGTGGACGTCAATCCAACGTATTTCTCCAGAGGGCAGCATCTGGCGAAACTCTCCCTGGTCATGCCCCCCATGCTTGACTAGTTTTTCGAATTGTTCGCGCCCTCGACTGCGGTCATCTGGATGAAGAAGCGAATCGCTATCGGCCAATGTTCGCCCGTCTGTATATTCTGAACCGTATAGACGAACCATTGAGGGACTTTCGTAGAGTATCTCGCCGTCTGCTCCATAGATGTTGACGTAATCGGTTTGAATATCGGCAAGCAACTCGGCTAGCTTCAGCTCGTCTATTTTCTTCATGCGACTCACTGCACTTTCGTCTCGTCGGAGCGTGCGTGGCCGTCTAAGCTGCGCCCATCGGCTGGCCCGCATTTGCGTTCGGTAGCTTTGCTGGACAGGAGCGCAGCGTGCAGCCTCTCCTTATACTCCGCACCGAGAGTAGCGCAACAGGTGAAATGGTCTAGGGCGGTCATCATGCGCCGACCCCGCACCGGATGGTGACTGGTTTTGACGCCGGTTGTCATTGGGAGGCGTTATTGAGGTCAGCTACTGGTTTCGGCAGGTTGCCGATGGTGCGCCACCCGTAACCTGGGCGGTAGTCTCGCCCGCCAGCTCTAGGCGCACGCTACCTCGACTAAGTGTCGTACGACCTCGAGCGCAGACACCGATAGTTGGTCGCGCTCAACGAGTGACTTCCGATTCCGAACCGGTGGTGGGATTGGCTATGCACGTTCACAAAGCGCTGCGCGCCGCCATCGCTGCAAAAATCTCGCGTTGGCCGTTCACGTACGCTGGTGTGCTCATGCGAGACTTCGGCTCGATTGTTCACGTACCGCGCCCGGCAATGAGGTACTGACGCAATGACATCGTGCTTCGCCGCAACGTAGCCCATGAGCTTGTTCGTCGTGACGAACAACGGCAACTGGCGCTGCTCGTTCAATAGCTTTCGAAAGTACCGCCTTGCCGCTTTTGTCTCCTTTCGCGTGTGAGCCACCATGTCCACCACGGCGCTGTACTGACCGACCGCCCGCCACAGGTAGCGTAGCTTGCCACCCAGGTCACCCGTGAAGTGGCGGCTCGGGTCGCGTGCTCGCTCGCACTCAGTCTTTGGGCCTTGCGCGAAGGAAGTCCTTGCCAACATGAACACAGCCCTCGCGCGCCTGGCCGCGGTGCAACGTGGGTTTATCCGGTACAAGCAGGTGACCCCCCGTGCCGGATCTGACTGTGTGCGTGGCTACCGATCCGTAGACCTTCGTTCAGTGAAACAAGGGCCCCAATCTGCAGGTAATCGAAACTGTGGGCGACGAGCGTACCTTCGAGACAACACCGGGCGAACCCAATATTCGTCTCGCCGTTCGAACAAGATTGACGGCTTAATTAGCTATGACGCGCGATGAAGGCTTCATAAACCGTGAGAATATCGTCACGCATTATCTGGTCGGCAGCCATGTCGCGCTCATCTATCGAGAGGCCGACCTGCCGGCGCAGTTCTTGGTTGTTCAGGGTGCGAGCCCATTTCGGATCGTGCGCGGCGAGGCGTTGGAAAAACGCGGCGCTGTCGCTTGCCGACCCCGCGTAATAAAGCCGCTCGATGCCAACCTGATACATCGCCGCTACGCACATCGAGCACGGTTCGCCCGAGGTGTAGAGGTCGGCACCCTCGAGCGAGGTGCGGGACAAGCGGCGACAGGCGTCGCGGATCGCCTCGACTTCGCCGTGGGAAGTTGGATCAGAATTAGCGAAGGCCCGGTTCAAGCCTTCCCCGACGATCCCGCCATCCATTACGACAACCGCGCCATACGGCAGGGTTCCGGGCGCTTCGACACTTTCACGGGCGATCTGAATCGCACGGGCCATGAATTTTTCCTGCATGGGGTAACTTTCCTTTTAGGGCGAGGCGATGTTCTCAAAGACTAAGCGGTACGCGACACGACGTGTAGCATCTCTGTCGTATGGCTAAAGGCTTTAATGCGTCCTCGTCCGATCGTGGCGGAGATTCGGCCGACGTTTCGGTTTGGTTGCCTCGCATTCACACCGGGATGAAGTGTCGGTTCGACTTTGACCATGGCCGCATTCACTCGTCTATCTACACGACAGTCGCTCTCCGGTAGGACAGCTCCCGCGACATGAATAGTGTCGCTGATTGTCACGTGGATACCGACTTTCCACGCCAATTCAGCGAAGCCCGTGGTTCCTCGCCGCTAACGCGCCTCGAATCATTGAGGCAAATTGGCTGGGGTAAGTATTGTCGATTGGGATGACCGGTTGGGGGCAGCTCCGGAAACTCGAGAAGGAGAGTCTCGGGACGCTATGCTACATAGAGCGGCCGCTCGCAGCGATCGAGGCTATTCCGGAGCTACCAAGCCGAAAAGGATCGTGATTGCCCCGAGCCGACATCCCTGATCGCTACTACAAGCAAGCCTGCGCTGAAGTGCATTCGACGACTGCGGATAGCGCTATACCTCCAACCCAACCAACCCGCTCCCGTGCCGGCAGTCACAGTGCTTCATGGAAGGGCCGGGATTTACCCCGCATGGGAAGCTTTCGCGAAAATCTTAAGCGAAAACGGCTATCTCGCGCTGGTGTTGGACTACTTCGTAGAGACTGGGCACCCGGAAAATTTGGCGGGAATGCGCCAGCATTGGTCCAGGTGGACCGAGACCATTCACAGGGCGGTCGAATACGTTGAAGCGTTGCCGGGTGTGCGGGACGGCGGTGTTGGCGTCGTCGGATTCTCCCTGGGCGGTTATCTGGCCATTTCCACGGCGGGATCAACACCGAGCATCAAGGTTATCGTTGAATATTACGGGGGTGGAACCAGTCGGCTCGAGGCGTATGCGGCGAACCTACCCCCGGTTCTGATCCTTCACGGAGAGAGCGACTCGAGGGTGCCGGTTGCAAAGGCGCACGAGCTACATGACGCACTGCAATCACGCAGGAAGACTGTCGAGATAAAGATTTACCCGAACGTGGAGCAGTGTTTCGATTGCTCGGTGAGACACTGGAGGGTCTACGACCCCGCTGCGGCGGAGGATGCCGAGAAGCGCGCCTTGAACTTTCTCAACAGTTATCTACGACAAAGAAGCCCACACTCTCGCCGTAAGTCTGAAAGTTCTGCCGCTACCGTTGGTTCGTCTCACTGGTAACCTGACAAAACCGCGTGGTTTTCAGTTCACTGAGCGTGCCGCTCTAATAGCCGATTAGCGTGGGGCTATGGGATTGCAATTGATTTCAGCTCACACCGCTGAGGGGCGGTCCTAGCGGCCCCACTCTTTACTGCGGGTCATCTTCTGCTCCTATGCTCATGCGAGGGTAAGACAGAAGACGTCGCTAATCGGCGCCCAGCAAGTGTTCAGCGGTTAGCCCCGCGGGTAACGGGCGCAACGCGATGGTGATCCGCTACTCGTAGCCGCGGGTACTCGAAGTTGCGACGGAGCGCCCCTGGTGAGAGGAGCGCTCCGCGTTGTAGGTCTGTCAAGTGGCGTTGACGGCCACCTAGTTGGTGTTATTCACCTATCGCTTTCAATACCTCTGGAGGGGACATAGGCAGTGCATAGAGGCGCTTGCCGATGGCACCGGCAATCGCGTTGGCGATCGCCGCCAGGGGCGGTACCAGCGGGATTTCGCCGACGCCCTTCACCCCATAGGGATGATCGGGATTGGGGACTTCGACCATCACCGCGTCAATCGAGGGCAGGTCCGAGGCGACCGGCATGCGATAGTCGAGGAAGCCGGCGTTATCCAGACGGCCGTTTTTGTCGTAGATGTACTCTTCATTGAGCGCCCACCCGATGCCCTGGGCGACGCCGCCCTGGATCTGGCCTTCGACATAGGACGGGTGGATCGCCCGCCCGACATCCTGGCTGGCGGTATAGCGCAGGATTGTGACGCTCCCGGTTTCCGGATCGACTTCGACATCGACCATATGGGCACCGACCACGCCCATGTGACCCTTGGTGTTCTTTGCCACCATCGAGAGGATCGGCCCACCGGTTGTTTCGGCTTTCTCCGCCAGTTCCGGCAGAGTAAGCGGGGTAAATGCACCGGCGTTCGGGCCCGCCGGATGCGCCGCACCGTCCCGCCATTCAATGGCGTCGGCCTCAATACCCCAAGTGGCTGCCGCCCGGGCCTTCAAGATACTGATGACCTGGTCGGTGGCCTCGTTGACCACAATGCCGGCCGCGAAGGTCACCCGGCTACCGCCGGTGACGGCACTGATGCCGATATTATTGGTGTCGCCGATCTGTGCGCTAACCTTGCGATAGTCGATGCCTAGTTTTTCGGCCACGATATTGACCATCGAAGCGCGGCTGCCGCCGATGTCCGGGTGCCCGGTGATCACCAACGCGGTGCCATCCTCGTTGATGTTCAGTTGGGCGCTGGACTCACCGCCGGCGTTGCCCCAATAGCCGATGGCGATGCCGCGGCCCTGGTTTGGCCTCAGTTCGACCTTGGCGTTGGGGTGATTGCGGACCGAGTCGATGCATTCCTGGATACCGGCCTCACCAATCTTGGCGCCGTAAATGGTCGGCCTAT